>Ga0115002_10002338_pt1 | contig 24883 bp, 22 predicted proteins | sample ArcticOcean_MG_C_8_FD_89576 | JGI IMG/M metagenome (GOLD analysis project Ga0115002, IMG submission 89576) | Marine microbial communities from western Arctic Ocean - ArcticOcean_MG_CB11_86 | ecosystem: Environmental > Aquatic > Marine > Oceanic | place: Arctic Ocean: Canada Basin | collected... | reverse complement strand
CGATCTGGGACGAGGTCGTGTGGACAAAGGAATTGAGCGGCTACTCGAAGCGCGAGAGTTAGAACAGAACGACGCGCGAGATGAGATTCTTTTGCAGTCTCTAATACTGCTGCAACCGCGAGACTCTCAACAGTTCTTAAAAATCGCAGATAACATCGACGGATTTTTGCCTCAGCGGGCGCCGAACTCGGATTGGTTGCGGTTTGCCGACCACCTCGCCGATGCCGGTCGCTTGCCGCGGGCGCTAGATATTTTCGAATCGGCAGTCGAACACTTGGATGAATCGAAATCGTTGCCAGCAAGCGCCGCCCGAACCGTTCGTTCGGATCGATTGTTAGCCACAAAACTGTCGAACTTGTTCGAGCGACTGGATGAAGAGAAGCGACAAAACTGGCTCGCCCGGTTCGAGCCATTCGTCGCAGAGGCCACTTCGTCTCGCAAAGTCTCGATGTTCCTAGAGCATCCAATGTCCCAACAGAAACTTTTGAAATTGGCAGCTGATTTTGGTGCGAAGAAAGAATTTCCTCAAGCGATGGCTTGCTTGACTCCGTTGATTGGTCGATCCGATTCCAACGTCTCTCAAGAGGCGATCGAGTCCTATGCCAAACTCATGGAACAGGCGAAGCGACCTTGGGAAACAGCATTCATCCGTGCTCGCGACGGCGACGTTGTGGCTGCCGACTCACCTTGGAAATCGCTCTGGAATTTTGATTCCGTTAAGAAAGAAGAGAAGGACACCAAGAACAGAAACTCGTCTCATCCTTTGCGCGGGCAGCTGACTCCGATGCTGTTCGATACAAATGACGACAACCCGTTGTGTGAAATGACGTTTGTCTACGACGCGCGATCGTTGAAACTATTTGGAAACGATCGCTGGTCGCGAAAGCGAGTTGAAGTTCAGTTGCCAAAAATGGAAGCCCGCTTGTCCGGTTCGCTGTCACCGTATTACATGGCCTATCATATTGTCGCTGTCGGTCATACTTTGGTTGGCTATCGAGGAGATATCGTCTTCGCCGTCGATTGTAGCGGTACCGAGGCAAAACTCTTGTGGCACAAAAAGCTGTGGCAAAGCGAAGACATTCAATCGGGAATGTTTAACGTTTTGGCTCAGATGCGAGTGGCTCGAATGCAAATTCGCAATCGCAACATTGCTTCGGCGCCGCGCTCTATTTGTGCAGGTGACGACTACGCTTGTTTCCATAGTCGAGATGGCTTAGTTGCCGTCGAGCCGACTACTGGTAACGTAATTTGGACGCGGGACGACGTGCCAATGGGTTGCGATTTGGTCGGCGGCTCCGAGCATATTGTCGCTTCGTCCTTGGCGGGAGAACCCTCATTCGTGTTCCGAGCATCCGACGGTGTTTTGCTCCGTCGAGCGAAATTGCCTCGAGTTTACGATCGAGTGGCGATTGTACATGGAACGTCTGTTTTCCTTGTGGATGCAGAAGCCAAGAAAAAGAAAGTGACGCGATTTAATCCTGCAGATGGAGAATTCCTCTGGAGTCGCGAAATTCCTGCCGAGTCGCTCGTGGCTTCCTGGCGTAACGAAATTGCTATTCTCTCCATACAAGGAAAAGCAGAGTTCTTAGATAGTGCAACTGGCGAGAGCCAACTTACTTCGGAACTCGGCGATTTGAAAAATGCGGAGCATCTAACGTTGATGCGGTTTGGCGACAAGCGTCTCTTAGCGGTCGATATTCAGGAGCCGAATAAGAAGCGTTCTCCTATCTTCCGGCGCGCCTATGTTGGGCAGAAGTTCTTGGATGGAAAGCTGTTTGCAGTTAACGTGAGCGACGGTAAAAAAGCTTGGGAGCAGGATGTCGAAGGGCAGTTGTTTAATGTCCAGCAGCCATCTCTGACGCCAATCTTTCTTATGGCAAACCGATTTCAAGGTGCGGTCGCAAACGGAAACTTCGGCTATCGATATCAACCGCCCGAGCTGCGAGTGCTGTGTCTCGATGTTCGCAATGGCGACAAGCTGTACGAGCGAACTCAGAAGAATTGGGGCTATATGGCCAGTTACCTGCTCGACATGTCGACCGAAAAGGCCAATACCTATTCTCTGGAAATTTACGACAAGACGATTAATCTCGAATTCGTTACTAAGTAGTGACGGCATTCTTGCCAATTAGTTCGAGCGCGAAGTTCGTCTATCTGGGCTAATACGCCCTCGCATCGATATTCGACCAATGGCTAATATTTTCGGTCTGATATTGCGGAAGTTCGCTGATTCCTGGTATTAGCCGATTAGGGTTTTTCAGTTTTACGGCAAGCGGGTTGGATTGATGCGGTACTTAATCAGCTTGGCGTTGACTTTTCTTGCCAGTGGTTGTGCTCATATGGAGTACGTCTCGCCTTTGGCATCGCTCGAGCGTGCGATGATTTTTCATCCAACGGAATACCCCGCTCGGGTTCCCGATATTCCAAATCTTGCCGTCGAAGATGCTTGGATCGAGTCGCCAGATGGCGTTAAGTTGCACGGTCTATTTGTCGAGCATCCGAACGCTCAGGGCGTCGCTTTGTTCTGCCATGGTAATGCTGGAACGGTAGCTCACCGAATTGAAACGTTGGCTGTTTTGAATCATCGCAACCGGCTGTCGGTGCTCGCATTTGATTATCAGGGCTACGGCAAGAGCGAGGGCAAGCCTTCGCAGTTTGGAATCCTCAGAGATGCTCGGGCTGCTCGAACTTGGCTTGCCAAGCGAGCGGGAGTGGCTGAATCGGAAGTGATTCTCATGGGTCGTTCTTTGGGTGGTGCCGTAGCCGTCGACTTGGCTTCCGAAGATGGGGCCAAAGGATTGGTATTGGCCAGCACTTTTACTTCGCTGCCAGACGTCGCTCACCGACACTTGCCGTGGGTGCCCGTGCACATGTTGATGACGCATCGCTTGAACTCACTCGAGAAGATCAAGCGGTATTCTGGGCCTCTGCTTTACAGTCACGGTGATGCCGACGAAGTGATTCCATACGATCTCGGCAAGAAGCTTTACGACGCAGCTCCGGGACCAAAGCAGTTTGTTTCGACACCTGGCGGAACACATAATAGCCGCCAAACAGATGAGTATCGGCAGGCCTTCGACCAGTTCATTTTGGCGATTAGTCGGGACGAGCAATAGAGTTCCGTGTTATGCCAGCATGCGTTCGCCGGTTGGATGATGGCGTAGATTTGTGAATTTTGGCTGTACTTCGATAGAAAAGGCAGCCGAAGACATTCTCTGGAACCTTGATTTTCTGGGGATCCACTCCTACCATTACAGCAGATTTGGAACACTTCCAAATCGAAAAACACCCCGCCACAGAGATCAATGATGTTCCAAAACATCCATTCCTTAATCTTATCTTGTCTCTGTATTTGTCCGGGATAACTCCCGGACATCGCGGCCCCTTCTATCAACGACTTGTCGTTTCTTACTTCACACCCGCTCTCGCCGAGTATCGCCATGGCTTCCGATTTTCGTCTTAAAGAACAGCTGCCTGAACTTACCGAACGTATTGTGCAAACTTATACGGACCTCGGGACAATCAACCATTTGGGACACCAGCCGCTGCCCCGCTACGATGTCATTATCAATTGCATCGAAGACTTGATGGACATCATTTTTCCTGGCTATCGCCGCCGCGAAGGGCTTCATATCGGCAATGTCACTTACCATGTCGGCGACTTAATCGACAGTCTTCACGACAAACTAACGGTTCAAATCGGCCGCGCGTTAATGCATGGTGCGAACTCCGATGGTATCGAGGAGCGAATTGATTACGAGGCCAAAGGTCAGGCGATGGCGATTAACTTTCTGGAGCGAATTCCGGAGATCCGCACCATCTTAGCGACCGACGTTCAAGCCGCCTACGACGGCGACCCCGCTTGCACGAATTTGGACGAAGTTATCTTCTGCTATCCAGGATTGTCCGCCGTTGCCGTCCATCGTGTGGCCCACGAAATGTACAAGTTGGGTGTTCCTTTTATTCCCCGAATGATGGCCGAATGGGCTCATCAAGAAACGGGCATCGATATTCATCCCGGAGCCACAATCGGCCATCACTTCTTTATCGATCACGGAACGGGCGTCGTCATTGGCGAGACTTGCCACATTGGAGATCACGTCAAAATTTACCAAGGGGTAACGTTGGGCGCACTCAGCTTTCCAACTGACGGCGATGGAAACGTCATTCGTTCGATGAAGCGACATCCGACCATCGAGGATAATGTTGTAATTTACGCCAGCGCGACAATCCTTGGCGGTAAGACGGTCATTGGAAAAGAATCGGTGATTGGTTCCAGCGTCTGGATTACTCGAAGTGTCGAGGCTGGCACCACCGTGACGCTCGAAAAACCTCGGCTGCGGATGCGAAGTGATGAGCCAACGGATGACTTTTCCCCAGAAAGTAACTACCAAATCTGATGACGCCATCTTTCCTATTTGCCCCAGTCCCGACGATCCCAACGGATGATTTGCAATTAGGATCAGGGACGGCGAGTGGGTTGGCTGCCAGTCCTCAGTATGTCGATGTAGAGATAGAGCGAAGTCTCTCGCTTAAAACTCAAGAATTGCTCGTTCATCCAAAGTGTTCCTGGTGACGCGAATGTAAATGACATCGCGAATGATCGGGACATCGCGAATGTTGCTGGTTTGTAGGGAAGCACCAGTCATGTCAACATTTTCAAGTCCACTTCGACAGATCAACGATCTCGGCGGAGCATCAGTCGCACTACCTGCTGCGAAGTTGCAGATACTCCGAGGCTGGGCTCGCCACAAAACGCGGCCAATCGCAGTTCCTGTTTTCTTAATAGGTTCGGGAGTGGACTGCGACTTAGTTCTTGGCGATTTGCAATTCCCCGAAGTGTATTGCTATGTCTTTCTCGATTCCGCGGGCGTCTCGGTCCGTTGGCTTGGAAAGGGTCCGGAGTTGTTTGTCGATGAACAACCAGTTCAAAGTGCCGAGCTGTCGGAAGGTTGCGTGATGCGCATGGGCAGTTACGAATTTGGACTGTCTATCTCTGAACTACCTGTGAACGACAGCAACACCGTTTCGGGTTCCCAGGCGACTGATGGTCTAGCATCGGATTATTCAATAGCGGATTATTCGGCGGGTAGTCAGCCCACATGTGACTTGCCGACATCTGACTTGTCAGTCGTAGATTGCGTGCCGCAAGATGAAATACCGCAACTAGAAAATGCCCTGCAACTAGAGAATGCCCTGCAACAAGAAAAAGCCCATCGAATCGTTGAGAAGTTAGTTGTCGATGTCTTGGCAGTTACCTGTATTCGAGAACGAGAGCAAGTGCGAGAGTTATTGCGAGATGTACGACGAGTGATTGGAGAAAATGTTGACTTGCGATTGTATGTGGAGCCCGAAGTTTTGGAGCAAGATCTTCATTAGTCTACGGTTTTTTATTTTGCGATTCCATCCATACCCGAGTCCACTCGACGAACAGATTCAACAACAAAGAGAACGATTTTTTCTACCACCCCCCCCACAGAATTACTCCCACCTACCTCAATCATTTTGACGAGCAATTTGTTTTGATGACGGAATGTCAAACCGAATCGTTGAGTGTTTGAGATTGAATTCAAATCCTTTTCCATAGGACATGGCGCATGAATCAAAAAGGTGCGACCGCAGGTATCATTCGGATACAAGTAATAAACCCTCGATTTGAGGTCACTGGACTTTCGGTTGGTGAGATGCTTGCGCCCACTCAACACGAAGACCGGAGTAATTCGTCGCGGATGTGTGACCGTTCGGAATGTCTTGTCGCCGCGGATACTCGAGCTTTAAAGCGAGAACTCAACGAAGAGTACCGTTTGTTGGTTGCTCAGCTTCCTGCTTAGTTTTGGTAGAAGGTAGTTTAGTAGTCTGTAGGCAACGACTATTCTTCTTATAGTTCGCGCTATTGCGTGGACGGATATCGACTAGCCCACCCGACTGTTGCAGAATTACATTAATTGTTCGCTGCTTCGCAGACTTGATCATTTGCTTGCTACGACAGGCTCGCTTGGTGCCAACCAATCGGGCGAATGCAGACTTTGGATTATCACATGAACCGCACATCGCAACGCATCATTCTGGTATTGATGATCATTCCATGGGTGTGGTTATTTGGCCGAGCGTTGGTGGGATCGGAAACGTTCGTCTATCGAGATGCGGCTCATTACTATTACCCATTGATTCAATGGACGACGGACCATTTTCGGGTTGGCGAGATTCCACTTTGGAATGCTCATGAAAATCTGGGAGCACCATTAGCTGCAGACCCTACAGCGAGTCTCTTTTATCCGGGCAAGTTTCTCTTTTTTCTTCCAGTATCATTTGTATTCGCCTACAAGCTGTATATCGCCTTGCATTCATTGTTGGCGTTGGCGACTTCCTACAAGCTGGCGCGGCATTGGAAGGCCAATGAAGTGGGAGCAGCGATTGCTGCTGTGAGTTTCACGTTCGGTGGGTACGTCGCTTTTCAATACTGTAACGTGATTTATTTGATCAGTGCCGCATGGCTGCCATTGGCGTTGCTGTTTGGCGATCGATTGCTGCACGAACGCAAATGTAAATGGTGCATTTTGCTGGCGATGTGTTTTGCAATGATGGTGCTCGGCGGCGATCCTCAAGCGGCGTATCACACGGGTTTACTGCTGGGAACAATGGCGCTTCCGAAATTGTTCTGGCGTAGAAATTCACCCGATCCCAGCGAAGAGATTGTGGGTCAAATTCGTCCGATCCAATCGCTGTGCTGGTTGGGATTGGCGAGTGCTTTGGGGCTGGCGATGTCAGCGGCAAATGTATTGCCTGCGCTGCAATGGGCCAAACACACCGACCGACATGCGTTCGATAACCCTCGAAGTATTTACGAAATACCCGTCGTGATGCAACGAGACACGAACAATAAAATGGAATCGGTGAGGCAAGGTCTTTTAGGGACTCCGAAAACCGGACATGCGGCCGCGATGTACTCGTTTAGCGTAGCACCTTGGCATTATGCCGAGTTGATTTGGCCAAATTTCTACGGCAAGAGCTTTCCCTCGCATAAGCGTTGGGGGCAAGTTATTCGAGGCGAAGGTCGTATCTGGGTGCAATCGCTCTACTTTGGCTTGTTACCCCTGTTGCTCGCGATTTCAAGTTTCACTAGTCGGCCGAATGAATATCGCGACCGCTGGTTGCGGACGATGGTCGTTCTCGCCTGTATTGCAGCTATTGGTTGGTATGGAATTGGCTGGTTGCAACTTGAGTTGACTCGAGGGATTTTTGGAGGTCAGCGGGCGGAATTGACAGGACATCCGGTCGGCGGGCTGTATTGGATGATGACGACATTCCTGCCGGGGTACGCCATGTTTAGATACCCCGCCAAACTTTTCCTCATCGCAAGTTTATTGTTTAGTATGCTCGCGGGACGGCAATTTGGCCGCATTCAGGAAACTCCTCAACACCGTTGGCTGTGGATTTCGGGGGTGGTGTCTATCGTTTCTCTGATTCTTCTGATTGGTGTGGCGGTCTTGCCGCTCACTCGATTGACTTTGCCGATTCCGAGCAAGAGCGGGCTCTTTGGGCCTTTTAATGCCGAGGGTTGTTGGTACGACCTACTGCTAACTTTCTCGCAAACTATGCTCGTTAGTGGAGCGATATTTTTTGTCCTTCGCTCGCATTGGAAGACTTCGATCTCTTGGCTCCCCACGGCCGCCCTGATGTTGACTGTTGTTGATGTTTGTTTGGCAAACGGTTGGATGGTACGTCTCGCTCCACAGGAATTATGGACGCGGAAAATTGAGTTGGCAGATGTTATTGTCTCAGACGCACCCGTTACGCCTGCTCCGGTGAGAATACACCGTGCTCAATCGTGGTCGCCGCCCGCATGGCGCAATGAGGCATCCGTCACGCGACAAGCAGATGGAATGGCATACGATGCGCAGGTGCTCGCCCCAAAATATAATATGCTAAGGGGATCCCAGCGCAAGCTTTCTAATGTAATTGTCGGCGGATCGACGTCCAATCAAGTTATTACTCAGCTCGCACTTCGGTCCAAGTACGACGGCCTGAGGCCCAAAGGCAATGGTAATATCGTGCACCTGTCACTGGACTACATCCAGATGCTTGGCACGCAGTATCTGATTACACCAGGAAGCGTTGAGTTCGAAAAATTTGAAAGAATAGACACGTCGCAATGTTCGGTCAAGGATATAGGGTTGTGGCGAATTCCAGATCCTGCGAAGTCGGCATGGATCGTTCATCAAGTTAGTTTTATCGAGTCGCCTGACCGTCGTCACAACAAAGCGCTAGACGAGTTTGCTCATGCAGTCATGTTCCCACACAACAAACTGTTTGATTGGCGCAATGTAGCTCTCGTCGAAGGCTTTCCAGGACGCACGGAAAAACATTCGATGCCGCCTGAAGATGAGGTGGAGTCATGCGAGTTGGTTAGTTGGAGTGAAACCGAGGTTAGCTACAACGTCGATCTCGCGGCGCCAGGTTACATGGTCCAGAACGGTCTTCATACGAAGGATTGGCGAGCCTACATGCAGGCGGGTGATAGCGAAGTTGAGTTGCCAGTTCACAAGACTAATCTAATTGTCCGCGGCGTTTTTCTGCCCAAGGGGAAAAACACGATCACTTTCCGATATGTACCCCGAGCTTTCTATATGGGCAGCGCAGTTTCCGTTCTGGCCTGGTGTTTCGGATTGGGTATGTTGTGCTTCGGAGGCAGGTTAGAACGCAGGGAAACAGGGCTCCCCACTTCATAATTCATCACTCGCCAATCATCAATCCGATCCGTAAACGAGAAACGTAACTCCAATAGCCCAATACTGATGGACTCCTGAAACTTGCTGTCCGGCAGCGTTTGGGAATCTTTTTCGACTCGAACAGGCCATTTGTGATTGATCCTTACCGATTACCGATTGGCGAAAGTGTGAGGCGCCATGTTAGGTATCGAGTCCAAAATGCATTCGACTCGAAATATTTCATTCTTCCCCCCGGCGGAGTATTCACGTACACTTTGCATATGGGGATAGTTTACTATCCTCAAGCGATTCCTCTTCCATGTTCGTGTTGACGGCCATGATTTTGGGGGAGCCGATAGAAAGTCCGCTGGGAGCCTTATTAATTTGTTTCGTGGAGTGTATAGCCGAGCCTGAGAACTTGTTCTCCGCTGGGATCACACGATACGAGATACGGGCACCCCCTTATTCACTGCGGGCTTCCACAAAACTCGCCGCCACGGCATAGTGGCGGAGGAATCGCTATTTTTTCTTTCCTCTATTTCTCGCCAATATTTCTTTCTTGCCGCAATCGCTTTTGCGGTCAAACTAGATCTTTCTATACAGTCAACCAGCGATTGAAATGTCATCAACGTCCACAACGATCGAAGATAAACGCGACATGTTACTCGCGTCTATTTCAAAGCTGGAGAGTTGTGCCGTTGCTTTTTCTGCCGGCGTCGACAGTACCGTTGTCGCGAAAGCGGCCCACTTGGCACTCGGTGGTGCGGCGATTGCCGTTACGGGGACGAGTCCCAGTCTGGCAAGTGGAGAACTCGAGCAAGCGAAAGAATTAGCTCAGTTGATTGGCATCGAACACGTTGTCATCGAGACGCAGGAGTTCGATCGTCAGCAGTACATCGCCAATCAAGGTGATCGCTGTTATTTTTGCAAGACGGAGCTCTATTCAAATATCGATGTCCTGCAGCAACAGCGAGGGTTCAGGCATGTGCTTAACGGCGCGAACGTCGACGACTTGGGTGACTATCGACCTGGAATGAAGGCTGCAACTGAATTCGAAGTGCTGAGTCCATTGGCCGAATGCGGGTTTGATAAACAGGTGGTTCGCGATCTCGCTGCGTATTGGGGATTGCCCGTTTGGGATAAACCTGCGACTCCCTGCCTTTCATCGCGCGTCGCGTATGGCGAAGAAGTAACTCCGCAGCGACTGAAGATGATCGACGAAGCCGAACAGTTTCTGCGACTGCAGGGTTTCGAAATCTGTCGAGTGCGATATCACCGTGGCGATCTAGCTCGGGTCGAGGTCTCGCGCGATCGCATTGCCGACCTCATTGCAATGCACGACGAAGTCACCGATCGACTCAAAGGGTTTGGTTTCAAATTCATCACCGTCGACCTCGAAGGCTTTCGTTCCGGCAGCCTCAATCAATTAGTAGTGAAACGACCAAGCTGAATTGCTTCTCAATTCTCTTTGTTTGCTTGGTATTGTGTCTTGTGCTGAATCGTTCTTTCTAAAAGAAGTAGCACCCTGAAAGAAGTAGCACCACGAATCACACGAATTTAGAAAACACGAAAGCAGGCGGGACGACTATCCTGTTCCCTCGCCCTCTTACACTTACTCCTGCTCTTACTCTTTTTTCAATTCTTTCCATTAGCGAACATAAGCGTTCATTCGCGGTTTCCTTGTTTTCCTATTTCCCTACTAAAAAAGCCCGAGCCAAAAAATTGGCTCGGGCTTTCGAGTATCAGATTGTCATGAACGAATTGTGATCTAGTCTTTGCCTTCGTTAACGATAGGCTCCATGACTTTGGTATTCCGTTCGATGGCGAGCACGATGGTTCGTTGTTCAACACCGTCGCCGCTGTTTGCGACTACAGGGAGAACTTGACGTTTATCGGGCATACCTTGGCGAATAGTGAAGGAGCCATCGGGGCGGATCTTCACGGGTTCGCCGGCCAAAGTGACGTGGGCGTTTGGTTGGGTCGAACCGTAAATGATTAGTTCGGCGTCAACGGAGAACGCGAATCCACGATTTTGGCGGAGGACATTGTCTGCTCCAGCGCCGTATCGAGTGACAATGGGAGCTCCCATTGGTCGTCGGAGACGTTCTTCGAAAAGTTCTTGCAGGTCGGAAGAAGTGGTTTCTTCGTTGCCGCCGCTGAGTGCGAAGACTTTTTCGTAGTTCTGGGCAACTTCGGACCAGTTTTCGTCGAGGTCGTCGGAGCTACTGGGATGAGGCGTCGTGACAACATTGCTACGAGCCATCGCGAAGAACTTACCGTTATCGGCCAAGTAGCCGATATCGATGCGATAGCTCTTGGGTGGATCGACAACGTCGACATACCAGTTGCGAACTCCGCCATGGATGACGATATCGCGAACGACTTCTTCGGCGGAGCTAGTTGTGATACCCGATTCGACTTCGAATACGCGTAGCACTGGCTTGGCTCCGTGCCAATGTTCCGCCATGGCGGCTTTGGCTCGTTGGACGTTGTTGCGAGAGATGTCCCAGCAGGCGTGCAGCCAATAGGAATCGCGTACCATCAGTACAATGCGATCTTTTTCGACTGCAATAGGTTTGGTGGGAGCAGGACGGGGCTTCTTGCGTTTCTTTTTGGTCACGACAGGTGTCGTGAGGTCTTTAAGTCGGTCGCGCTCATCGTTGATTTTTTGGATGCGTCGCGAGACTTTGGTTGGCGCTTTAAGTGCTGGAACTGCTTTGGATTTCTTGGGTGCGGCCTTGGCCTTCACCGTCGATTTCGCAGAGATCTTTTTAGGGACCTGTTTCTTTTTGCGGGCACTGGCTTTGGCGGCCTTAACGATCGCCTTAATCAGCTCCTCTTTCCGCATTGAACTCCAACCTACAACACTATGGCTTTTGGCGATCTGAGTAAGATCTTTAACCGTCTGAGAATTTAGGGATGCTGCCGTTATCAATACACTGTCCTCCGGTACACATTCGGCGCGTGTACATACCACCATGTGGGGTGGGCTGCACCGTCCTCGACGTTGATATGCACTACAAAACCAACACGGTAGTCCGTGACCGTGGGAAACTTGATGCACAGGTTTTTACTAAGCCTTCTTCCCTATGCGTGTGGGCGGATGCCCTGTTGGCCGCAACATCATTTCTTGAGATTCAAGTCGTAAATCGTGGGTGAATCGGTTGGAAGAGCTCCTTGAGTGTCTACCAATGCCGTAAGTGATTACGCTTCAAACTGTGTTCAAAAAACTCCGTTGGGATCGCTCTTGCCACTAATGTGCGTTGTTCCGTTTAGCACAATAGTAACAACAGCAGCGGTACGGGTGAGTCTAATCCACAACTGTTGATGCGGCAAATTCAAACCCCCCTGATCGAAGGGGATGATTCCGGTCAGAATCGGCTCAACTGAACCGTCGGAAAGGGTTTGAAGTAATTTAATTTTTTTTGCGGGTGGTAACAATTGTAGGTTTGAAGCGCTTACCACATCCAATGCCAAGTCGCCATTCTTCCTGATCGTTCAACCCGTTGAGTCGGCAAGATTTGTCGACTGATCAAAGTTTGGCAAAAAAACAAAATATTGCTTTCACGGTCGGTTGATTCTTTTCCCGTGCTGGGATAAATTGTCCAGCCAATCTGAGGAAGACCGCTATAACAAGGATGGACCACGATACTTCCAGCCGCAGAATGCTGTTGGGAGTTCTGAAATTTCCTTAACTCTTTTAGAGTGCGGGGTTTCGGGTTGTGGAACGACTTTGGAAGTGACCTGCCTGTGACTACCCCACCTCACTCTCCCCATCCGATGGGCCACGCTATGACCTGGGTTTCCCGGATTATGGCCGTAGTGGGAGTGATGGTATTACCAGGAATCGGAGGTCAGTGGCTCGATACACGCTTGGGAACGTCCTTTTTAGCGTTGATCGGATTCGCTTTCGGAATGGTCTTTTCAATTACCTACTTATTGGCGCTGACTAAAACCAGCACAAATTCCCAAGACATCTCCCACGATAAAGAACCCAAATCGTGAACAACGAGGTTTGCGAGAAGACGAGCTTAAAAGATTGGCTGTCTAGCCTTCCTTTCTCGTGCGCGGTGTTCACTTTGGCGATGGCTTTGGCATTTCCCCTCTACGGCTGGGTCGGATCTTCATACTTCGCCAGTCGCGGCTTATATGGTGCGGTAATTGCCGGCCTTGTTTGTTGGATTGCCGGTATCGTAGCCCTGATGATCACTGGAGTATCCGCTCGCCTGGGAAGTCACGCGGCGCTCAACGGCATTCTCGTAAGCATGTTAATTCGCATGGGGTTGCCGATGGCAACTGCCATTTTGCTTTCCAGTCAACCAGCATTTGCTGACACTGGCATATTCGGCTTGATTGTTGGTTACTACCTCTTTGCTTTGGTAGTAGAAACACCCTTGTCGGTCGTGCTAAATTCGACAGCTCATCCTGTCGAAACCAAATCGTCTTCGAAAACAGACTCTGTAAACAATAAACTGACTGGGGCCTCCTAAGTCATGGCGTCTTCCATTCTCCATATTAAAGACACTTACTACTTTGACGTGCCGCGCCCATTGTGGCGTTCGAGTTGTGATGGCCCTGGCGATTTCCCAGAGTTGTGGGTCGAATTAGATCCCGACTTTCAGCGTCACGAAGCAGGCAAGTTGGCCGAATGGCTCGAAAAGGATGCAACTCATCCGAACTTGGATAAGTGGCTCGACGAATGGGAGCATTGGACTCACGAAAGCGGTAATCACGGCAAGCCATTCGATGTCTTCTTGGAAGCTCACTACGACGCTTTGACGAAGAGTGCGGGCCCAGAGTCCGAACTAAAAAACTACCTTCGTGAAAATCCGTCCGACTACGGATGGTTTGCGCTGAAGTACGACGACCCTCAATTCAAATCGCAGTGGCAAGGCGCAAAGAAAAGCTCTGGCGATATTAACAACTATCTGCAGATAGCTTCGTGGTCGCCCGAAAAAATTGATGGTTACAATAAGGCTCTCAGTGGCAAGATTCTTATCCCCCAGCCTTTTGGTAAGTTGAGAAATTTCTACGAGCCCGAGTCTGGTTTTTGCATCTCGAAATTCATGATCGTCGAATTGGTGGTCGCCTTTGTCTTGGTCCTTTTGTTTGGCTGGTTGGCTGGCAAAACTGCTAAGGGTGCCGCACCTAAAGGGCGTCTCTGGAATTTACTCGAAGTGTTTGTTGTCTTTATTCGCGATCAAGTCGCGCGGCCAGCAGTTGGTGGACACGACGCAGATAAGTTTGTTCCCTTGCTTCTCACGATGTTTTTCTTCGTGCTCGGCTGTAACTTAATGGGTATGATCCCGTGGGTCGGCGCGCCAACAGGTGCGTTTGGTGCGACCGTCGCCATGGCACTCGTGACGTTCTCAACTGTTTGCATCGCTGGTATGGCGAAATTTGGCTTTATTGGATTCTTCAAGAACCAAGTTCCGTCGATGGAATTGCCTATATTGATCGCGATTGTCGTCTTGCCAATGTTGTTCATTATCGAGATGCTTGGCCTGTTGATTAAACATGGTGTTCTCGCCATTCGTTTGCTTGCAAATATGGTGGCTGGCCACTTAGTTATTTTGGCCATCATGACGATGGCCTTTAGCGTTGAGGGAGCGGGGACTTCCGCCTGGTTTGTGGCCGCTCCGATTTCGGTGCTCGGCACGACTTTGTTTAGTTTGTTGGAATTGTTTGTCGCCTTTTTGCAGGCCTACGTGTTTACGTTCCTGTCGGCTTTGTTTATTGGTTCTGCAGTGCACCGACATTAATCGGTTTGGTATTAAAAATAAGCCGTGAAGTCACGGCGTGTTTGTAAATTTTTAGGAGATGTTTGTCGTGAAAAATTTGTTGAAGACTGGTGCTTACGGTTTGTTTGTATTGTTGGTGTTTGCGGCTCCAGCAATGGCTCAAGATGGTGGTGGGACTTCGTTTACGGGTGCTTTCGGTGCTGGCCTCGCTGTGATCGGTGCCGCTTACGGTATTGGTAAACTCGCCAGTGCTGCACTCGATGGAATGGCTCGTCAGCCAGAAGTGGCTAGCCAGATCCAGACCGCAATGATCATTGCTGCCGCCCTTATCGAAGGTTTTACCTTCTACGCACTCTTCATCTGTTCGCAACAGAATCAGTTCCCGGCCCCGTAATTGTCGCTGCCAGAGGCACGAAATACCTTCGGTGTTGATTGCTGAGGTTCATTCTGAAGACGAGGAAAGGTGCAGGTATGTTGCTGCATAGTTTTAGAAATGCGTTTGCGCTGTTCGGTCTGTTGATCGTCGGTGTGCTCGTGACGAATTGCGTGATCGCAGCCAGTTACGTGTATGCTCAAGATGACGCCCCCGCAGTTTCCGATGAGATTCCGGAAGGTGAGCCACCCGCTCCCGAGCCGGACGATCCCGCGGCACCCAGTGAGGAAGATCCGGCTGCCGATCACCCAGCAGGTGAAACAGCTGATCATCCCACAGACGGTCATACTGGTGATGGCCACGCCAAGGAAGGTGCTGGTCACGAGTCGCACGACAATAGTCATTCGAACGCCAGCAGTAACTTGTTGATTCCATCGGAAGTTCGTACCGACTTGGCGATTTTTACGTTTGTGGTTTTCGCGCTTGTTCTGTTGTTGCTTAGCAAGTTTGCTTGGGGACCGATTGTCGAAGCCTTGGATGCCCGCGAGGATTCCATTGCTGGCATGATCGAGAAAGCTGAGCTCGACGCAAAGCAAGCGGAGAAGCAGTTGCAGGCTTACGAGCAAAAGCTCGCGCAGGCAGCTGACGATGCTCGCGAAATCGTTGCTCAAGCCCGCAAGGACGCGGAAGCTCGTGGCGAAGAGATGATCGCTCAGACTCGCGAAGAAACGGATCGACTCATCGAAAAAGCCAAGTCTGAAATCGAGATGGCAAAGTCCATGGCGATTCAAGAGTTGGCTGAGGAGAGCGTGAATACTGCGGTTAGTTTGGCAGGGCAAATGATCCATCGTGAAGTCAAGCCAGACGATCACGCTCAGATCATTCGCGACGCCATTGATAAATTTCCCAGCAAGAACTGAATGCCATGACGGAAACACAACATTCCACCGTGTTCGACACGGGCCAGATGCAGTTGGCCACGGTCTACGCTAAGGCGCTTCTCGGAGCGGCTGGCGATTCGGCTGAGTCGGTGTTAGACGAATTCGACGGCTTCGTCGAACTCGTGGCTGAGATGCCTCAGCTCGGAGCCGCTTTGGCTTCGCCACGGATTCCCTTCGAGGGGAAAGAGCGGATCATCGATTCGGCTCTCGGAGGACAAATTTCCGATGTGCTACTCAAGTTTTTGAAAGTGACAGCGCGGCGCGGACGACTGAATTGCCTGCAAGCAATTCACAAGGCCCTGCACGAAGTCTTCAATCAGATGACGGGACGCGTTGAGATTACTCTGAAAACGGCAGTTGAAATCGACGCCAAACTAGTCGCTGATCTTACTGCTAAGCTCCAGGATGCCGTGGGGCAAAAAGTTGTGCTCAAGACCTCCGTCGACCCAAACTTGGTCGGCGGTATCGTGATTCAAATCGGGGATACTGTCTACGACGGTAGCCTCGCGAATCAGTTGGTGAAAGTGCGCGAAAAAGCACTTCACAATACGACGCAAGCCATTCGAAGTGCTCTAGAACGTTTTACGCTCGCGGAGTAACGAGGACATAGATGAAATTTAACGCAGACGAAATCGCTTCGGTTATCCAAAAAGAGATCGAGCAGTACGAAACAGAATTAGACGTCCGCGAAGTCGGCACCGTACTCGAAGTCGGTGACGGTATCGCTCGCGTTCATGGACTGCAAAACGTCATGGCCATGGAAATGGTCGAGTTCCCCGGTGGTGTCATCGGGCTGGCGTTTAACCTCGAAGAGAATAGCGTTGGTGTCATCATTCTCGGTGACTACCTCGGCATTCAAGAGGGTGACGAAGTCAAAGCTCTCGGGAAACTGCTTTCAGTTCCCGTCGGCGACTGCGTCATCGGTCGCGTACTCGATCCACTCGGTCGTCCAATCGACGGCAAGGGCCCCGTGAATTCGACGGAGTCTCGGCCTGTTGAGGTGATCGCCGCTGGTGTGTCTGAACGACAGCCGGTAACCGAACCGATGCAGACTGGCCTCAAAGCGGTTGACGCTATGACGCCCGTCGGTCGCGGACAACGCGAATTGATCATTGGTGACCGTAAGACGGGTAAAACCGCTATCGGAATCGATGCAATCGTGAATCAAAAAGGAAGCGGTGTTAAGTGCTTCTACATCGCCATCGGCCAAAAGGACTCGTCCGTTGCCGTTGTCATCGCTGAACTCGAAAAGCACGGCTGCATGGAATACACAACGGTCATCGTTTCGGGTGCTAGTACACCCGCTCCGTTGCAGTACGTTGCTCCGTACGCCGGTACCGCGATGGCCGAACACTTCATGTTCAACGGCCAACACGCGTTGATCGTCTACGATGACTTGTCGAAACAAGCCGTTGCCTATCGCGAATTGTCGTTGCTCATGCGACGTCCGCCGGGCCGCGAAGCGTTCCCTGGTGACGTTTTCTATTGCCATAGTCGTTTGCTGGAGCGTTCCTCCAAGTTGTCCGACGAACTCGGCGGTGGCTCGATTACTTCGTTGCCGATTATCGAAACGCTCGAAGGTGAAGTTTCCGCTTACATTCCCACCAACGTGATCTCGATTACGGACGGACAGATCTACCTGCAACCCGACTTGTTTTTCTCGGGTGTTCGACCCGCTATGAACGCTGGTATCTCCGTTTCTCGTGTGGGTGGTAACGCTCAGATTAAAGCGATGAAGCAAGTTGCCGGTGGTTTGCGACTCGACTTGGCGTCCTTCCGCGAGTTGGAAGCGTTCGCTCAACTCGGTACCGAACTCGACGCCGCAACCCAGTCGAAACTCGACCGCGGTTATCGGATGGTCGAGCTGCTCAAGCAGCCTCAGTTTAAGCCGATGAATGTCATCGATCAGGTCCTCAGCCTCTATGCCGGTGTACACGGTTTGATGGATGAAGTGCCTGTCAAAGAAGTCGGTGCTTGGGAAGAACAGTACTTGGAATTCATCCACAACCACAAGCAAGATTTGTGGGATAAGTTGAACGAAGTCAAAGCTCTCGATGACGAAATCAAGTCGAGCATTGAAGCGGCGATTACGGAGTTCAAGGGTGTTTACAAGAGCGGCAAGAAGTAGAGTTTATCGATAGTAAAGCGTCCGCTCTGAAGACGGCGGCCTTTGTACTGTCTTTACCAAACAGTTTTCGGATAAGTAGTTGAAATGGCCAACGCACGTGCACTAGACAAACGTCGAAAATCAATTCGCAACGTTCGCAAGATTACGCGAACGATGGAGTTGATCGCGACCGCTCGTTTTAAACAAGCGATGGATCGCGCGACTGCGGCAACCGCTTATACAAAGCGGATTTCGCAGGTCGTTAGCGACCTTTCCAAGGCTGGCTTGGACGTTTCGCATCCGTTGCTCGAAGAGCGCGAAGAAACGAACTCGGTTCAATTGCTCGTGCTGACAGCCAATCGCGGTTTGTGCGGTGGTTTCAATTCCAACGTCATCCGAGCTGGCATCGAACGACTCGGCGAGCTGAAGGAATCGGTTCCCAGCGTTCGCGTCGAAGTTTCTGGTAAGCGTGGTATCACCGCGTTTAACTTTCGCAAATTACACGTCGATGCCGGTTACCTTCATTTCGATGATAAGCCGAAATTCAGTGACGTCGAAGTTATCGCCAACGATCTACTCGAACGCTATGCAGCGGGTGAACTCGATCGTTTGGACGTTGCCTATACTCAGTTCGTCAGCAGCTCGAAACAAAACGCTGTCGTCGAAACGCTGCTGCCACTCGGCTCGCTGGATGCGGGCGACGACGAGGGTGACAGCAAGAGCGAGTCGATGTACGATTTTTTGCCTTCTGCCGAAAGTATTTTGGAAGAAGTCGTCCCTACAAGTTTCAAGATTAAGCTATTCAAATGCTTCCTCGACGCGGCAGTTAGCGAGCAAATCGCTCGAATGATTGCCATGAAGGCAGCGACGGAAAACGCCAGCGACATGATCAAGGAATTGTCGATGACGTACAACCGAGCTCGCCAATCGCGGATCACCAACGAGATCATGGAAGTGATCGGTGGTGTCGAAGCTTTGAAGGGCTAATTCCTTACAAGTCAACACACGTTTGAACGAATAGAATTCAGGATAAAGACCATGTCGACTACTAAGAACGTCGGTCGTATCACGCAAGTTATCGGTTCGACTTTTGACGCCGAATTTGCGGAAGGCGAACTTCCGCCGATTTACAACGCAGTCAAGATTACCTCGGAACTCAAAGGTGTGAAACTCAATCTCACCGGTGAGATTCAGCAGCACCTCGGCGGCGGTCGAGTCCGTTGCGTTGCACTCGGTAGTACCGACGGCATGATGCGTGGTCAAGATTGTGTCGATACCGGTTCACCCGTTACGGTGCCTGTCGGTGAAGATACTCTCGGACGCGTTTTTAACGTGCTCGGCGAACCTGTCGACGGTCGTGGCGAAGTCAAAGCAGCCGAGTACCGTCCGATTCACCGCGATGCTCCGCCACTCGCAGAGCTGTCGACCAGTACCGACTTGTTCGAGACGGGCATTAAGGTCGTCGACCTGCTGACTCCGTTTGTGCGTGGTGGTAAAGCTGGTTTGTTCGGTGGTGCTGGTCTCGGTAAGACAGTTATTCTGACCGAACTCATCGCTCGTATTGCTCGTGAGCACGGTGGATATTCAGTATTCGCTGGTGTTGGTGAGCGTACTCGTGAAGGAACTGACCTTTGGCTCGAAATGCAAGAAGCGAAGATCGGCGATACAGGTCGTAGCGTTATCGATCAAACTTGCATGGTGTTCGGTCAGATGAACGAGCCACCTGGTGCTCGTCTTCGTGTCGCTCTTTCGGCATTGACGATGGCTGAGTACTTCCGCGATACAACTGGTAAGGACACGCTGTTGTTCGTCGACAACATTTTCCGTTTTTCGCAGGCGGGAAGTGAAGTGTCGGCGTTGCTCGGTCGTATGCCTTCTGCTGTGGGTTACCAGCCGACTTTGGCTACGGAGATGGGTGCGTTACAAGAGCGTATTACATCGACAAAGCAAGGTGCTATTACATCGGTACAAGCGGTTTATGTACCGGCGGACGATCCGACGGATCCCGCTCCCGCTACGGCGTTTGGCCAATTGGACGCATTCATCTACCTCGAGCGTTCGATCTCGGAAAAAGGTATTTATCCTGCGATCGATCCATTGGCTTCGTCCAGTCGTATTCTCGATCCGCAGGTCGTTGGTGACAAACACTACGATGTTGCTCGACGAGTTCAAACGACTCTGCAGCGTTACCGCGAATTGCAGGACATCATCGCTATTCTCGGTGTCGACGAGTTGAGCGAAGAGGACAAGTTGATCGTACACCGCGCTCGTCGAATCGAGCGTTTCCTTTCGCAGCCGTTCTTTGTTGCGGAAGTCTTTACGGGTAAGCCCGGTAACTTTACATCGTTGGCTGATACGATTCGTAGTTTCGATGAGCTGTGTGAAGGTAAGTGGGATCACTTGCCGGAAGGTGCGTTCATGTACGTTGGTACTATCGAAGAAGCGGAAGCTCAAGCCAAGGAGATGGCCGAAAAGGCGTAAACTATGGCTGGAATTACTTGTTGTGTCGTAACACCCGAAGAAACCGTCCTCGAAACGAAGTGCGACTTTGTGATCGTACCGCTCTTTGACGGTGAAAAAGGTATCGCCCCCAATCACAGTCCGATGATTGGTCGGTTGGGGTATGGCGAGTTGCGCATCAAAAACGGCAACACTGTAACGCGGTTTTATGTCGACGGCGGTTTCGTGCAAGTTGACAATAACACCGTTTCGATCCTTACCAACCGCGCGGTCCCCGCCGGTGAAGTCGATGCAAACGCAGCCAAGGCGGCGCTCGCAGAAGCTGGGAAATTGCCAGCGACAACCGACGAGCAATTGGATATCCGCGAACGCCAAGTCGCGCAAGCTCGAGGCCAAATGCGAACCTCCGACCGAGGTTAACCATCTCGGGTCCACAAATCTTCACTCGCGCAGCGAGTCTGGGTCCAAAATCTATACTCGCGCAGCGAGTCACTCTCCCTCCGGGCCGTTTGGGAGAGTCGGAGTGGGGCTAACCAGATTGGGCTCCCGAGAGGGTTTTAGGACTCGCAACGCGAGTCACTCTCCCTTTGGGAGAGTCGGAGTCACAGCTCCGGAGAGGGTCTAGGAACTTCGTTTGACGTTCACCTGCGCGTCTTTTTCTTTTGCACGCGTCGTTCTGACAACGGATTCTGAGGTTCCCCCCGATTTTCTACTCGCGCAGAGAGTTACTCTCCCTCCGACCTCCCGCAAGCGGCCGCAAGCGGGACTGGAGTTACTATAAGGTGACTCGCGTTGCGAGTTCTTATTGGGACCAACCGTGTCCTGGGCGGGTGCTACGATTGACCTAATCGTAGAATTCGCAGGAAAATCGAGAGGGTAGGCGTGAATAATACCGCTCAAAGAAGGAATGACCCAGAGATCCTCGAGCTGTTGTTGTCAACGACAACCATCCAGCCGATACTGGGGGAAGAAATAGGAAAGAAATTGATGTCGGATCCATCAAAAACGCAAGCAATGCCGAGTGGCCCGGAGCCGGATTTGTCGGGAAGACAGTTCGGTGACTACCGGCTATTGCGCCGATTGGGTCGCGGTGGCATGGCGACAGTCTATTTGGCGGAACAGGACTCGCTGCAACGCAAAGTTGCATTCAAAGCACTCCGGCCTACCTTGGCCGACGATGAAACTTACGTGCAACGTTTTCATCAAGAGGCGAAAGCAGCGGCCGCGCTGGTGCACGCCAACATCGTTCAAATCTACGAAGTCGGTCTGGTCGAGAATGTCCACTTCATTGCGATGGAATATGTTCCTGGCCAAACGCTCCGCCAATTGATCGCTCGCAATGGCAACATCGAGGCGGTCCAGTGTGTGGCAATCATGCGGCAAGTGGCCGCGGCTTTGCATAAATCGTCGACGGAGGGCGTTACTCACCGCGACATCAAACCCGAGAACATCCTGCTTTCTCCGGCGGGAGAAATTAAGGTCGCCGACTTCGGCCTGGCTCGCGTCACTCAGAATGGTGAAACCTCGAACCTAACTCAAATTGGTATGGCGATGGGTACGCCACTTTACATGAGTCCCGAACAAGCCGAAGGTCGTGAAGTCGATCCGCGGAGCGATCTCTATTCGTTTGGCATCACGTGTTATCACATGCTCTCGGGAGCGCCTCCGTTCACCGGCGACAGCCCGCTCGCCATCGCGCTTCAACACGTCAAGAACGACCCCGACCGACTCGAAGATGCTCGCCCCGATCTCCCCAGTGGGCTCTGCCGAATCGTTCATAAGCTGGTCGCCAAACATCCCGACAAACGATTCCAATCTGCTGCGGAATTACTGAATGACTTACGGGCGTTGAAAATCGAAGGGCTCGAAGGCGATTGGCCGTCCGGTATCGACGAGTGGAGCACGCCGGAACTGATCGCCCTCTCCGAAGGTCGCGCGGAAGCAACCAGGATGCTCGGCGAAGTCATGCGGAATGAATCTGAACAGACGAAACGATCCGGCTGGAGCATGAACGTTAAGATCGCAGTCGTCGCATTCCTGGCAGGATGCGTTGGAGCTTTCGCGACTCGCCCCGACTCGTTACTCGATCTCTCCCGCCGAGAACTCTCCAAAGTCGAAGAGATGGACACGGTCAAAGATCAATATCTCAAAGCCGCTGAACTCGGTACTGAGCGCGCGTGGAAAGCCGTTTACGAACACTTCCCGGCCCGCGACTTGAAGACCAAGAAAATCAATAAGAATAACCAGTACTACACCTGGCAAGCAAAGCATCGACTCGCCGAACTCTACATCAATCGCGAAGACTATACCGCCGCGAGACGAATTTACGACGAGCTTGCTGCGGTAGATCCCACCGAATCCAACGTCGTTGCCTTCGCCAAACTAGGTCAAGCCAATGTGATGGCCATGCAAAATGACCTCGTCGGAGCCAAGAAGAAACTCACCGAAGTGGCCGACCTGTTTCCGGAAATGCGATCGGACACTCTGCGTCGAGAATTAGCTCTGAAAGTTGACCCCAAGTTGAGATTGGAATTCGAGCAGTTGGTGGGAATTGGCGGTAGGCGGTGAGGGCCGCGATTGAATACTGATGGCGGCGGATGAACTCTATGTTCTAGCTACTCGCTTTCTTTTTGTCGCTCGATCAACATGTCCAGTTTCTGATCGAATCGCATGCGTGTCAGTTTTGCATTGATTTTTGCCGACAGCGCGGCGCACATATTGATGAAGCATTCGGCGGCTTGGTCGACGTTCAGTTCATGGGCCGTGAATTCTTTCAATGCTTCTTGGCGGAGGAATGTGACATCGTCGAGAATCTTCTGCAGTTCTTGAACTTGGGTGTCGGAGTCGCGATCGTCGAAGTGAAGTTGTTTGCGTTCGATGTCCAGCAGTCGATGGATGTATCGATCCCATTTATGCTCTTGGGAGGTCGAGCGAATTCGACGGATCCAGCGAAAGAGCAATACGCCACCGATGACTGCGGAGGCGATCAGCGAGTAGAGCGCCTCCCAACCTTCTAGCTGCCCGATCTCGAACTCGGGTGTGTAGACGTAGCTCGCACCGGGATGAAGTGGAAACTCCGGACGCTCCCGAGCGTATTGGCGGCCCTGGGTAAAGAGTTCCACGAAACCGTTTTCTCGAGCGAAATCGGGATTGGTTGCAAGTTGAGTGACGCGAGTGACCAAGTCGGTGTGCATGTCCGCTCGAGTGAGAAGTTGAGCACCGGAGGCGACCGTGCCGATATCGACTGGTGGATGATCTGGCTGAGCACCGTAGAGTCCGCGCGGGACGATACGTTTCTTGAGAGATAGGGTCTTGAGCACCATTGCATCGGCATGTGGCAATTCGAGCAGTCGGCATTTGTGGGTGGCGAAGAGCTTGCGAAAAATGGGAGCTTGAGTTCCGATGCAGAGGATAGCGGCATCGATGGAATCGTTTTCGAAGGCTTCTAATGTTTGGTCAAAATTGAGTTCTTTGGCATCGACCTGGTCGAATCCGAGTTGAAATTCGCGAAGCAGTAGGAGGCTCATTGCATAGTCGCCGGAGCCGGGCAGTCCAATGCCGACTCGTTTTTTTGCGAGTTGCTCCGGGCGCTCGATGCCCGCGCCTTCGCGGACGATCAGGTGCACAGTTTGGGAGTACAGGTTGGCAACGGTTGTTGGTTGAGGTTTTTCGGCAACGGCAGCCCGTTGCTTGTCGGTGGCGAGTAATTCAAATGTGGCAGGTTGGTAGAAGGCAAAGTCGACTTCGCCTTTTCGCAGCAGCAGCAGATTCTCTAGCGATCCAGTCGTTTCGACTACAGTAACGGAAGTGCGAGTTTGTTTTTCGATTTGCACCGCGAGTTTATCTGCGACCATCTTATAGACGCCGCCAGGTTTGCCCGCCGCAATAGTGATCCGTTTCGGAGGCGCGGTCCATTGCAGGTAGGCGAAGTACAGCAGAATTGGCAGCAGTGCGATGAGGATGACTGCCAGCAGCCGAACCCATTTCTTGACCATGATTAGCCCATTGATGTTGATTAAGGTAGGGAACGGTATGTACGAAGTTACATTGCGTGAGATTAGCGAAAAAGGTGATTCCATTTTGGCGTATTCGAGCCGACAAAAACATCTTGTAAGGGGTATTCGGGAATATTAATTGGAGAAACACCAGCTGCGGCGTCTAGTAGTTCAGGTCATTTAGGCATCTGGCTAGTCGCGTAGGCGTGCGTTATCGCGATTACAATTGCGCTAGCAATGATCATATTTCGCTGAGTCGATACGTTCATAAACACGTCGTTAGCCGTTGACATTCCGCCTTTGCGTGAGAAAATAGAAGACTCGCAAATGTATTGGCTCGCAAAAAGCGCGAGTTCAATCTCTAGGCCCCCTTCGTCTAGTGGCTCAGGACTCCGGGTTCTCAATCCGGCAACAGGGGTTCGAATCCCTTAGGGGGTACTAGACTTACGACAAATCGCCCACCCCGATGTACCCAGGTACATTGCAAGGGGAATTCGATCGTGGTCACGTTCGACGACATTGACCAGGTTCTTGAATCCGACGACGGCAAGCTGCTGG
>Ga0115002_10002336_pt1 | contig 24894 bp, 27 predicted proteins | sample ArcticOcean_MG_C_8_FD_89576 | JGI IMG/M metagenome (GOLD analysis project Ga0115002, IMG submission 89576) | Marine microbial communities from western Arctic Ocean - ArcticOcean_MG_CB11_86 | ecosystem: Environmental > Aquatic > Marine > Oceanic | place: Arctic Ocean: Canada Basin | collected... | reverse complement strand
GACCCCAATAACTTCCAATTGCTTTTTCGAAAGTTCATTGAGAGATAGCAGCGTGTGATTGATCGTGCCGAGCCCACTATCGGCAACGAGCAACACTGGAAGTTGCAATTGAGCTATCAAATCGATCATGAGATGTTGGTCGTTTAGCGGCACCAAAAGCCCACCTGCCCCTTCGACTACCAGCGACCCCGAAACTTCAGGGAGCTCAAAGGCACTCATATCAATTTGGGCACCTTCTAGTTCCGCCGCTAGATGCGGAGACAAGGGTTCTCGAAAGCTATAGGTCTCCGGGTGAAAATATTGATCATCAAATCCGGTATGCGATTTGATCCAATCGGTATCGCCAGGCTCGATGTTGCCGGTTTGAACTGGCTTCCAGTAGTGCGCCTTTAAACCTGCAACAAGCACAGCGGACACCATAGTCTTACCTATATCAGTACTGGTGCCTGTCACAAAGAAGGTCTTCGGAAACTCCATGACTATCTAGTTCCTGTCCCAAAATGGTCATCCTGACAATTCCTGGGGGTCCTTTTTGTAAACAAACCTCGCATTCTCTAGAGATAAAGAGGCCTGCGGAAAAATGGCGGTGCATCCCTGCACCGCACGCCAGTGCCCGCCCCAGAACGAGTTCTGGGACAGGAATTAACTAACTTTCTTTAATGCATTAACGAGCTGTTCAATTTGGGAATCTGTGTGCGCGGATGATAAGGCAAGCCTGATTCTTGACCCACCGGGTGGAACCGTCGGTGGTCTGATCGCCGTCGCAAGCAGGCCTGCAGATTCCAACTGCGCACTCATCTGTAGTGTTCTGGTTTCATCGTTTAACAGTACAGGTATTATTTGAGTGCAGGAAACCCCCGTATCAAAACCCAATTGTTGAAGTTCTTGCCGGACGTATTCAGCCATCTCCTGTAAGCGCTGCCGATCTTCATCCATGCCTGGGACCAGTTCCAGCGCGGCATCAACAGCACCAATAACAGCCGGAGGTAACGCCGTCGAATAAATCACACCCGGACAGCAGTTGATTAGGTAATCCCGGATCCGATAGCTTGTGGCTACATAGGCGCCAAATACTCCAAGCGCTTTACCAAATGTGCCCATGGTGACATCAATGTTTTTGCCGACAGTGAGCCCCATACCCCGCTCTCCATATAAGCCCGTGGCATGAGCCTCATCAACAATTAGCAGCGCATCATGCTGGTCGGTGATGTTTTTTAAGTGATCAATGTCGGTCTTATCGCCATCCATACTGAACACAGACTCTGTGACGACGACCTTGTGGCAGTCAGCCGACTGGGCAGCTAGCAGCTTCTCCAGATGATCAAGGTTGTTGTGCTCATAGATCATTTTCCCGCACTGCGCGAGCTTGATACCCTGGATAATGCTGTTGTGATTGAGTGCGTCTGAAAATACAACCGAATTCGAGTGAGTCAGTGCGGGAATTAATGTGAGGTTGGCCTGATATCCGGTATTCATGGTTAGGGTAGATTCAGAACCTTTTAGAGCCGCTAGTTTCTGCTCCAAATCTGCTATGCAATCAAAAGCGCCGCTGACTAATCTGGATGATGTCGAGCCCGCACCATACTGATTCGAATATTTCGCAGCACGCTCCCGCAGCAACGGATGCATCGCAAGACCCAAATAATCATTAGATGAAAAATTAGTCATCTGCTGATTGCCGACCTGTACAACACCGGGTGAAATGGGAGACAGGTTTCGAAGAACACGCCGCTGATGTTGCTCGTCACGACGAATGAGCTCATCTTCTATAAACTGAAACTTCTTCATGGTTGCAACGGATTCACATCGAAGCTGCGCGTCTCATCACAGTCGTTAGGCGGGTCAATTGATCTGATTCGATAATGTACGGCGGCATGATATAGATGAGATTGAGAAAAGGCCTTATCCAGACACCCTCTGAGACGAAGAACTTTTGCAGCTTTGCAACGTCAACGTTCTCGCAACATTCAATAACACCGATTGCGCCAAGCACCCGAACATCTTTAACGGATGGGTAATCAATTGCTTCCGCAAGTTCAGCGACCAGTTGCTCCTCGATGGTACTGATAGTTTGTTTCCACGGACTGTTCTCGAGCAATTCGATATTCGCTGATGCAATCGCACAGGCTAGGGGATTGCCCATATACGTCGGACCATGCATGAAGGTGCCCGAGCCCTGCTCGGCAATGCTATCACTGACCTTGTCGCTAGCGAGCGTTGCGGCGAGTGTCAGGTAGCCTCCGGTTAATGCCTTGCCTACACACATAATGTCGGGCTCAACCCCTGCATGATCCGCAGCGAACATTTCACCGGTACGTCCAAATCCTGTCGCAATTTCATCAAAAATAAGCAGCGCGCCGTACTGATCACAGAGATTCCGAACTGCTTTTAAATAGTCGGGCGAGTAAATTCTCATGCCACCGGCGCCCTGAACGACTGGTTCCAAAATCACAGCGGCTATTTCATCGGCGTGTTCGGCTAACAAAACCTCCATCGACTGATGATCAGCTGGATCATACTTGTCACCAAATCGGCTTTTGGGCGATTCAGCAAACAATTGGGATGGCAAAGCACCGGTAAACATTTCGTGCATCCCGGTAACTGGATCACAAACTGACATGGCGGCAAAGGTATCACCGTGATAGCCAGATCGTATGGTTAACAATCGGGTCTTCTGCGGTTTGTCTAGCGCATACCAATATTGCAACGCCATCTTGATGGCGACTTCGACAGCAACGGAGCCAGAGTCTGAATAGAACAGTTTCGTCAAAGAAGGTGGCGACAGTCGAATGAGTTTTTGCGCCAGCTCGATCGCGGGCTGATGCGTGAAACCACCAAACATCACATGCGACATCTTTTGCATCTGCACACTCATGGCGTCGTTGAGTGCAGGATGGTTGTAGCCATGGATCGCCGCCCACCAGGAGGACATGCCGTCAATCAACTCATTGCCATCGGCCAGATTTATATGTACACCATTCGCCGATTCCACAGCGTAAACAGGCAATGGGTCGACCATGGAGGTGTATGGGTGCCATATATGCCGACGATCAAAGGCCAGCATGACGTCACTGAGTAATGTTGTGTTGGATGTAGGCATCAAGGCAGCAATGATTGCTAACCTCCTCGATCTATTCCAGTCATATTTGCAATTAATTTTGAGGCATTCTCGGGGTACAGCTGATGGGAAAAATAACGGGTCTATTCGGCAAGCTGGGGAGTACGGCACGGCACTCGCAGGAGGTTGGGGTCTGCAGTGCGGCTAGGGCACAAGTCTGACAGGGCAAACGGTCAGCATCTGGCATGACGGTGATCTGATCAGGAACCGGTGAAATGGATCGGCCAGGGATGTTCGGCGTGCGGTTCATGTCGCGACGTGACCGGGGGCGGTGAGGCGCCGACTAGCGCGACGGGGCGGTTGGCGAGGTGGTGCACGCTGCAGGATGTGATTGAGGATCTTGCGGATGACATCGGAGTCGGTGACATCCGCGATCACGCGCAGTTGGTCCACCACCATGCGGGCACTGGGTAATGTCAATCTCGAAGACGCGTTTGAGTCGCTGTGCCCAGGTGAGCGGCGCGCTGTAGCGGTTCGGGGGCCGGTGCGCTCTGGTCGTCGGTTTCGGTATCGACTCCCCGTTCGGGATCGCGTCGCTCGACCTGCACCTGGCACGATGGCGCGGCGCAACGGTGAGTTCGGCGCAAAGACGCCATGATATCGAGCGGCCGACGCACGGTTACGTTGACGCGTGGCCGCGGCACCAGCGCGTTTGGGCACAAGTCGGAGCCGACCGTGTCGGCGCAATACGAGGCTGTGAAGGCGTACCTGAAGAAAGTGGGTATCGACATCGTCATCAAGGTGATCGAGCACGGCGCACCGGAGTGATTGCCCGCTCCCGCGACTACCCCGGTGAACAACATCGGCAACCCGAATTTCGACCCCGACAACCGTCATCTTGCGATCTGGGACACCAGCGCAGCGTTCTATCCCTTCCATATCGAGAGTCCCCGCACCGATGCCCTGGCCGCAGAAGCGCGCGCCTCGCTCGACGAAGACCTCCGGCGCCGCAACTACGAGGAGTACTTCGATATTGGAGCCCGTGCATGTGCGGGGATGCACGGCCATTTTCTGCGGCCTCGCTTCTGCAAGAACATACAGGGTTGTTGGCGAACCGACTCCCAGGAATCGTCAGGATGACGATTTTGGGACAACGACCAGCCCGGTCAAATGTTCGAGCACTTTCAGCAGATTCACGGGCTGATCGAGTACCTCGATCGCCGGGTCTGTCTTCATGCGCTTGAGTCGGCGAATGCCGTTCTTGATCGTGAAGGAATCCGGCTTCAGCTTTTTTGTGACCTCGCTCCACTTGACGGGCATCGAGATCGGTGCCCCGGGCTTCGGGCGCACGCAATAGGTACCGGCGATCAATTTGCCGGAGCCATTTTGCAGATAGTCGATGTAGACCTTGCCCTCGCGCTTGGCCGGGTTGCGCGTGACCGTGCAGATCTCCGGCAGGCGCGCGACGATGACGCGAGCCAGGAGTTCGCCCAGTATGCGGGACTGATCGAAAGTGAATTGATTCGCGAGTGGCAGCAGAATATGCAGGCCGGTTGAGCCCGAGGTCTTGACGTAATTGGGCATTTCGATCTCGTCGCAGAGCGCGTGGATGGCGATCGCGACCGTGAGTACATCGCTAAACGGCGCGTCCTTCGGATCCAGATCCAGTACGCACCAGTCGGGACGCTCAAGATTGGCGGTGCGGCTGTGGTAGAGGTGCAGCGGTATGCTCGCCATGTTGGCGATGTAGAGAATCGACTCGACATCATCGACAACAAAATAACTGATCTCACGCTCGGTGACGTCGCTCCACATCTTTTCGACGCGCATCCAGTCGGGCACGAACTCGGGCGCGTCCTTTTGGTAGAACGACTTACCGTCGATGCCATCCGGATAACGGGTAAGAACGATGGGACGATCCTTCAACCACGGCAGCAGCCAGGGGCTGACGGCCTCGTAGTAGTCGATCATGTCGCCCTTGGTATAGCCGTCATCGGGCCAGAAGACCTTGTCCCGATTAGTTACGTGCACGGTTTTGTCGATGGGTTCGGGCTCGACAGCGACCTCATCGAGCGCTCGCGACCGGACCTCACGCGTGCACTCAAGCGGCGGCTTGTCGTCCCGGTCGCGCAGGAACACAGGATGCCTGAGTTGGCCGCCTGGTGTTATCTCTTTGAAGCGAATCTCGCAGACGAGAGTCGGGGCCAGCCACCGATAATCTTTGGTGGTGGGCCCCGTTGCCGGATTGTTGGACGTGCCCAGTTCGTCAAACAACGGGCGGTAATGCTTGCTCCACTTCTCGCTGAGGCCGGAACCGACATTGCTGGTATAGACCAATTCGCCGTCAACATACTGGCCCACCGAGAGCGAGTGAATGTCGCCATTCTCGGCCGCGCGATAGCCCATGATGACGAAGTCGTCGGTCTGATCAATGCGAATCTTGATCCAGTTGTCTGACCGTGTGCTTACATACCTTGAGTCCGCTTTCTTGGCAACGATGCCTTCGAGACCGAGGTTCGCAGACGCGGCGTACATGGATTTGCCGTCCTCGGCGATGTGATCCGAAAACCGGAGTTCGCCCACGGCGGGCAGGAGTGCCTTTAAGTGTCGCTTGCGCTCAACGAGTGACATTCGCCGCAGGTCGTAGTCGCCGAACGCGACCAGGTCGAAGGCATACAGCGTCGCGGGATTCTCCCGGGTCGCACGATCAATGGCGCTCGGTTTGTTGAGTCGGCCGCGCTTTTGCATCCGTGCAAAGCTTGGCAGTCCTGACGGGTCGTGGCACACGGCTTCACCGTCAATGATGATGCGCTCGTAGGGCAGTCGGCTGACCGCTTGCCTGATCTCGGGAAAGGTTGCCGAGAGGTCGTTGTTGTTGCGCGACATCAGGGAGACATTGTTGCCGTCTTTGTGACAGAGCAGCCGATAGCCGTCGTACTTGATCTCGAACACCCAACCCTTGCGCGAGAATGCATCGCCAGCTTTGGCCATCATAGGCGTGACGTCGGTTGCGGGCCCGGGCTCAACATTAGCCTCGGCCAGTTCGGCGTTGATGCGTGTCCCCTGGTCAAGACCGGCGTCCAGATCCGCGATAGACAGGCCCGTGAAGACCGAGTTCATTGGATAGTCTTCGGTACTTGCGTCGCTCGCGTGCTGGTCGGTCTCCTTGATGAAGAGCCAATCGTTTGCGCCGCTCTTCATGCGGACCAGGGTCCAATTGCCGTGCAGCTTGTGACCGTTCAGCGTGAATAACAATTTGCCATCGCGCAGGCCGTCGATGGGATCGGCAAGTGGCGTCCAGATGCCGCGGTCCCAGACAATGGACCAGCCCGCACCGTAGTTGCCATCGGGGATGCGACCCTCGAAGTCGCCGTACTCCAGCGGGTGGTCCTCGACCAGCGCTGCGAAACGTTTGTCCGCGACGTTGGGCGATGGTCCCTTCGGCACGGCCCAGGACCTCAGCACACCTTCCATCTCAAGGCGCAGGTCAAAGTGCGAGTTGCGAGCGGCGTGGTGGTGAACGACAAAGCGCAGTGGTGCGCCAGTCAGATCTGCATTGCGCAGCCCAAACGGCTCGGGCGTGCCGTCGACCCGGCGCTTGTCCCGGTATTTCTGCAGCAGTTCCTGCTTTTGCCTCGGCACTTGTGCTCCCCAGGGTCACTGTCTATCGGTGATCGCAAGGGCTTTGAGAATACACCAATCCCCGTGCCGAGGCCTTATACTGGCGCGTTCTGCGACTGAGGAAGGCGGACCCGTGGCGATCGACCTGAACAAACCCTGGCTGCCGCTGGACGAAGAGAATGCGACCATGCTGGGCGGACATCTCGGTGTCTACCAACTGGGTCGAGCCGACGGCACGGTGGTGTACATCGGCTATGCGGGCGCGCGATCTCTGTTTGGATTGCGGTCTGAGTTGCTGGCGCAGGTTGGGGTGGCCACATCGTTTCGTGTCGAGGTGACCCACGCGTATCACACGAGGTATCGGGAGCTTCTCATGCTGCATAGGGCCCGTAATGGCGCGCTGCCAGAACTAAACGATGCCGCAAGCGGTGCGCCGCTTGGTCGACTGAGCCCGGCTTCCTGAGCGGGCCCGCACGTTCGCCATGCGTTTTTTGCGGATTTCCTGCGGTATTTTCCCTGACCATTTCGTCGACGACAGATGTTTGCCGACGACAATCGTTGGCGAGACGATTGCGGGCAACGAACGGCTTGCGAAACTGACATGACAATGAGACGAGAGGGCGCATGGAACTGACGTTGACAGACGAACAGACGATGATCGTCGATATGGTGCGACGGTTTGTTGCCGAAGAGATCCTGCCGCTTGAGCTGAATCTCGACCCGGACGCCGACGAACTGGACCCCGCGGACAAAGCCCGCCTCATCGAGAAGACCCGTGAAATGGGGCTGTTTGGTCTTGGCATCCCGCCCGAGTTTGGCGGTCCTGATGTCGACATGGTGACGCGGGTATTGCTTGCGATGGAGATGTCGCAACATCGGGCTGGCCTGTATGCGCCCTGTTACGGTGTGTTTGGCAATGCCGGACTTGCGCAGTTGTACGAGGCCGACGATGCGCAGAAAGAAAACTACCTGTACCCGACGCTTCGCGGTGAGAAGCGTGGCTTCTTTGGCTTGACCGAACCATCGGGCGGTTCGGACCCTGCCCGCGCGATACAAACGCGGGCCGTGCGCGATGGCGATGACTGGGTGATCAACGGCGCCAAGATCTTCATATCGGGTGCCGACCGGGCTGACTATGGACTGGTGTTTGCACGCACGGCTCCCGACAAAGGCCGCGGCGGTGTGACCTGTTTCATTGTGGAGACGAGTTGGCCGGGCTTCCATGTTCGCCGCGTCGTGCACACCTTGCGGTCCGCTCGCTACGCGACTGAACTCCAGTTCGAGGACCTGCGGGTTCCGGCAGCGAATGTGCTGGGCGACGTCAACAAGGGTTTTCAGATCGCTAACGATCGCTTGTCGCGCCAGCGCATTCCGTACGCGGCCGAGTGCATCGGCGTTGCCATCAAGGCGAACGAGATGGCGCTTGCGTATGCCAGGATACGAGAGACATTCGGTGCGCCGTTGTCATCTCGTCAGGCGATTCAGTGGATGCTGGTGGACAATGAGATCGACATCAAGCAGTCCCGCTGGATTACGCTCGAAGCGGCCGCCAAGGCGCAACGGGGGGAGCCATTCCGCAAGGAAGCGGCGATGGCGAAGCTGGTCGCCAGCGAGGCTGCGAGCCGTGTGGTTGATCGGTCGATGCAGATTCACGGGGGTTACGGGGTCTCGAAAGACTTCCCGTTTGAACGCTGGTATCGAGAGATGCGCATTCGCCGTATCGGCGAGGGCGCAAGTGAAGTGCAGCGACACATCATCGCGCGCGACATTTTGGGCGAGAGTCTGCGGTGAGTCGATAGTTGATATCATTGTTCTATCAGCCGTTGAACCCTATAGAAAACGTGCATTTATGGCATGGGTTGCGTGACCACGTGCAGCAACATCTACTGAGACGTCCATGACCGAAACATCGAAACCCTCGCTCGCTGCCCCGGCGCTGTCGAAGCAACCGATATCAGTGACCCGCAAGATGGCGGCGTCCCTGCCCGGATTGCGGCAACTTGCGCAGGACAAGGGCTTGAAGATTCACCATCTGGGTGCCGGCTATCCGCATCCCGAGGTAACCGATCCCCGCGACTTTCTGCAGCACAAGGCGACGTACTACGAGCATCTCAGCCGCGCCGCGGGACTGAACAGTCCGGACGACATTCCGGAGTTCCTGCGGGAATCCTACGCGTACACAGACACACTTGGTCCGGTTTCGGTGCGTGAGAGCTTTGCACAGGTTTACGGCAGCGACTGGGGGGTGCCGATGGACGCGGGGAGTCTCCTGCCCACCGTTGGCGCCTCCGGTGGTATTAATCTGCTTTGTTCACTCTTTGAGCGACCGGGCGTGCCGCTCGCATACATCACGGATGCGCCGACCTATGCGGGCTTTATCGCTCGTGCTCAGCTATCAAGCCAGGCCCGTATCTACAGCGTCGAGATGGATGAGCAAGGCCCGATTCCGGAACGCCTGAGGGGCCAGATCGAAGCCGCCCGGGCCGACGGTCGGCTCGTGCCGTTCTACTACACGGTGCCGGATGGGCACAATCCCGCGGGATTCTCGTTCAGCGCTGCGCGGCGTGACGAGATCCTCGTCGTTCTCCGGGAGTTGGGCGTGCTCATCGTTGAGGACGCGCCTTACGTTTACATCAGCTATGCCGATCCCGCAGAGCGACCGGCCCCGTTTCTTGCCCTCGATCAATCGCTGTCGGTGCACCTTTTTACGGGCTCCAAGATCGGCTTCCCCGGCCCGCGCGTGGGCTTCGTTTACACCGAGGCGACGGTCGCGATAGCCGGTGGTGAAACGGTCCCCCTGATCGAACTCCTGCTGACCGAGGCGAGTGCCGACGTCCTCTTCCACAATCCGGAGGCCCTCTACGGGTTCGAGGCCCTGTTGCATGATGAGAACATGCAACTGCGCGAGTCGATGTGGCCGGTCGCGGAGCGCAAGCTGGTTGTGTACCGCGAAAATCGCGAGATCATGTTGCAGGGGCTCGAGGCGGGCCTTGGTGCGTACCCGGAGAGCGTCGAATGGACCCGGCCTGAGGCCGGTTTCTTCACGGTCTTTCGTTTCAAAGTGCCGGGGTTAAGGACCGATGACGACTTCATTGACAAGCTCGTATCGGAGTACGGCATCGTTGCGATCCCGCTGTATGACTTCTACCCCCGCGACGCGCGCGCGCGTAATCCGGACGCGGGCTTCGATGAACTGCGCCTGTCCTTTTGCTTCTCGGAGAGCCAAGGTGAGCAACGGCGAAGAGACCTCGCCGATGCCGTCGCGACGTTCTGTACCGCCGTCAGATCGATATGCAGGCTGTCAACCTGATGTCGCGTTTCGCGTTGATTGCGCTTGCGCTGCACCTTCCGCTCTTCGTCTACCCGCTCACGCGACTCGTGATGTGGCTGGACGTGTCCTTGCCGATTGCGCTGGTCACGTTGGTCCCCCTTATCAGCAGTCAGCCGGTGAGCCGTGTGTGGTTACGCGGGCGGCGCGAGATGTGGGCGCTTGCGATACGGCGAATTGCAGACTTTCTGCTCGGTGTCAGCTTTGTCCTGCTGAGCCTCGTGCTGGTCGGCGAGGTAGTACTGGTTCTGTCGAATGCGGCCCCCGCGCGGGTTGCAAGCCTCATTGTCGCCGTGACGATTGCGGCCGGCGTGATGGGCGTCGTTGTTGCGTCGTTTCCTGCGGTCGTCACCGTACCGCTGCAATCGACCAAGGTCGATCGCCTGCGCCGGTTCGTGCAGATAACAGACGTGCATATCGGGTCGCGGTCCCCGCGCTTCCTTGAGCGGATCATCCTGCGGATTAACCTGCTTGATCCGGAGATGTTGTTCATCACCGGGGATTTCATCGATGAGACCGGGATAACGCCGGCGGACCTCCGGAGCCTTCAGAGCCTCAACTGTCCGGTGTGCTTCAGTATTGGCAACCATGAGAAGTATGAGGATCTCGAGGCCATCTGTGAGCGCCTGGCTGGCCTTGGCGTGAAGGTATTGCGCAACCGTTCCTGGCGGCAGGCAGGAGTGCAGGTCATCGGGGTTGATGACATGGATGATGCCCAACAGGTCCAGAAACGGCTAGCCGAGATCCCGGTGTCACCGGCCGACTACGTGGTATTGCTGTATCATCGGCCGCGCGGTTTGGAGGCGGCAGCAGACGCCGGGGTGGACCTGATGCTGAGCGGTCACACGCACAACGGCCAGATTGTTCCGTTCAATCTTTTGGTGCGAAGGGTGTTTGATCGAACCCGCGGTTTGTTTACCATCGGGTCTACTCATTTGTACGTTAGTCAAGGCACTGGCACCTGGGGTCCTGTCATGCGCATGGGCACCCGCAGCGAGATAACGCTGCTCGAGGTCTCGCCCGCGACCGCCGCCTGAGTGCGCGCCTGACAACTATTATCAGATTCACATTGCGAGGAGAACACATGTCACTGGATTCATTCCGAGAAGAAACGCGCGGCTGGCTGGAGGAGAATTGCCCTGAATCCATGCGGACGCCGATGGTGGCGGACGAGGCGCCGAATCCAGGTCGTCGAGCACACTCTAAAAATCCCGACACCAAGGTGTGGATGGAACGCATGGCCGAGCGTGGCTGGACGGTGCCCCACTGGCCGGCTGAGTATGGCGGCGGCGGGCTGTCACTGCCCGAAGTCGGCGTGCTGAATGAAGAGATGCGTCGAATCAAGGCGCGTATCCCGCTGCACGGTGGCATGGGGACCAGCATGATTGGACCTGCGCTGCTCGAATACGGCACCGAGGAGCAGAAGAAGGAACATCTGTCCCGAATCTGCAAGGGCGAGATCTGGTGGTGTCAGGGTTACAGCGAGCCCAACTCCGGCTCGGACCTCGCCAGTCTGCAAACGAAGGCGGTTGCCGACGGTGATGAGTACATCATCAATGGCCAGAAGATCTGGACGTCGGGCGCTGATCATGCCGATTGGATCTTCTGTCTCGTCCGCACCGACTTCAATGCGGCGAAGCATGATGGCATCACGTTTGTGTTGTTCGACATGGACCAGCCGGGTGTAGAGGTCAAGCCGATATTACTCATCAGCGGCCTCTCACCTTTTTGCGAGACCTTCTTCACCGACGCACATGCGCTGCGGAGCAATGTTATCGGCGAGGTCAACAAGGGCTGGACGGTCGCCAAGCGACTGCTCCAGTACGAGCGCACGTCAATCGGCGGTGGTATGGGCGGCGCCGGCGGCGGTGGGGTTGGGCGCACTCTGGGTCACCAGGCACTCGAGAGCGTCGGGACGGCGAACGGCAAGGTCGCTGATCTCATTTTGCGGGACGAGATCTCGACCCACATCATGAACGACCGCTCATTCGGATTGACGGTTCGCCGCAATGGCGAGGAATCCCAGTCGACCAAAGCACCCACCTTTTCCTCGTCGATGTTCAAGCTTTACGGCACGGAGCAGAACAAGAACCGCTACGAACTGTTGCTCAAAATGCTGGGCAGCCAGATGCTGGGCTGGGAGGGCGATGAGTTTTCCGCACGCGACAGAGGCGAGACGCGGGCCTGGCTTCGCAGCAAGGCCAACTCCATTGAAGGTGGCACCTCTGAGGTGCAATACAACATCATCGCCAAGCGGGTTCTTGGTCTGCCGGACTAGCAGCACCCCACGGTGCCGGATCACCACGCTATCGCGCAGGGAACACCGCAGCATATTGCTCTGGTTCCATGAAAGGCTGCTGAAAAGCGGGAGTGCGCGCCCCGGAGCGGAATTCCGGGACAGGGCTGGACAGGGCTAGCCGGAGGTACTGGCACGTGGGTTGAGGTCACTTCCGCGAGCAGTTTGTCATCGTCGCCGGTGACACGGGTGCGGACCACGGTGATAGGTTTGCCGACCCGCACGATGGTCGCCCGGGCTTCGATGCGGTCGCCCTGCTGGTTGGCCAGCATCACGGCGTGCAGGTCAACGCCGACCATGAATGCGCGTGTGGCGAACTTCTCGAAATAGGCGCGACTGGCCGCACCCGTCGCCCGATTGTCCGCCATCGCGAGAAACACACCACCATTGATGTTGCGGGTCGGATTCAGATGGTGCACCTGGGTTTTCCAGACCGAGTAATTCGGTTCTGTGTCTGAGCCGAAATACTCAAGACCGATGTACTCATCAAAAGTCATGGCAGCGATTCGTCCAGATGGGACCAGGGAGCGTTTTCAGGATACTCAGCGAGTGCCCGACGGCGCGTCAAGGAGTCCCGCGTTGTACTCTTTCCATTGCGCGACGTTGGTGTCCTCGGACTCAAAAATCAGCAAGCCGATGCGAAAGCTTGCCGTCTCGTCAGGGTCCGGAGGGACCCATTTGGCTTCGGCAACGAGAAAGATCGGGTCCTGATCGCGGATGTCGATGCACAGGCGAAAGATGCCACCCTGGGCTATTTCGTGGTCCAACACGACCTGCAGGCCGTTAGCCGAAAGGTCGAGCGAGTTGCATAGAACGACGTTGGCGGAGGTGGCAGTCGACGTCTGCACCTCGATGAGAATGGTCACCTCATGGTTGAGGCGCGTCTCGACGCGTAGATCGTCCACTATTATTCCTTGTCTTACTCCTTTCCTGAAGAAGTGCTCTCCTGCCCTTTTTCAGAGTCGCGGGCCTTAGCCCGCTCGCGACAAATTGACTCTTCGCCGTCTATTTGCGGTTGATGTTATTCATGGCTTGCAGAGCGAACATGAAAGCCATGTGTCGGTCTGACAGCTTCTATAAGAAACCTCTCATGGAACTAAACAATATGCTGCGGTGTTCCCTGCGCGACAGCGCGATAATCTGGCACCGTGAGATGCTGCTAGCCCTCGTTGTGGCCCGTCAGGTCATCGAAACTGCGGGTTCTGTCCTTGCGTAGACCGGAGACCACGCGCGCGAGGGTATCCTCGAACGGTGCGGCCGACGCCGAAATCTCGCCCAAGCCGGCCAGGATGACCTGCGTCAGTTCGTCTGCACTGTACTCGGCCACTTTGACTCCCTGCCGATTGACGAAGATTAGTTTGTCCGCCGCTGCAAGGCGTACCGCAAGTTTACACTCTTCAGGTTCGCCATCATCGCGCGCCAGGGTGATGAAGGCACCTACATTCAGTGTAGTTACCTGATCGCGAATGGCGCCTGCGCGTTCGGCCGTTTATGCTTTGCGGGCGGCCAACTCCGCCTGTTCCCGTGCCCGCTCACGGGCGGCGGCGTCTGCGGCCGCGCGAATCGCGTCTGCCTCGGCAAGTGCTTTGAGCCGGGCAGCTTCGCGCGATTCCTGCTGCTGCCGCACATCTTTCCGCGCGACTGCTCCTGTTTGTAGGTGTCCTGAACCTCCGCAAAGAACTCGACCAGGGAGGCAGAGAAGCTGGTGTCGACGTTCAGGTGACGCACGACACCGGAGGACATCAGGTAGGCGAATTCTTCATAGCTTTTCTGTAGCGCTTTCATGCCGTTGCGGTTGGTGAACATCAGGTGTTCAACGTCTGCCAGCTTGAGGACAAGCTTGATGTGCACAGACTGGCTGGCGTCACCCTCGTATGTGAACTATTCGTCCTCCGTGAGTGCGTGCACCTTCTTAAGCAATGCCTTGGACACCGATGTGGACGTGTGGAATATCGGTGAGTCGCAGGGAAGTGCAGGGAAGTCGACGTAATCGAGCGCAGTGCCGCTGAGGACTTTGACGTGCTCGACCTCGATGGCCGCGAGCTCCGCCTCGGCGACTTCCGAGCTGTGCTCAAGGGCTATCAGGAGGTCATTGATCTCGCGCGGCAACCGCTCGATGAGCGTGTAGAGCTTCTGCCGGTTAGCTTCGGACTCGTTGTCAGCAGCGATAGGCTGGAAAGTCCAGATCATGGTCTCAGTGATTGGATTGGCGCGTTGCCAGTGTTCGCTTGCCAGCCCGCGATTGATCAGGATGAGCTGCGGGGACTGGAACCAGACGCCGTGCAGGAAACTGACGATGGGCTCCGGCAACGGGTGCCCGCGCATCGCGTTGTTCAGCATCTCTGCAGTCAGATTCTTGAGCTTCTGCGTGCGCAGAATGCCGGTCTCCGAGGCACCCAAGCGCTTCTCGAGCTTGCTCACGCGACGTTGTTCGGCCGTGTAGAAGTCTGTGAGATCGGTATCGATTGCGACGATGTCGACGTCGGGGTCTGCGAGTGCGCTGAGCGCGTCGTGTATGCGCGCGAATGGCTTCTCGCCGCCGCGGCCAAGATCCGGACTCCAGCCGATCGTTGCGCTCGCCACCCGGTCCAGTACTGATGCGACATTGGGCGTGGCGGTCGCGATCGCGTGTGCGGCCTGGTGAGAATGTCGGCGGCGAGCAGGGGCAGGGCCTTGCGAATCTCGCTGGTCACTTCCTTGGCAAGCGAGATTCGCTCAAGCGCACGGACTGGACCGGTCATCGACGCAGGCGAGGAGTGCGTGATCCCGCCACGCGGTGCCCTCTGGGAACCAGTTGCCCGCGAGATCAGTCAATTTTCCACCATCAGCCAGGGTGTGCCCGTCTGCGCGCAATCGCGCAATGAGGTCAGCACGGGACGCGCCTCCACCGGGCGGGTCCGTGATCGTTGTGCCATAAGAGTGGATTAGCGCATGTTCCAGGTCGCCGCCCGATCCACCCGGCTTCTTTGAGTTCCTTTTCACTACGCTCGATCTTATCACCCTCGCCGGGGACCGATATAATGCCAGACCGATTTGGTTCCGGGACCCGACCCGCTCCAGCTCACCCGTCGGTGTCCACCAGACAAATCCAAAGATCCGATAGTCCAAGAACAATGAATGATGAGTAAAGCTTCACCGACGTCCCACAGTTATTTCTCGCAGCGTTTGCGGCTGCACTACCTGGACTGGGGCAACGATGATGCGCCGCCACTGCTGCTGGTGCACGGCAGCAGGGATCATTGTCACAACTGGGACTGGTTGGCTCAGGAACTGCGGGATGAGTACCACATTGTTGCCCCCGACTTTCGCGGCCATGGCGATTCAGAGTGGGTGCGGGGGGCGAGCTATGGGTACAGCGCTTACATTTATGATCTCGCGCAGTTAGTGCACCAGCAGAATCTGTCGCCGGTGTCGATCATCGCTCACTCGCTTGGCGGCGGCGTGGCGCTCCGGTATGCCGGCATCTATCCGGAGCACATCCGGCGGATAATTGTGATCGAGGGTGCGGGCAATTGGCACCACGATGCGGAGCCGCATGTGAAGATGCGCCAGTGGATCGAGGGCTCGCGAACAGCCTCTGGCCGCCTGCCTCGTCGTTACGATTCGCTTGACGACGCGCTTCACCGCATGCAGGCCGCGAACGGACATCTGCGGGAGGATCAGGCACGGCATCTTACGATCCACGGCAGCAACCGGAACGAAGACGGCAGCTATAGCTGGAAGTTCGACAACTACACGCGGCTCATGGCGCCGTTCGACATGGGGCCGGACGAGAGCCGCCTGCTATGGAACAGAATAGACGCGCCGCTCTTGCTCGTGAGCGGTGGTGAGAGCTGGATGGGCCAGGGTGGCAAAGGAGAGGGTGACAAGAAAAAGTCGGACCTGACGGAACCGTTTCGGAACGCAACTCATGTCACGATTCCGAACGCTGGCCACTGGGTTCACCATGATCAGCTTGACGCGTTCCTGACAAAGACCCGCGAGTTTTTCGTCGATACCTGACAGCCTCTCACGGTGCCGGGTTACCGCGCTGTCGTGCAGGGAACTCAAGTCAGCATATTGCTTTAGTTCCATGAAAGGCTGCTTTCTCAGCGGCCCGATCGAGTTTTTCTTTGCTACGCGGAGGGTCGTCGCGTCTATCAGGGTCTCGCCGAACTCCGATGGCAAAGCGGGGTAGACTGGCGACCCCGTAAGCCGCATCCCTGCCAATGCCAAAGCCGCGTCACCGCCGTCCCCCGGCAAACCGTGCGAATGAAGCTCGTCTGTACGTGCCGCCGCTCTGCACAGAGGATATACGTACGCTGTATGCGGACGACGACATTCTCGTTGTCGTGAAGCCAGCGGGATTGCTGTCAGTGCCGGGCATTGTGAATAAAGATTGTCTCGTGACGCGCGTTCAGGCGGACTATCCCGGGGCGCGCATTGTGCATCGCCTTGATCTCGATACCTCGGGAATCATGGTGCTCGCCAGAACCCAGCACGCGGTCGCGGACATCAATCGTCAATTTCGCGAAAGATCCATTGACAAGCGTTATGAGGCGATTGTGTACGGTGAACTGACCGGCGACGGTTCGATTAACCTCGCCTTGTCGCCTGACCCGGACAATCGGCCGAAGCAGAGAATCGATCTAGATGGTAAAGATGCGTTGACGCGCTTTGAGGTGCTTGAACCGGGTGCAACCTCGCGCGTTGTCCTCTTGCCGACGACGGGTCGTTCGCATCAGTTGCGCGTTCATCTCGCGGCGATCGATCACCCGATACTCGGTTGCGACCTTTATGCGCACGCCGAGGCGCTCGCGATGAGTGATCGCTTGCAGCTCCACGCAACCGGATTGACGATTGACCACCCGGGCTCCGGTGAGCGGACTGCGTTCAGTGATCCGGTACCGTTCTAGGGCAGCGGCTGCTTCTCGCCTGGTACGGGTCGGCGGGCGCTCAGGTGGTTCGTTTTGGTGGGCCCGCGCTTGTGTGACGGGTACCGGGCGGATCTTCGGCCCACGCTGGCGACGCGTCCCAGGTGTCGCCAAAGATTCGTTCTGGCATCGGCCGGCGGCGTACCGGGCCGTGGGAACCGATCGGCTTGCCAAGCGTAACGGTGCAAGCAATGAAGACTTCCTCGGGGATGCCAAGCAGGGTCTTTAGCTCCGCGTCGACGGGCCCGTGAAAGCCAGTGATCACGCCATCGTAGCCCAGGCCGCGGGCGGCCAGCATCAGGTTTTGCACGGCCGGGTAAACCGATGCGCCCTCCATGGGATGTGCGGCGCGGTAGCGGACGAGACACGGCAGAATGAGTGCTGGCACCTTGTCGAAGTGGTCAACATAGTGCTCCATGGTTCCCGCCATGCGCGCCTTCGGCGAATCCTGGCGGGCACCGGAACCCTTGTCGTATTGATCGTTCTCGCGCTTGACGCCCCAGATTTTTCGCGCACCGTCCTGAATGAGGCGCTTGGCCTGCATGGCTTTGTCGCCAGCGGTCAGGACCATGAAGCGAAACGGTTGTCGGTTGGACCCGCTGGGTGCGCGGGTCGCTGCGAACATCACGTCACGCAGTATGTGATCCGGAATAGGGTCGGGACGATAGCGACGGATCGCGCGGGTCGTGGCGATGCCTTCGAGAAGCCCCACGGTGTCGTCCGCGATCGGCCGGTCTGCGAATGGATTGTCTGTATTCGGTTGCTCTGGTGTCACTTTGTCCCCATGCCCGCCGTCCGAAATCTATCAGCGGCCATCATACACTGGCAAGATGCCTCGGCTTTCGGTGGCGCAGGAACTGGCTAGAACATCCACATGCTCGCGAGGCCCAGCATCGCACCCATGCTGACGACGTCTGTTGCAGTGGTCAGAAAGATGGTGGATACCGTCGCCGGGTCTGCGCCGGCGCGACGGAGTACGAGTGGAATCATCACGCCCGAGACACCGGCCGCCGCGCAGGAGCCGAGCATCGCAACCAGGATGACGCCGGCCAGCAGCAGGGGTTCGGGGCTGCCGCTGACGAGGGCATAGGCAAGCATTGCGCACGCCGCAGTGATGCCGACCAGGATGCCGTTGCTGATGCCGAACAGGGCTTCTTTTCGAAGGAGGCCACCTTCCATGCCCGGCTTCAGTTCGTTGAGCGCCATCGCGCGGAGTGTCACTGCGAGAGCCTGACAACCCGTATTGCCCGCCTGACCGGTGAGAACCGGCAGGAACGCGGCGAGCGCAACGATCTGCTGAATCGTATCTTCGAACAAGCCCACGACCGCGCCTGCAGTAAAGGCGGTGAGCAGGTTGAGTTGCAGCCAGGGGTGTCTGAACTGGAGGCATTTCAGCCAGGGTGTCGCGAGGTGCTCTTCTTTTTCAACGCCGACCATCCGGCCCGCCTAGGCGGTTAATTCGTACGTCTGCTGTTCAAACATCGCGTAGCCGCGGACGATGCCGAGTAGTCTGCGGTTGTCGTCGCAGACCGGGTACATCGGATAGTGCCGGCGCAGCACGGCGCGCATGGCGTCTTCCTGGTCGGAGTCGGCAACGAAATAGAATGGCTCGGTCACCATGATGTCGTTGAGCACATCGGTCGAGATGGCAAAGAGCAGCTCGCGCATGGCAACGACCCCGGCGAGGCGGTCCTCCTCGTCTACCACCTAGGCGTACATCAGCTGTTGCTCCTGGGCGAGGGGCCGGAGTGCTTCGATGGCATCAGCCACGCGTGTGGTCGGCAAGAAGCGTTGGGTTACTGACGCCATCAGCCGCCCGACGCTGTCGACCGGAAACCCGAGGTTGTAGCCCAATTGATTGCCGAACTGGCTGTGGAGCAGTGGTGCCAGCGCCTCCTGGCGTTGCACTGACAAGCAACTAACGATACGCATTGCCATGGCAGGGTCGAGTCGCTCAAGCACCGCCGAGACAAGATCGTCGGTTCCCCGGTCCAGCGATGTCAGCGCGTCGAGTGGCGCTCGCCGGCTCACAGCGATGACGAGCTGACGCAGTTGAATCTCATCATGCTGTGTTCGATTCGTGTTTGCAGAGGTTATCTGGTTGCCACCTGGCGTCACATCGATATCTGCGCCCATGGTAACAGGCGTTTTCGGGGCGAAGGAATTGCGGGTAACGAACCCCGGTTGTCGCCTGGCGGCTGAGAGATCGGGTTAGAAAATGTTGCTCATGTTCTGGGAGAGAATGACGGTTTGATCGAGGAAGACATGGCGCCTCGCCAATTTGAGACCATCTTCTGTCCTGCGCACGCGGTCTTCTCGTCTGCCCACCCAGCGGTCTTCTTCGCTATTGAGCCTCGATCGATACAGACAAAAATTGAGGGCAACATCGATCTCATCGCCTTCTACCTGCGTGATGCGCACGTTGGTGACAAAGTGTCGTGTCCTTGAAGGCGGGTCCTCGGCCCAGGGCGTGCCTCTGATCGTTTTGGCGACACGGGTTGTGAGCGTGTCAAAGTTATCGTCGAAGAAAGCCATGTCTCCGGGGCGAGTGAATTCGTCGGCGACCTCCCTCGCGGTGGTTGTTCGACGAATCGGTACCCAGTAGTGGATATCGCTCGTTAGTAAGGTCAGCCAGTCTTCGTAGCGCCGCTCGTCGAGGATCGCCGCCTCGGCATAGAGGAATTGTTCAACTTCGAACTGCAGGCGCGCACGGTGGGACAAGTCGGCGAGATCTTGTCGGTCCTGGCCGATGTTGCCCGATGTTGGCATGTCCATCAGATCGCGTCCGTTGGTTCTGGCGAGTGATGGGCGATGAGGTCAGGCCAGCTTTCTGCCGTCATCCACTCCTCCCAGCACCGATAGGTCCAGAGTTGTGCATGCTCGTTGACCACAGTCTCAATGGATTTCTGACCGTCCGGTCCGACGGTTACCTCGTCGAGGCCTGATCGCATGCTGTAGTTGAGTGGTTTTCGTCGCGCGACACGGCCAATCGAGCCGCGTGTGCTGTGGCTCCAGTTCTCGCCGTCGTCCTGTTCGAGCAGCCCGGCGGGGCCAAAGAAGTGGGTTGCTGCCTGGATGACGCGGCGCCGTTCATCTTCGGTCATTGATTTCTCAACCAGGGTGAACCACCAGATTTCAGTCTCGACCGGACCCTTCGGCAGCCGCAGGCAAAGCTGACTGCCGTCCTGCGTAATCCACACGTTAGGAAAGATGTTCGGGTGCCCACGTGACCTGACACCGGCCGAACCGAGTGCCTCCCTGGACGCAGGGTTGGACCGCCAATGTCTGCGGCTGGTCCCGCCTTCGGCAACCAGCTGGCGGTGTTTCTCTTCGGACTCGCAAGCCGGGCCGGCGACAATCCCGGCCCCCCGATCGCGTGTCCGTACTCGCCGAGTAGAACCATCTGATCCATCGGGAACAGTGCCTCCTCAGTGAGAACACCGGCCTGGATAGCGGATTGATGGCTGACCTTGGGGTGATACCAGTCGAACAAATTGTCGACTGCGAGTTTCCAGTTGCAGTGAATGCGATTTTTCTGAATGCCGTCAACAATGACCATCTCGCCCTTGCCCGCGATCTGATCGATGCCCAGTCTGCCCACCCAGCCCAGAAAGTCGTGCAAGGACGGGGCGTCGTTGTCCAGACACGCGAAGACAAAGCCGCCGTAGCTCTCGACGCGAGGTACGCGCGTCAGACCCCACTCGTCAAAGTCCAACTGATCGCCGTAGTACTTGTCGCTGCCGGGGACCGCGATCAGGCGGCCATCAAGCGCGAAGTTCCAGCCGTGATAGGAGCAGAAAAAGGAGCGCGTGTTGCCCTGTTCCGCCCGACAGACGGAGTTGCCGCGGTGCGGACACGAGTTGAGCAAGACGTTTATCGCCTCGTCCCGCCCGCGAACGACAATGACCTGCTCCTCGCCAATGGCGTTCATGAAGTAGTCGCCGGGTTTGGTTATCTGCGACTCGTGGCACATGAAATTCCAGGCGCGGCCGAAGATTTTCTGCAACTCAAGCTCGTACACTGCCCTGTCGGAGAATATCTCGCGCTCCACCAGGCCCTGGCGGACGTCGACCCAATGATCGCTTGTTATCAGTTTTGCCATCTGTCGTTCCTGGTTTTCGCCTGCATTGTCTGGATGTGGTCGTTGCAGGTTGTGGCTTGAAGGTTGCTGGCGCCAGCCGCAGCCTGCAGACAGGCGGCGGCTCGCCAATAGGTACCCTTGGCTCCGTTGATGTTTCCTATGGGCGCACCCACTTTAGCGTGGCGCATCGGCCGCGTCTTCAGGCTTGTCGTTATGCGCGGGAACGTTCGCGCGGTTGCTTGCCAACGCGTGGGCCTGTCGTTAGTGTCGACGTGCGTGGCCACCGGCGGCTTCGCAATTTCGGGACCGATCGGGACAGATGGATCGGCCGCATCGCCCGACGACGCGCGCTGCGTCATGCTACGTCGCGGGATTACCTCGTGCGATCACTTGCGGCGATGCTGCAGGACGTCAACGCGGCTGGTCGGGAAACGGAACTAGCGAGCTAACAAATGTCGGAGGCCAGGATCAATACTATCGATGAATTCGAGGAAGACTACGCCAGGGGGATCGGCCACAAGTTTCCTCCGCGCGGCGGCAGGAAGGCGAGCCTCGGCAATACGGACTGACCCACATGTATGAGCGCCAGGTTGGCGAATACCGGGTTGTCGGGCTTGCGGTTGACGAACAGACGCGATGCGCTCACTGGTACAGTGAACGTGACGTCGTGGCCATGCGATTCGGTTGCTGCAGCACATTTTATCCGTGTCACAGTTGCCACGAAGCGTGTGCAAATCACCCGCCGACTGTATGGCCGTACGCGCGTCGAGACGAAGCGGCGGTTCTTTGCGGTGGGTGTGGTCATGCCATGACCGTTGAGTCCTACATCAACTGCGATTCACGCTGCCCGGCGTGCGCCATTGCATTCAATCCGGGTTGCGCCGCGCACTATCCACTTTATTTCGACCCGCTCTATCTTTAGCCCGCTCAATTTGGACGGGCGCTCTTCGTGATGCGGTTCTGACCAGCGTGCCTCGTCGTTGATCAGCCTCCCTGGCGGGCAGCGCGGCGTTCTTCCCGGGCCTTGATCCGATCTTTCTCTTTGCGCTTGCGCTCTTTGGTGGCGATCTTTTGCAGTTTGCGTTTTGCTTTAGCTTCTTTCTTGCGCTCCTTGTCGAGCACCTTCAACTCACCCGCGATTTGTTTGTTCGTCTTGCCAGCGAGGCGGCCGGCCTTGTATGCGGCTTCGCGAGCGGATTCTGCGTCGATTTCTTCCTGCGGCTGCGTGTAGATCGCGCACATCGTGACGTTGCGGTCGCAGCAGATTGCACGGTCAAGGTTCGCTTGTTTGGTGTAGCACTGAACCTTGCTCGCGGGTGAACTGCGTGTCATCGCGTTGTACGCGTACCCCGCACTGACACATTGAAACGCGTCTTCGCGTGGCCGGGTCCGCGTCTTCCGGTCAGGTGCGATTATCTGGCGAGCGTCGAACCATTCACCGCGGATCATTCGGATCAGGTCTCTGCATGTGCCCATCTGATTGCTGCCGAGTTCAAATCCGGCCGCCGCTTTCGCCGGCGCGGGCGTCAATCCCATAAATACAGGTACCAGCAGCCAGGCAATAGGTCTCATGTCACCCCCGGGTTTTAGCGTCGATTTTCCGGGCGAGGCCCTGTTTGTCCAGATCGTTCCAGAGTGCGTCCGGGATCGGCGCGGCAACGAGTTCCAGATTCGTCTCGAGTTCAGACGCGGAAATGACACCGGGGATGACCGCGGCAGTCACCGGATGCCTGAGCGGGTATTGCAGCGCCGCGGCGCGTGGGTCGACGCCGTGGACATCGCACACCGCCTTGATGGCCTCGGCTTTTTGCCATCTGGTGTCGTCAACCGGTTTGTAATCGTATGTCGCACGGCGACGCTCACGGACAGCGAGGAGCCCTGAATTATAAGGACCACCGATGATCAGGGAGGTTTCGTTCTCAATACACTTGGGAATGAGATGGTCGAGCGGATCTTGTTCCAGCAGCGTGAAGCGTCCGGCGAGCAGGAAGCAGTCGACCTTGAACAGATCCAGGACCTCGCTGCAGACCGCCGCCTCGTTAACCCCAAGACCGAATGCCCGAATGACGCCTTCCTCGCGCATGTCCGACAGTGCTTTTAAGGCGCCGTTGCGGGCTGTCGCAAAGACCTCGGGCTGGGCGTCGCCGTGGGTCCACACATCAATGTCGTGGCAAAGCAGGACGTCGATGCGAGATAGGCCCAGCCGGGACAGGCTCGCGTCGAATGATCGTCTGACCGCATCGTAGGAATAATCGTACTGAATCGAAAAGGGCTCCTCATCGCGCATGCCGGCGTAGCGGGTACCCTCATCCGCCGGAACCAGAAGCCGACCGATCTTGGTCGACAGGGCGAACGAGTCGCGATCAACCGTTTGCAGGAACCCGCCAACCCGTTTCTCGGAGAGACCGTGACCATAGAGTGGTGCGGTGTCGAAGTAACGGATGCCGGCATCGTATGCCTGGCGCAGAATCTTGTGCGCATCCGCGTCAGTAACGCACCCACCGATTGCGCCGATCGGTGCGCCCCCGAAACCGAGTTCCGTTACCCGCACTCCCGACTTGCCCAATTCACGTAGTCCCAGTGCCACGAGGTTGCTCTCCGCGAAACGTTGAATCTGGCACAGTACCGGGATGCCCGCTCACAATCCAGACGGCCAGCGAGGCAGATGGGGACGCGAATCGCCTGCGTTTGTCAGGTATTTGGGCTAGGGTGGCGGAACCATTTAATCGTTGGCCTGACGGGCGGCGCATAGCGCGTGACGATGTCTCGACTGACTCAAAACGGGGTAGCTGATGCTGGATCTCAAAATTACCAATGCCAGAATTGTCGACGGTACCGGTGATGAACCATTCATGGGTTCAGTCGGAGTCAAAGACGGCGTGATCGTTGCAGTCGCCCCAGCAGGCGAGGCCAACGATCTGCCGGGTCGGGCACACCGCGAAATCGATGCCGCCGGTCACCTCCTGACACCCGGATTCGTCGACATCCACACGCATTACGACGGCCAGGTTTGCTGGGACAAGCAGCTTACGCCGAGTTCCTGGCATGGCGTGACCACCGTTGTCATGGGCAATTGCGGCGTTGGATTCGCGCCGGTGCGTCCTGGTGACGAGGGTGAACTGGTCTCATTAATGGAGAGTGTCGAGGACATCCCAGGTTCAGCGCTGCACGAGGGAATGGATTGGGGTTGGGAATCCTTCGCAGAGTACCTGGATTCGATCGATACGCCGTACGCGATTGACGTAGGCACCCAGGTGCCCCACGTTGCGATCCGGCGCTATGTGATGGGAGACCGGTGCTATGACGACGCGACCACGAACGATGTTGCCCAGATGCAGTCATTGACTCGTGATGCACTCGTTGCGGGCGCACTCGGCTTCACGACTTCACGTTTTTACGGCCATGTTGATCGACAGGGCAACGTCGTGCCGGGAACCCACGCCAGTGCCGACGAGATGATGGCGATTGCAGATGCGTTTTCCGGGCTGGACTATGGAACCATCGAGATGGTCTCGGATCGCCTGGGCGATGAGGACGAGCTTGCCTGGATTGAGAAGGTGGCGCGCGATACCGGTCGAACCATTACGCCGTTGTGGG
>Ga0115002_10002335_pt1 | contig 24899 bp, 16 predicted proteins | sample ArcticOcean_MG_C_8_FD_89576 | JGI IMG/M metagenome (GOLD analysis project Ga0115002, IMG submission 89576) | Marine microbial communities from western Arctic Ocean - ArcticOcean_MG_CB11_86 | ecosystem: Environmental > Aquatic > Marine > Oceanic | place: Arctic Ocean: Canada Basin | collected... | reverse complement strand
TCAGGAAGCTAAGACAGAGGAACTTCTTGATTTTCCGGAGCCAATGACCAAGGAATTTATCATTGCGATGTGGGAGGCGCCTCACAATGTTGAAGGCATCATTCCTGAAATGGAACAGGTTCGCTTAAAGGAGGGAGTTTGGAAAGTGGAGCGTAAAATAGGGCCTAATAAAAATGAACTCGAAGATGTTCCTGCTACTTCTATGACCCTTAAGTTTACCAAGCGTCGGTTTCATATCTGGAAATTTTCTTTTGAGGATTTTGTTCAGTTCTCTCTAATGACTTTTGACTATGGAAAAAAATCTTATAGGTGGTGGTATTTAATGCCTGATGATTTTATTGGTGAAAATTCCGGGAATATTGCCGAAGGTGAGAATTTTATTTGGGAATCGGTTGTTAGGCCTGAGGAGAATGGGGAAGGGGTTAAGATGAAAAGTGTTGAGGATTTATCCTTAAGAAAAACGAATGAGGATCCCGTCACCATTGAAATACAAATGCTGCGGAAAGATGAGATTATCTGGGTTGCAGAGGATACTTTGACCTGGGCATCTGAACTTCTAAAAGAGGGTCAGATTAAATCTAAAGAAACAAGTCAGAGTGAGGTTATTTCTAGTCCCCTTGAGAAGAACAAACTTGATAAAGTCATCAAAACCGGTGAAAAAGCACGCGTTAAATCTGATCTTGGAGAGATAGAGATAGGGTTACTCAATTATAAGATTTCAGCGAGGAGTTATCCCACAACTGAACAGGGTCTGTCTGCTCTGATCAAAAAACCGTCAGATGTTCGCGCATGGGAAGGCCCGTACTTCAAAGAAGGCCCAATCAATGATCCATGGGGTAATGAGTATGGCTATCGTTTTCCTTCTCAGAAAGGACAAGATGCGCCGGATATTTTTTCAAAAGGTGCCGACGGTCAGGAAAATACTGAAGATGATATTGGGAATTGGGAAGCCGAAGAAGATAATTCGAAAGGCGTTTTTGAAGAAGGAGGCCTCGAGGAAATGTTACGTTCAGAAGGGGATCGCGAGAAACTGTTACGTTCTAACATTGTAGGTAAAGCGTTCTCCTTGAAATCACCTGATGTTGATCGGATAGGTAAATTTATTTTTGGAGAGGATGGAAAAATTTCACTAAATGCTGATGGAGTAATAATACCTGTTGGTTCTTATGCTGTTGATGGTTTGAAAGTGAAAGTATTTGAAGGAGGAAGACAAAATGGAGGTCTTGAATTTTACTCGTTAAATCCTAAAGTTGGAGATCAGGTTTCAATGATTGACGAGACCAATGTCAAGTTGTCCATTGTTAAGATTGAATCGGCAAATAAGGTAGTTGCCGATCCCAAAAAACAGAAAACTTTTGCAAATCAGGCCAAGAGGGCAGAAGCAATGAACGAGGTTACTCAACTGAAGAATGCGATCAGTGTGTATGAGTTGGAATATGCAAAGCTTCCCTTTCAGGCTAGAAATGCCGGTGATGCCGATCTTAGGATGGACACCTTTAAGGATAATTTAATCAGTGTCCTTTCTGGTTATAATATTGATGGGTTGAATCCTAGGAAACAGGCTTTTTATCAAGGAAAAAGAGCCAGGGGTCGGGACTCACAGAAACCAACGAGTGGCGTTTTTGGCGCTGATGAGAAATTAAAACTAGCTGACCCATGGGGCAATGCGTACTCGATCGTTTTCGACTCTAATTATGACCTTACCCTTAAGGGTCTTCCCGGTACCGAAGGTAAGGAGGTGAGGGCGAGCGTTGCGGTTTGGTCAACTGGTGGGGCAGATGATCAAAAGAAATTTGATCCTGAGAAATGGATTAAGTCTTGGTAAATACAAAGAATCAGAGCCCTACCCACCGACCGCATTTTTCCATTCACCACTCCTGATTCGTTCTATTAATATAGCGATAAGGATAACCAATCCAAGAACAATCATTTGAGTTTCGCTACCAAGAAGTAACAAGTTCATTCCGTTTGTAATGACGGCAATGATGAAGGCTCCGATTAATGTGCCAAGTACTTTTCCTTTGCCTCCGAAAAGAGAAGTTCCTCCCACTACCACTGCAGCGATCACCATAAGTTCATAAGTGACTCCGTAATTCCCGGCTCCGCTTTGTAGTTGAGAAGCCATGACGATTCCGCCCAGACCAGCCGTTGCTCCGCAAATCGCATAGACAATGAGTTTGATCTTCTTAGGTGAAATTCCTGACATTCGTGAAGCTTCCGCGTTAGCACCGATCGCATAGATGTACCGTCCGAGTTGCGTCTTATTCATCATGATGTGGGCTAGTGTATAGAGTGTAATCATCAGGATCACACAGTTAGGAATCCCATAGCTGAGACCGTTTCCGAGCCATTGGAAGGTTGCCGGAATGTCACTGATCGTCTCGTTATTCGCGATCTTGAAGGCGATGCCCCTAAGTACCTGCATCATGGCGAGAGTCGCAATGAATGGCGGTATCGAGAACTGGCTAACCATAACTCCAGTGAAGGCTCCTGACAAAGTGCAGACTAGGACGCCCGCTAAAGAGGCAATCAGAAAAACTGAAGTGCCTGCTTCTGCGGCACCTCCCATTTTCTCAATGATGCTGGCTGCGACAACTGCAGAAAGAGCAATCATACTGCCCACGGATAAATCAATTCCTGCAGTGATGATGACCATAGTCATTCCGATTGCGAGGATAGCGATCACTGCGATTTGACTCGTAATGTTCCTCAAATTAACGGGAGTCAGGAATACAGGCCACAGATAGGTCCGGGGTGCTATGAGTGTCGCTTTTTCTCCTTTGATGAGCGTATCATTAACAACCATTGAGCTGGCTCGGATCACTTCTCTTTCTTCACCTAGAAAGGAGTCAAAGACAGGAAAGTTTCTCATTAAAGAGGTAGTCGCTATTAAATCAATTTCTCCTGCTGCTAGGATCGATTTTTTGATCTGTGGCGTATTTCCGATCGCTTTACCAATGACGTTGATACCTTTAGAATCGAGTCCTTTTTCAAGAGAATCCGCAAAATCTTCTCCTGACTTTCCTTTGCCAGCGGCAATGAAAACTCTTATCTCTTTAGGGAAATTCACAGAATCCTGTTCGATTAATTTAACGATGTCATCGGTTAGTTTGTTACCGGCCTTGGTCCCTTCGGGGCTCTTCTCCTCGATAGTGAGGACACTGAAAAGAATACAGAGGAGTAGTAACACGGCAGCCATGCCGTATTCACCTGAGACAAATTCTATTGGCTTCCTGAGTATTTTCCCGAGCACTGACATTCTTCTGAGAAGGGCCGGGCCCGGAAGGAAGCTAATAAATTAATTTAGTGACGTGTCTTTATCTGCAGTCTCTTTAGTGTATAAAGAGGCAGGGATATCAACGTTAGCTGGCACCTCTTCACCACTCAAGTGAGAGACGATGGCTCTAATGCATTCACGACCGATCTTGTCTGGATGTTGGACCGGGTCCGCATAAATTTTTCCATCTTTAATGGCCTGCTTTCCTGCCGGCATTCCATCAAAAGCGATCACGGTAACTTGTTCTAGCTTGCCGGCTTTTTCTAATGCGCCGACTGCACCAAGACCACTAGGGTCATTAATTGCAAAGACTCCCCTCATATCGGGTACTTGTTGAAGGGCATCTTCAGCGGCCTTGAACCCCTTATCTCGTAATCCCTCACCAGACAGCTCGGCGGCAATCTCAATTTTTCCAGATTCTCTTTCCGCATTATAAGCATCGATAACCTTTTTGAATCCCTTAACTCTTTCAATGCATGATTCGGCAGCACGAAAATCAATAACGACAACTTTGCCTCCAGCTTCTCCGAGTGCTTTAATCATGGCTTCACCAGCGAGTTCTCCTCCTTGAAAGTTATCCGTACCGACGTGGGACACGACCTTAGCGTCAGGAGCCTGGACTCGAACGTCAAATGAGAAGACGGGGACATTGGCGTTATTACATTCCTTGACGGAGGTTCCGATTGCTTTCGAGTCTTTTGGGTTAACTGCTACAGCAACGACGCCTTTTGCTAAGAAGTCCTGGATTTGCTTTTGCTGTTTGGAAATATCCATTTCACAGCCCAGATAAATGAGGTCGTAGCCATGCTTAGCGGCCTCATCACGCATATTTTCTTCAATGACCTTGAAAAAGGGATTGGCAATATTCATGCAGGTAGCGCCTATCAGGCCGCGGGATTTTTTCTTTGATCCGTCGCTTTGAGCTCCTTTCCCGTTATCCGCTTGTTTACCGCAGCCGATTAAAGCAATAGTGAATAGGAAGATGAATAATTGTCGGATGAATCTTTTCATGTCGTTACAAATGGGTTTAACCTTACAGTTATCCTTGAGAGCTGGTGATAAGACAAACAAAAAGCGATCCTAATCCTTCAGCCAATATTAATTAATTATGAGACTTTCAGTTTATTTTCTTCTTTTTTCTTTCTTTATGGCCAGTTCCTATTCTGAGGAAAATGATATAAAAAAAAGCCAGTGGCATGGATTTGAGCGGCAGGACTTTAGTTCTGACGGATTAAAATGTATTTTGGTCATTCCGGCCTCCGCGGCTAAGGATTCACCTTGGGTCTGGCGGGCCCGTTTTTTTGGCCACCAGCCTCAGGCTGATATTGAACTGCTGAAAAAAGGTTTTCATATTGCTTATTGTGATGTGGGGGGGCTCTTCGGTAATGAAGTGGCCGTGGATCGGTGGGATCGATTTTATAATATTCTGACCGAGGACCGGGGCCTTTCCAAGAGACCGGCTCTCGAGGGAATGAGTCGTGGAGGACTTATCATTTATAACTGGGCATCAAAGAATCCCAAAAAAGTTTCATGCATTTATGGTGATGCTCCTGTCTGCGATATCCGGAGTTGGCCCGGAGGTAAAGGGAAGGGAAAAGGAGGCGGAGGAACTTGGAAATCAGCGCTCAAGGCTTATGGCATTACTGATGAAGAATCAGTCAAAGCTGAGGTCAGCCCAATTCATAAACTTAAACCCATTGCAGAGGCTGGTGTTCCTCTCCTTCACGTTGTCGGTGCCGCCGACGAGATCGTTCCTGTCGAAGAGAACAGCGCTATCATTGAGAAGCGTTATCGTGAGCTTGGGGGAACGATTAAGGTCATTTCAAAGCCTGGCATTGGACATCATCCCCATGCGCTGAAGGATCCGAAGCCGATCGTGGACTTCATTCTAAAGCACAGTCTCAAAGATTGATTAGCCTCGTGCTTTTTTTTGGCTCCTTTTGAGTTCAGGCAGAAGAACTACCGATGCTAGAAAGATTAAGATTGCACTAAAAATGGCAATACCGTCTCCGAAGTTGCGAAGAAGATAGAATCCAATGATTGGAGCAGCAACACCGCGGAGGCCGGTCGTGAATGTATGAATGGACATGTATTCTGCCGTGTGTTCGGGAGGAGCAATTTTGGTCACCCAGAGCATCCAGGCAATGCTTCCTCCGGCAAAGGCCAGACCTTGAAGGCCGGTGCCAATAGCAATGACCCAGAAAGATTGGCCATAGAAAACGACCAGAATTGCTGCGCAGAAGAGCACATTTAATATGATTCTTAGAAGATAAAAGTTCATCCTGTCAAAGAGCCAACCCCATGGATAAGTGAACGCTATTTTAACAGTCTGTGGGATAATGAAAGTTAATAGAGTGACTTGGAAAGCGCTGAATCCGTTCCCGTAATCACTGTTCGCAAAATATTCGGTCCAAATTTTAAGTGCGGTCAGGTTGCCGAGTCCCATCAGCATCCAGGAAATGATAAGGGTCCGGAACTGCTTATCCTTTTTGAGCCACTTGAATGCAGAGAAAGGGTTAGTGCTTCCTTTCGCTGTTTTAACTTTAGGCATGACCCACATGGCTAAGCCGTTCAGTGATGCTGCGATTGCGAAGATCCAGAGAAGGGGTTTGAAATTGTTAATGTCGGAATCGATCCATTTGCCTGCATTCCAGGCGAATGCGATTGCAATTAGGCCACGGAAAATAGACGCCGTGGCAACGATTTTACCCCTCTTAGACTCAGGTAAATTATTTTGATATATTTGAGTGAGAACGGGAAGGGATAGCATCAGGATGAAAAATCCGAAACCGAGCCCGATCATGTAGTGCCATAGGGAATCTGAAAAAGTGGCAGCAAAGGCGATACCCGCTGCCCCCAGGAAGTTGAATATTGCTGCCGCATGAGTGGCCTGGCAATTCAATCGCCTGATCAGTGGCACGACTATAAAAGTTGCGATGAGACCGGCCTCAGAGACTGCGAGAAGTAATGCTTTTTGCCAGTCAGTAGCATCGTAGTATTTGAGAGCTACGAGTCCTGCCAGAGGAACGAAGAGAAATTCAAGTACTCCCATCGGCCCGGCCCGGAGCATTTCAATCAAGAAAGTCTTTTGTGTGGTCTTCGGGTCCGGGTTCATTAATAGCGCAGAGCCACTAAACGAACACGTTGCTGACGGAAGTCAAAGGATTCAATAAACTATCATATAATACCCGACGCTCATCAGTGCCGCATCTACCAATGCGTGGCTGACCCAGGCGCCGATTAACGTTTTTTGGTGCTGATAGAGTAGGCTCCAGAAAAAGCCTCCGACCCCAACGCATGCACTGAAAAAGAGGGCCCAAGGCAATTCAAAGAACTGCATCATCACGACTATGTGATGAAGAGTGAAAGTGAATGCTGCTAAGAAGTGGGCCATTTTGATTGAAACCACTTCACGTAAATTTCCATAAACGAACCATCTCCAGTAATATTCCTCGAGCAGTGAATGAAATATACTGATTAAGGCTCCGAACAGAATGAAATGATTAATGACTCCAAGGTCTTTTGATTTTTTTTGTATCATCGGAGCAGCCTCTTTTACTATATCTCCTATCGGCGTCATCATTAATAAGCCGATCGTGGCGAGGATCGGTACGCCGATCATTAGACCGAGAGGCACTGACTTGAGGTGCTCTTTGTAAGATCTGAAATTAATGCGTATGGGCCTCTTTAAGATGAAGAGCGTTGCGATGAGTGGCCAAATCAGAGTAAAAAATTTGACGAATCCATAGAGGACCTGAGCAAAGGGATAGTCTCCGAGCCAGACAAAGTACCCGAGCGCGGCGATTCCAGGTAAAAACATTGCGGGCAGAAGGACAGCCCACATTTTTCGACGGTTCAGAGGTTCCATTTATCTAAAGTATATATATGAGTTTGTCCTTTGAGCCTAATTGAAATAATTACCGCTTATAATCATTCTTATCGATGTTATTCCCTGCCCCTTGAAATGCAATTTTAGCTAGGAATGTCTTATATTATTGAGGAATGAATATATTCAATTCGACTAGCTTTTCATTATGTCCCGTTGAATGAATCTTAGAGCCGTGCAATGTTTCGCGAGACGTCCTCGTAGTTCAACGGATAGAACAAGGCTCTCCTAAAGCTTAGATGCAGGTTCGATTCCTGCCGAGGACGCCAGAAAAAACGTCCATGCGCATCCTTCATTTCAGTGACATCCATTTTTGGCGTTTGTTTCCGGGTTGGGACTTTTACTACCCGAAGCGATTCTTGGGTCTTTCGAATCTTCTCCTTTCCAGGAGGAAGCACTTCCCTAAGGACCTTGCCGAGTCAGTGATGAGATCCATCTGTGAACAGGAAGCGGACTATGTTTTATTTTCAGGTGATCTGACAACGATGTCTCTAGAAAGTGAGTTTCGCGACGCTGCCTCTGCGTTCGCTCCTCTCTATGATAAGTGGGGAGAGAACCTAGTTTTAATTCCAGGGAACCATGATCGATATTCTCCGCGCAGTGTCCGATTTGGATTCTATGAAAAGTATTTTCCGCGAGGTTTCCCTGGGTCAGGGAAAAGAATCTTTTCAAAAAGATTAGATACTAATCTTTCTCTCATAGGCTTTGACGCTTCGCGTCCTTTCATGGTTCGCTCTAACGGCCTTTTTGATGAGGCTCTTGAAAAGGACCTTGATTCGGAGTTCATTGTTCATAAAGAGTCGAATGACAGGATCATTCTTATGGGGCACTTCCCTTACGCCTATCCTTCCGAACAACCTCCCAGATGGAATCACAAGTTACTCAGGGATGAGGCTCTTTCTGAACTCATTTCGCGTCATGAACCGATCGCTTACCTTCATGGGCACAAGCACGTGAGATGGTGCGTTAAGGATTCGCGCACTCCAAAGACGTTTTGTCTCAATGCCGGTCCTGCAGGCATGCGTTCAGGTTCTCCTGACAAGCGGGCCGGATGGGTCACGTTTGACGTGTCTGAAGAAGGCAAGATTAGTGAGATCACTAAAGTGCACCTTTCACCTGACGGAGAACTGTTCAGTGAGGCCCTTACGGAGGAAGAAGATTCTAACGCTTAGACGTCACAGACCTCTGCCGCGTGTCTCAGTGACTGGACCGAATCCTTCCAGGTCGGAATAAATTCCTGGGCAACGTATCCTTCGTATCCAGTCTCCAGGATGGCACGCAGGACCGGCGGATAATTAATTTCCTGGGTATCATCCAGTTCTCCGCGACCCGGACAACCGGCCGTATGGTAATGACCAATGATGTCCTTGTACTGTTTTATACGGTGAATCACGTCCCCGTTCATGACCTGCACATGATACACGTCAAATAGGAGCTTGAAGTTTTTAGAGCCTACTCCGCTCACGAGCTTAGCACAAAAATCCACATCATCCCCAAAGTAACCCGGATGCCCTTTCATCGGGTGCGAATCGTCACGGGAATTTAGGTGTTCTAGTACTAGGGTGATTCCTTTTTTCTCGGCATGAGGCATGACCTTCTTCCAGGTCTCGACGCAGAGCTTTGCTGCCTGATCAGGATCCATATCCTTGTAGCTCATTCCGGTGAACGTGATGACCTTCTTGGTTCCAATTTCAGCGGCAAGATCGATTCCTTTTTTTAAGCCATTAATGACAGCGTCGGGATTTTTTGGATTGCAGGGTCCGTTCTTGAAACCGTGTCCACCACTGACGAGTGAAATCTTCAGTCCAAGTTCTCGGACAGCTGGATAGTGCTTGGAGTCGATCCCTTCCATCGCAACTAAACCAATCTCTTTGCAGTGCTTGGCCAGTTCAAGGGTCGGCATCGGATTGAAGCACCACCCCATGATGGACTGACGGATCCTGCCGTTCTTGATCCTGAAGGGTTTTTTATTTTCTTCAGATTGCGCGCCCGTGATGGTCGCGGCGGTCGCGGCTGCAGTGGCCATCAGATGACGGCGAGAGAGTCCATTATGTTGAGCTTCCATTATAATTATTTTATACTGTTAAGTAGAGAGATCCAAGTCTTCGAACCATCTCCTATTTCATTGGAATAAATAAACTTAAGATAAGGATGATACTAAAACTCACTACGGAAATGGCAGTTGATATGACTGTCCAAGTTTTCAGGGTTTGTTTTTCAGTCATCCCTAAATAACGGGAAATCATCCAGAAACCTGAATCATTGACGTGTGAGAATCCGGTCGCCCCCGCGGCAATGGCGCAGGCAATTAATGCTAGGTAAGGTTGGGAGAACCCTTCCACAAAACTGACCATGAGACCAGCTGCGGTAAGCATGGCTACGGTAGCCGATCCTTGAGCGATCCTAACCAGAGTTGCAAAAATGTACGCGAGGACAATGATGGGGATGCCACTGTTTGAAAAGACTTCCTTGAGAGCATCAGCTATACCTGTTGCGATTAAGACTCCCTTAAAGACTCCTCCAGCACCGGTGATAAGGATAATGATTCCGGCCGGGCCCAGGGCCTTTGTGGAGATCTCTACTAGGTCATCTTTTGATGTTCCTCGACTGATGCCCAGGCACCAGATTGCCAGAAGAGTTGATATCATCAGTGCGATGACGGGATGGCCGAGGAAATGAATGACCTGGTTCGTCATTGGCATACTGTTAAGAATCTCAGCGACCTGCTGCCCTCTCTCTGCTTTAGTGAGCCCTGAATCGATTCCAGATATAGCTGTTTGTTCAACGATGGTTCCTGCAAGGATCAGAGCTATCGGAAGCCCTATTAGTGTGGCTATCTGTACAAAGCTTGGAAGTTTTTTGTCTTCTTGCTCGGTATCGGTGTCGATTACTGGCGGAGTTTGCACCTTCACTAAAGTTGCCATTTTAGAGCAAAGGATCGGTCCACAGATAATTGCTGTCGGAAGGCCGACAAGGACACCAAAGCCGATCACGTATCCTAGGTTCACTTCGAGGAAGTAGGCCACGGCGACTGGACCCGGTGTCGGTGGCACGAACGCGTGAGTGACGGCCATCCCGGCCACGAGCGGTAGGCCAAAGATAAGGAGTGATTTTTTGGTATCGCGGGCCAGTGCGTAAAGGAGCGGAGCAAGAATAACGAGAGCCACATCGAGAAATACCGGGACCGAGATAATGAAGCCCGTCAAGAGCATGGCCCATGGGGCCCGTTCCTGGCCGAAACGTCGTACCAGAGTATTGGCGAGGGCCTGAGTTCCTCCCGAATGCTCCAGCATCGCGCCAAAAATGGCTCCGATTCCTATGATCGTGGCAATGAAACCGAGTGCACCCCCCATGCTATCGACAATGGTCTGACCAATTTCTGTCAGTCCTGCAGCATTTTCTGGATTAATGCGGGTGGCCACTACCGAGACGAGAATCGAGACGACAATCAGTGCGAGGAATGCCTGAAGCTTGAATCGCAGGATTAAGACTAGAAGGAAGGCAATTCCGAATACCAATAGAGCGATAAGATTGGTGGTAGGGATCGATTCCTGGATTGCGGCCTGAGCGAGAATGGAAAACATAAAATTGGTTTAGTTGTAGGTTTGCCAAAGAGCGGGTGCCCGTTACAATGCATCCGCAATGTTTTCTATTTATAGAACTGAGACCGGCTATACAATCGAAAAGGACAGTTCCTGCGTTTTAGCGGGGGATTTTTGTCTAGATGAGCTCTTTACTACTGAAGATCCTTTAAAATATACCGAATTTCAGTTCGAGTCGGGACAATCATGTGATTTACCTAGTGGATCTCTTTTGGCTCCGGTAAGCAGTCAGGAAGTGTGGGCGGCAGGGGTCACTTATTACCGGAGCCGCGATGCCCGAATGGAGGAGAGTGAGTCTTCCGGAGGTGATCGATTTTATGACATGGTCTATGACGCTGAGAGGCCTGAACTTTTTTTTAAGGCCACGGCTGACCGTAGCCGCGGCCATCTTGACAAGGTCTGTATTCGCTCCGACTCGAGCTGGGACGTTCCTGAGCCGGAACTGACCCTGGCCATTAACGCGAACGGTAAAGTGTTCGGCTACACGATCGGCAATGACATGAGCTCAAGGTCAATCGAAGGAGAGAACCCTCTGTACCTTCCTCAGGCCAAGGTTTACCGCGGATCGTGTTCGCTCGGCCCTTGTCTCGTTGTCGGATCAAGTCCAGGCAAGGAAGCCATGATTTCGGTAACAATTTCACGGTCAGGTGAAGTGGTCTTCTCAGGTAATACTGAAGTTTCTCAGATCAAACGTAGCTTCGATGAACTCGCAGAATTTTTATTCCGTGATAATGAATTTCCCAATGGTGCTCTCCTCATGACCGGCACCGGTGTCGTTCCTGATTCTGATTTTACTCTCAGTTCAGGTGATCTTATCTCTATTAGTATTGACGGAATTGGAACCCTAGAAAACGAAGTCGAATAAAATATCATGAATGGAAATCAACTCATTGGCAATTCAGAGTCCGCAGAAGGCGACTCTACTTTTAACGCAATCAATCCCGGGACCGGGGACACTCTAGAGCCTGCCTTCCATGAGGCGACTCAGGGTGAGATTGATAAGGCACTCGAACTGGCTAAGGGAGCGGCTCCTTTCCTGCGCAACGCTTCAGGTTCTGACAGGAAACGCCTACTCGATGCAATCGCTGAGGAAATGGAAGCCGATGCCGAGGCCATCAAGGACCGGGTCGGAGCCGAGACCGGATATCCTCAGCCCAGACTTGACGGTGAATTTGGCCGGACCGTGATGCAGTTGAGGGTCTTTGGGAAGGTCGCGGAAGAAGGTGACTGGGTAGGACCCAGGATAGACACTGCCATCCCTGACAGGGAGCCTTTACCTAAGCCTGACCTGCGCCGGATGCTGGTCCCAGTAGGGCCAGTTGTCATTTTTGGGGCAAGTAACTTCCCCTTAGCTATTTCTGTTGCCGGTGGTGACCCGGCATCGGCGCTAGCCGCCGGCTGTCCGATTGTCACGAAGGGACACCCTTCTCATCCTGGCTCCTCAGAATTAGTCGCGAGGGCAATGCTTAGAGGCGTGGAGAAGGCCGGTTTCCCTGAGGGAACTTTTAGCATGCTTCAAGGAGCCACGAACGAGACTGGTAAGGCATTGGTCGAACATCCTGATACGAGAGCTGTGGCATTTACCGGTTCTCTTCGCGGTGGCCGGGCCCTATTCGACATTGCTGCAGCGCGGCCGAACCCGATCCCAGTCTATGCGGAAATGGGTAGCGTGAATCCACAGTTCGTTTTTCCTGGAAAACTTAATTCAGATCCTGCCCAGTTCGCTGAGTCCCTTTTCGGTTCAGTGACTATGGGTAATGGTCAGTTCTGTACTTGCCCCTCGTTGGTCTTTGTTCCTGAAGGTGAGAGCCTCCAAAAAATGACGGACCGTTACCTGGAACTGGTCGGAGAATCATCCGGAGCAGCTCTCCTTAATCCGGGCATTGCGTCCGCTTTTAGTCAGGGCATTGATCAGTGGCGAGGCATTGACGGTGTGGAGGTCCTTGGTGAAGGGACTCTCGAAGGAACGGCAGTCGGTGCAGGCCCTGTCATTGCCAAAGTCTCATTGGAGGATTTCACGAAGGATCCTGAGCCGTTCATGGATGAGGTTTTTGGTCCTTCAACAATGTTCGTTGTTTGTCCGGATACTGAGGGCTTTGTTGGTGCCTGCAGCGCGTTCGATGGACAGCTCGGTTCATCGGTCCACTGTAACGACGATGAGCTCATTTCATCTAAGGATTTGATCGGGCAGATCAGTGAGTTTGCTGGCCGCGTATGTGTTAACAGTTTCCCTACAGGGATCGAGGTCTGCGACTCGATTCATCATGGGGGTCCGTACCCGGCCACGACTGACGCACAGCATACTAGCATTGGCACGGCAGGCATCAGTCGTTGGGGTCGGCCCATCAGTTATCAGGGGACCCCTGACGCACTCCTTCCCGATGAGCTGAAGAATGATAATCCTCTGGGGATGATGCGACTCGTTGACGGTCAGTGGACCCGAGACCCTGTGGATTAAATAGGCTATTTCATCGACAATTTAACAGAATTCTTTTCATGTTAGAGTTCATGTGTTTTGGTGGATTCATTGACCAGTGTCTGAATCTTTCCCAGATATCCGTTTCCGCGGCCAGCTACGCCCGTCCCAGAAGGATGTGGTTGAAATTGTTCGTGACCAGCTGAGTGCCGGGGACCGTAAGTTTCATGTGGTCGCGCCTCCTGGTTCAGGTAAGACCGTGACTGGTCTTTTCTTGTGGGCCGAGGTATTACGTAGACCTGCTTTGGTCCTTTCGCCTAACTCAGCCATTCAGTCTCAGTGGGCAGCGAGGACTGATCTCTTTGGGGTCAATGGGGCCGATATTCCTTCGGACTTGATCAGTACAGATCCTAAGGATCCTTCTCTCATCACATCACTCACGTATCAGTCCGTTACCCTCCCTTCGAGGAACGAGGTAATGCTCAATGATTTTGCCGAGCGCATGTGGATTGATAGTCTCATTAATAAGGATGAAGCAAAGGATCCAACCGAAGCGTTAGTCTGGATCAATGACCTCAAGGAGCGCAACCCAGACTATCATAATAAGCGTTTATCTTATTATCGGAAGCAGAAGAGGGATGAAATTATTCAGGCCGGTGAACTGAGTGGGCTCCTCCATGAGTCCTCAATGGAAACGTTAGGGCTTCTCAAGGAACGTGGCATTGGGATGCTTATCCTGGATGAATGCCATCACCTCCTTAGTCATTGGGGACGTGTCCTTGCCGTGACTCAGCAGTTCCTCGATGATCCGATCATCGTTGGTCTGACTGCGACTCCTCCTGACGATATGCATAAGGACACGGTCGATTCAAAGCGTTATCGTGAATACTTTGGTCCGGTCGACTATGAGGTTCCTGTCCCAGCTGTGGTTAAGGACGGGTTCCTGGCTCCTTACCAGGACCTAGCGTATCTGATCCGCCCCACTGCTGAGGAGCTCCGCTACGTTGCGAGGACCTCGGATCAGTTTACGGAACTGGTTCACGATCTTTGCAATCCGCCCATGAATGAGGAAGGGAAGCCCATCCGTGAACCATTGGATCAATACGTTCAGAGGATCCTGAGCACCCTTAAGCTTCCGACTGGCAAGGCTGATAACTGGCTTGATTTTCAGAAGCGTGCTTCAAGCTTTGCCTGGTCATCAAGATACTTACTGAAAGAGCTCGGAAAAACTGTCCCACCTGGCGTTCCTGAATTTCCGGGCATTGGGAATGATGAGGAAGATCCTGCAAAAAAAATCTTGGACATGGAAAGTATCGTTCCTGTCATTTCCTGGTACCTGAGGCATGCCCTCAGAGGATCCGCGGACAAGGAACATCATGCCCTTGCCGAAAAAGCTATCAGTAGGCTCAGGATCCTTGGAGTCCAGATCACCGAAACAGGTTTCCAGAACTGTGCGTCTCCTGTTTCCCGTATCCTGATGTACTCAAAGGCCAAGGCCAAGGCCGTCATTTCAATTCTGAAGAGGGAGAAAGAGGTGCTGGAGGATACGATCAGGGCCGTCGTAATCTGCGATTATGAAAGGACTTCGGCCGTGACTAGTGAGATTAGTCATCTCCTTGACGATGAGGCCGGTGGCGCCGTTGCAGCTTTTAGGGAACTCCTTAATGACGAGGAAACGGACGCTCTTGACCCGATACTTTTGACCGGATCGACAATCCTCATTGATGATGATCTTAAAGATGTGATCGAGTATGAATGCCTGAAATGGTTAAAAGAGAACAAAAAGAAAGTGACTCTGGAGTGGGCAGAGGATGCCGGATTTCATGTCCTGAAGGGGAAAGGAAAGGACTGGGCTCCGAGGGTTTACGTGCAGATGTTCACTGAACTTTTCCAGAGGGGTATCACTCGTTGCCTTGTCGGGACTAGGGGCCTCCTCGGTGAGGGATGGGACGCGAACAAGATTAATGTGCTCATTGATTTAACTTCCGTTACGACTTCAATGTCAGTTAACCAGCTCCGTGGACGTTCTTTTAGGCTCGATTCTAATGTGCCTCACAAAATTGCCAATAATTGGGACGTTGTCTGTATTGCGCCTGAATTCACCAAAGGCATGGACGATTACAAGCGATTCAAGGATAAGCACAAGAGACTTTACGGGGTCACTGATGATGGGGCCATCGAGAAAGGTGTTGGTCATGTGCACGCGTCCTTCATGGGATTGCGCATCGATGACGTTGAGGAGAGTATGGTGAATCTGAACCGAGACATGCTTGATAGGGTCGGTCTACGTTCTCAATTCTATGAGCTTTGGAAGATTGGAAAGCCCTATCATCCTGAACCCATTAAGGCCGTTGAGATCAAATCTTCTAGAAAGGGATCGGATAGAGGAGGGTTCCCGCCCGGAAGGATGGGCGATCCGGAATGGACCGAGACGACTCTGACCGAGGTCATCGCTAAGGCCATCATTCGATCCTTATTTGAAGCTGAACTAATTGACGCGTCGAGTTGGCATGAGCTTTTTCAGAAACTTCATGTCAGTGAAAGGAACGGGGGCTACATTAGGGTCTTTCTGGAGAAGGCCGATGAGAAAGCATCGGCTATCCTCTCTGAGTCTCTGGCTCAGGTCTTTGGTCCGATCGAAGATGCCCGTTACCTGATCGAGAGGGGAGTCGACTTCGAGTATCAAGAGAGTCGATTTCAGGAAACTTGGGTTGAGCAAAGATTACCCAATTTTCTTTCCGATTTTATTATCCTAAAGACCATGAAGACGAAGAGGCGTTTCGAGGTAGTGAGGGTCCATGCAGTTCCAAAGGCCCTCGCCACAAAAAAAGAAACCGCACTCATTTTTGAAAAGTACTGGAATAAGTTGGTCAGCCCCGGCGAGGTCCTTTACCGTCAAAATAGTCAGACCCAAGCGCTAATGGATAAAGCGACTGAGGATGGGCTAATCGTTAATGATGCGGTACATGAAAAAGAGGTATTTATGTAATTTGGAAATTTGGGTATAGTTTAATTTCACAATAAACCTCTAAAATATTTTTAATTGAAGCGGCTAAGGGTAAATCTGCGTTGACTGACAATCATATTTAATCAAAGTTCGTCCATTTGCCAGATTTGATGAGTTCTTTAATGATTACACGTTTCCCCTCAGGTAGCATCCATCATATAGTTCTACCATGAAAACCAGATTGCATACACTTGAGAGACGCTCGTTCATACGCACGGCAGGTACCGCAACCCTCGCTGCTATTGGTGGCCCTTTGACGCATACTGCAGTTGCTGCGGCTAAAAGCCAAAGGCCAGAATCACTGGTAAAACTCCTATACCAAAATCTTGATGAAAGACAACGCAAAGCAGTTTGCTTCCCATGGAACCATATCGACAAGCAACGCGGTCTTTTACGCACTAGGATAGAGAATAATTGGCGTATCACCAAACCGATCATCGGCAGTGGATTCTTTTCCAAGGATCAGCAGGAACTCATCCGAGCGATCTTTGAAGGCATGACAAATCCCGAATGGCACACGCGCTTTGACAAGCAACTCAAGGACGATGTTGGCGGTTTTGGAAAAAAACAATCAATTGCGATTTTTGGTGAACCTGGATCTGGTAATTTTGAGTTTGTTCTTACAAGCCGCCACATGACGCTGCGCTGTGACGGCGACAGTGCTGGGCACGTCGCCTTCGGCGGGCCCATTCTCTACGCTCATGAGGGAGAACGCTTTTACGAAAGGCCAGATCACAAAAATAACGTTTTCTGGCCACAGGCAATTGAGGCCAACAAGCTTTACCGTATCCTTGACCCCAGGCACCAGGAACTGGCACTGGTCACTGAAGGCATGCCTTCCGAGGAGTTAATAGGCTTCAAAGGCGTTAAGGGATCATTCCACGGGTGTCCGGTCAGTGAACTTGCTGGTAACCAGAAGGCGGAGTTGCAGCGCATTTTAAAAATGCTACTAGAACCCTTCCGGCAGTCCGACCGGAAAGAGGCACTTAAGTGCCTTGCTACCCAAGGTGGCCTCGATAACTGCCACTTGGCTTTCTACAAAGAAGGCGACCTGGGTAATGACGGCATCTACGACAACTGGCGGCTGGAGGGACCTTCATTTGTCTGGTATTTTCGCGGTCGTCCACACGTTCACGTCTGGGTGAATGTCGCCGACAATCCTTCGGTGAAACTCAATTCTCATCAAGATTCAGTAGGAGTTTAAATTGAAAATGCTAGAGAAACCCTCCTAAAATCAGAATAAATATTCTAAAATATTTTTAATTGAAGCGTTTTATTCCAAACCTTTTCTTGATCCTGATTGGCTTGGCGACATCGAATGCTGCCGAGGTCTCCTCAGACATGCTCTTTGCGCATAAGATTATGCCGATGTTCAAGGCCAAGTGCTTAGCATGTCATGGGGAAGACCCTAAGAAAATTAAGGGTGATTTTGATATGAGAACTTACCCGAGTCTTCTCAAGGGCGGGGAAAGTGAGGAACCCTCAATTGTCCCAGGTAAGCCCTTGCAGAGTCCCTTATATATGGCCGTGAAGCGTGAGCATAAGGATCAGTGGGAGCCGATGCCGCCAAAAGAAAATGATAAACTCAGTACTGAACAGACCGATCATATCCGAAACTGGATCGAGGGGGGTGCGTCATGGCCAGGCCCGGACCGTGTGGTTGAGTTATTGAAAGAAAAAGATCCATGGTCTGCCGAGGGTGGTGTCAGAGTGAAGACCAGTGGAGGTCTGTCCGAGACTTGGACTAACCGCAAATATGAAGAATCAAAACTGTGGGCCTACCGACCGATAAAGAAGCCGAATCTAAGGGTCAACAGTCACCCAGTCGATGATCTTATCGGGACCCGTTCACCTGATGGTCTGGTTCTGGCACTGCCCGCTGAAGCGTTGACACTGATCCGGCGCGTGACATTTGATCTTACTGGATTGCCACCGAAGTCGCGAGAAGTGCAGGCCTTTAAAATGGCTTGGAATAAAGATAAGGACAAGGCATGGGAGGAGTTAATTGACCGGTTACTCGTCTCGCCACATTACGGTGAACAGATGGCAAGGTACTGGCTTGATGTTGTGCGTTATGCAGACTCTGCAGGATTCTCTAACGACTATCCACGTCCTCACGCATGGCGTTACCGCGACTATGTGGTGCGTTCATTTAATAATGATAAGCCTTATGACCAGTTCGTGCGCGAGCAGATTGCCGGCGATGAAATTAAACCTAAGGATCCGGACCACCTCATTGCGACAGGCTTTCTTAGGATGGGTCCTTGGGAGCATACTGGCATGAGCGTCAAGGCGGTGACTCGGCAGCAATATTTGGATGATGTGGTCAATTCTGTGGGGGTAACTTTCCTTGCCAATGAACTGCGTTGCGCTAAGTGCCATGATCATAAGTTTGATCCGGTACCGACCCGAGACTATTACCGGATGCAGGCGATCTTTGCTCCGATCACGTTTTCTGAACGTAAACTTCCTTGGCAGGATTTTGAGAATAAAAAATGGATCAAACAGGATCATGAACGTTACCAGCGGTTAATAAAGGAGAAGGGAATCCGTAGTATCAACTCACTGCCTGAGGCTGACAGGCCAGTGAGTCAGTTTGATGAGGAATCGGAGAAAGCGGGTCATTCGAAGGTCAATAATAAGCGGAGGCAGCAGCTCAATTATCAGCTCAAGCGTGCCAACCCTTTTGTTTTCTCCGTTTTTAATGGGATCCCTGACAAGATCCATATTCTGAAAGGAGGATCCATTGAATCACCCCAAGGAGAAGTGAGTCCTGGAGTCTTGAGCTTATTCAAGGGTTCAGAGGAACCGGCTTCATTAACTAACAATAAAATTGGTCGCCGCAAAGAGTTGGCAAAATGGATTACCAGTAAAGATAATCCACTCACTGCTCGCGTGATTGTGAACCGGATCTGGCAATGGCACTTTGGCCAGGCTCTGGCTGGTAATCCTAATAATTTTGGTGGGACAGGCAAGCCGCCCACGCACCCGGAACTGCTCGACTGGCTTGCCGCGACATTTGTTGAGGAAGGATGGTCAATTAAGAGGATACATCGTCACATACTCACTTCGGCTGCCTACCAACGCGCGGCGACCCATCCTGATCCGGGTACATTATCCAAACTGGATCCTGACGACATAAGTTACGCTGTCTTTAAGCCTCGCCGATTAACGGCAGAGGAACTACGTGATTCTATGTTGGCAGTTTCTGGTGAACTTAATTCGATCCTTGGAGGTATTCCCTGTCATCCGGAAATCAATGAGGAGGTTGCTATGCAGCCACGTCACATCATGGGCTCTGTGGGTCCAGCATATCAGGCTGACTCGTTGCCTTCGCAGAGAAACCGTCGGACCCTTTATGCTGAGCGGATCCGGACGCTGGCTGACCCGATGCTGGAAGTCTTTAATAAGCCCGGGCCCGATCTTTCATGTGAAAGACGTGAAACTGCCACCATTGCCCCTCAGGCATTTACGATGCTCAATAGTCCAATCATCCGGTCCAGGTCGCTGGCCTTTGCTGCCCGGTTAGAAAAGGAAAGACCCGGAAATCTTAATGAACAGATACGTCGAGCTTTCCGGTTAGCATATCACCGGATGCCTAATGATTCGGAAATGAAGATGAGCTTAGAATATTTGGCGAATTCCAAGAAAGAGCATGAGGCTAATCAACAGGAAAGAGTGGAAGTGCCGAAGTACGTGGTTCGCCAGATGGTGGAGGAAATGACTGGGCAGGCTTTCTGGTGGGTGGAGGATTTAGATATTTATGCGGGGGCAGATTATGTTCCTGACCTGAAGCCATGGGACGTGGGAGTAGCTACCCGAGCACTGGGAGATCTTTGCCTAGTACTTTTTAACTCGAACGAATTTATATATATCTACTAAAGCATGCACCGGAGGGAATTTTTATATGGAGTCAATGGTGGGGTGGGTGCACTGGCATTTCATTCAATATTGCGGGCAGAAGAGGAGAGCGGGCCTTTGGCGGCAAAGGTGGCACATTTTCCCAAGGCCAAGGCCAAACGCTGTATTTTTCTCTACATGGCCGGTGGCCCCAGTCACATCGACACCTTTGATCCAAAGCCAAAGCTCAAGGAACTGCATCTCAAGAAATTTAAACGGCAGAGTAAGTTCCTCTCCGCGATGGGTTCTGGTGAGCGCTATTACGTGCAGAGCCCGTTTAATTTTGTGAGGGCCGGCAAGAGTGGTATTGAAATGTGCGAGCACTGGCAGCACCTGGCCGGGGTCGCTGATGAGCTTTGTGTCTATCGCGGATGCAAGGCCGAGTCGATCAATCATCCCACCGCCAACTATCATATGAATACTGGTAACCGATTCGGTGGTGATCCCGCGATAGGTTCCTGGGTAACTTATGGGCTCGGTACGGAGAATCAGGACTTGCCGGGCTACGTGGTCCTGCCCGAGGTGGCCTACCCGCAAGGAGGATCGGCTAACTGGTCGAATGGATTTTTATCACCACATTTTCAGGGAACCACCCTCCGCTCGAAAGGTTCACCGATCCTTGACTTGCATCCACCCAAAGGAGTCACACGTGAGGCTCAACGCAGTAACCTTGACTTGTTATCCGGGTTTAATTCAATGCACGCTAACCGACATCCTGGTCATGAGGAATTAGCCGCGCGCATGGAGAGCTATGAGTTGGCGTATCGTATGCAGATGGAGGTGCCTGGAATTCTTGACATCGGCAAGGAGAAGCAGTCCACCCGTGAAGCTTACGGATTGGATGACCAACGGACCGAGGAGTTCGGGCGAAGGTTACTCTTAGCGAGGCGCCTACTTGAAGGCGGTGTACGTTTCGTGCAAGTCTACACGGCTGGTTGGGATTCACATGATTATATTAATCGTTCTCACCGTGAGCGAATTCGTTCGGTTGATAAACCCATCGCTTCACTGATTAAGGATCTTAAGGATCGGGGTCTGCTAGATGAAACCTTGATTGTCTGGTGCGGTGAATTTGGCCGGACACCTGATAACGGTAAGCGCGCTGGCGGAGAGCGTCTCGGACGTGATCATAATAAAAATGCCATGGCTGTCTGGATGGCTGGGGGAGGAGTTAATGCTGGTCACGTGATCGGCGCCACGGATGAGATTGGAGAAAATGCAGCCGAGGTCGTTCACCCGATCCGTGACCTGCATGTAACTATCCTTCGGCTACTGGGGCTGGATGATAATAAGCTTACTTACTTCCATGGTGGCCGTTTCAAGCAACTCAGCCAGACCGGAGGTGAGATCATAAGTGAGTTAATAGGCTAGCATTTTAATGTGAAAGCTTATTTATTTTTCTCTCAATAATAATTTAATCGGAGAAAATAAATAAATCTAAGCAATCTTCATTGCCTTAAAAATTCCTTTAGGGTTAAAATGTATGGGCCTCATTAGTTGAGCCTTACTCTATCACGGAAGAAATTTTCATGACCCCTTTTCTACTACTCGCACTCGGAATGGCCATTGTCCTTTTACTGGTCATATGGCTCAAACTTCACCCTTTCCTTGCACTGACCTTTGCCGCGGTCGTGGTTTCTTTTTCGACTCCCCAGGTCTCACTTGATAATTATGCTGAGAATCATACCGGGTCCCAGATCGAGCGGGGTAAGATGACCGAACCGAAGGCCGCTCAGTTCAAGGAGGACTTTGCAAAGCTCTCACCAATGAAGAGGGTCGTGATTGAGTTCGGAAGCGGTTGCGCTAAAGTCGGCCTGATCATTGCTTTCGCGGCCCTGATAGGAAAGTGCATGCTTGAGTCGGGTGCTGCTTCGAGGGTCGTTCTTTTAGCTATTTCATTTTTCGGTGAGAAGCGTGCCGGACTGGCATTTCTTTGTTCAGGATTCATTTTGGCAGTACCGGTATTTTTTGACACGGTTTTTTATCTACTCATACCGATAGCCATTGCTATGGCTCATAGGACCGGCGGTAATTATTTATTTTATGTTCTTTGCATTGTGGCCGGCGGCACGATGGCCCATTCACTGGTCCCACCGACACCCGGACCTCTTTTGGTTGCTGAGGAAATAGGAGTTGATATCGGAGCAATGATGATTGGGGGGCTCGGTATAGGGCTCTTCACCGTGACGTTTGGTTATCTTTATGCTCGTCGTGCATCCCGTAAGTTTAAACTGAGTCCTCCGGAGGTTCCTGATTCAGTGCATTTTAATACTGATAAGCTGCCATCAGCCATGATGTCTTTGCTGCCCGTCCTCTTGCCCGTCATTCTGGTGACCGGAGGGACATTGCATGGAATTATCAAGCCCGATGGATGGGAAATATTTAAAGTTCTCGGTGACAAGAATCTGGCCCTTGGAATTTCTGCAATGGTCGCTTTTCTTGTCTTGTATAAGAGCTGTTCCGGGGACAAGGAAAAGTTAAGAAGTTCTTCTTCGGATGCTTTTTCATCCGGCGCTGTCATTGTTATTATTACGGCTGCAGGTGCCGCTTTTGGCGGCGTCTTAAAGCAGACCGATATCGCGACATCGATCGGTTCCATTGAAGGGAGTCAGGCCTTAGCCTTACCGGTCTGTTTTTTGATCACGGCCCTCGTGCGAACGGCTCAGGGATCGGCTACTGTCGCCATGATAACAGCGGCACCGATCGCTGCAGCATTTGCTTCTCAGGACCTCGGGTTTCATCCCGTGTACCTTGCTCTCGCGGTAGGTTGTGGATCCAAACCAATTCCATGGATGAATGATTCCGGTTTTTGGGTCGTGACCAAGATGTCAGGAATGCAGGAGTCTCAGACCCTGAGGACCGTGACACCTATGATGTCATTGATGGGTCTTTTCGGTCTGATCGTCACTGTTCTTGCATCATTTCTCCTACCATTTAAATAAAAATGAGTCCCCAGCGTTGACCTTCTGGTCGATGAAAGGCAATCATGTTCTTTAATGTCTGAACGAGACCCCGCTACTTTAAGATCTTACCGATGGTATGGTCCTGACTCGCTCAGAGCCTTTGGTCACCGGTCCAGAGCACGTCAGTCTGGTCTCGGAGATAAGGATTTTTTTGGTAAGCCCGTGATCGGGATACTGAACACATGGACTGACCTGAACTCATGCCACATGCATTTCAAGTCGACCGTGGAATCCGTTAAGCGTGGCGTCCTCCAGGCCGGTGGTATGCCGATGGAAATCCCTGTCATGTCCTGCGGCGAGAGCCTGACCAAGCCGACCTCGATGCTTTACCGGAACTTTTTGGCGATGGAGGCCGAGGAGATGATCCGTGCGAATCCGATCGACTGCGCGGTCCTTTTGGGAGGATGTGATAAGTCGACCCCGGCCCTGATAATGGGTGCTATCTCGGCAGGTGTTCCCGCCGTGTACGTTCCTTCGGGTCCAATGATCAAGGGTAACTGGCATGGCCAGGTCCTCGGTTCAGGATCTGATGTGTGGGCTTACTGGGATGAGAGGAGGGCAGGAAATTTAAGTGAAGAGGAATGGAAGGAAATTGAAGGAGGGATCGCCCGTTCATCGGGTCACTGCATGACGATGGGAACTGCGTCAACGATGACCGCTCTGGCCGAGGTCATGGGGTTCACGGTCCCGGGCGCCTCTTCGGTCCCGGCCATGGACGCGAACCATCTTCGGTTAGCTGCCGAGGCTGGTCGACTATCGGTCAATAATGCCTGGGAAGGACCAGTTCCTGGGGCCCTGACAACTAGAGACTCTTTTGAAAATGCCATCGCAGTTGATATGGCTCTCGGAGGGTCCACGAACGCTATCGTGCACTTGCTAGCCATGGCGGGTCGGGCAGGCATTGACTTGAGTCTGAATGATTTTGATGCGATATCTAAAAAAACACCACTCATTGCTGATTTGCGTCCTTCTGGTCGATTCCTGATGGAGGATTTTTATTTTGCGGGCGGGCTCTCTGCCGTGCTCAAGAGGATGGAAACAATTCTGCACATGGATGTTCCGACCGTGAATGGGAGGACCATCGGTGAGAATGTCAAAGGAGCCAAAGTGTTCAATGACGAGGTTATAAGGACACTCGAGGATCCGGTCTCTGCGGACGGCGGCACTGCCGTTCTAAAAGGTAATCTGGCCCCTGACGGTGCCGTCATTAAACATTCAGCTGCCTCACCTTCACTATTAAATCATACTGGTCCTGCCATCGTCTTTGATAGTTATAAGGACCTTTCTGAGAGAATAGATGATCCGGAACTTCCGGTCACTGAAGATTCTGTTCTTGTCCTCAGGAACGCGGGGCCGGTCGGGGCACCCGGAATGCCGGAATGGGGGATGTTGCCCATTCCTAAGAAGCTCCTTGAGAAAGGGGTCCGTGACATGGTCAGGATATCTGACGCTAGAATGTCGGGGACAAGTTATGGAACCTGTGTCCTTCATGTGGCTCCGGAATCATCGGCCGGAGGACCATTAGCTGCGGTCATGGACGGGGACAAGATTACTTTGAACGTGGAAGCCAGAAGAATTGACCTGGACGTCCCTGAGGAGGAGATAGCAAGTCGGCTCGAAAATTATCACCGCAAGGATCACCGCTATCATAGAGGTTATACGAAGCTCTTCATTGATCATGTGACTCAGGCCGATAAGGGTTGTGACTTTGATTTTCTTGAGGGCACTGAAAGGACCCCCGAACCTGAAATTTACTAAACTTTACCCTTAACTCGAGATGTTGATTATTATAATTGTTGCAGGGACTTTACTTGCTCTCTTTGTGCTGAGGTTGATATTCTTTCGTGG
>Ga0115002_10002334_pt1 | contig 24906 bp, 22 predicted proteins | sample ArcticOcean_MG_C_8_FD_89576 | JGI IMG/M metagenome (GOLD analysis project Ga0115002, IMG submission 89576) | Marine microbial communities from western Arctic Ocean - ArcticOcean_MG_CB11_86 | ecosystem: Environmental > Aquatic > Marine > Oceanic | place: Arctic Ocean: Canada Basin | collected... | reverse complement strand
AGTTCTCCGGGAAACCCTATGAGATCGATGTCTCCCGGGAGACCATGGGGCAAGAGCCAAAGCCAGATTAGCATGACAGTCGAAATCGCTGTGTGGAGCGGGCGGTAGAGCCCCGCCAGGAAGGCAGGGCCGAGAAGCCGCTCGGCGGCCCGCTTGACCCGGGGGCGGCATAAGAGGCTGTGCCCGAAGCCAAACACACTCCATCCGAAGCAGATTACTAGGGCGCCCCAAAGAGAATCGGCCATGCCTATTTTTTCGCGCTTTTCTTTGCGGCGCTCCTGGGTGGATTGACCTGCCCAGCCCATTCGCGGGCAACCTCGCCGGTCGTGGCGAACCAGCAATCTCCCTTGTCCATGATGTGCTTGACCAGCCGGTCCATCATTCGGATGCGGTGATGCTGCCCGATGGTCTGGGGGTGGCACATGAAGTTGATGTAGCCGCCTTCCTCGTAGGTGCCCTCGAACTCCTCGACCCACATCGAATAGACTGACTCGGCATCCTGGATACCGTTACCGAAGGGCGGGCTACCGCTGAAGCCGAAGAAGATGAAGTCGTCGAGGGTCCACTTCGTCGGAAGCTCGACGAGGCCGTTCGGGTGATAGTAGGGCCAATCATCGTCCATCAGATTCGAATGGTAGTGAAGGCCATGTTTCTTGAGCAGGTCCATCGTGTTGGCACTCGGATCGCATGAGGGCGTTCGCGAGCCGGTGGGTTTTTCGCCGGTCATTCTCTCCAGAATATCCAGGGCACGCTCGAGGAGTTCTTCCTCGCGCACGACGTCGGCCATCTGAAATGGTTTTTCATGAAGATGACCGTGGTGGCCGATCTCGTAGCCGCCTTTCATGATGTTCTCTGTCATCTTCGGCCATTTCTCCGCCGTCCAGCTCGGGAGAAAAAAAGTTCCAGGGATGGAATATTTTTTCAGCAGTTTGATGATTCGGGGAACACCCACTTTGGGGCCGTAGGCGCCCATGGCATTGTGGATCGGCCTGTGTGCGAGGTGAGGGTCCCGGGCTATCCAGAGGGATTCTCCGTCTACGTCGAAGGTGAGGCAGACGGCGCACTTCGCGCCATTTTCCCATTTAATTTTGGCCATTTTCTATCTCTCTTTCTTTGTGAAGGAATGATTGCGGTCTATCAGCCAGAGAAATGAGGGCGCCCCCTAGAACCTCGCAGCTCCGCGTGACGTCCTCCCAGTTCGTGAGCTCATCCTCGGCGTGGCTTTTTCCGTTCACGCTCGGGGCGAATATCATCGCCGTGGGGCACAAGTCGGCCGCATAGCGTGCATCGTGCCCGGCGGCGCTCCAGAGGCGCATGTGGGTATATCCCAACTCTTCGCAGGCATTCTCGATGGTTTCGGTGACGCCCGCCTCGAATGCGATAGGTGTTGAGCTTCCCAGATTTTCCACTTCAAGTTCAAGGCCCTCTTGTTTTGCGGCGTACTCGGCCGCTTTCATAACAGCATCATATGTCCGCTTGAGTATCGATTCATCTCGATGGCGAAAATCGACCGAGAATGTCACACGCTCCGGGATGACATTGATCGCATTGGGAGAAACGGTTATCTCGCCTACCGTTGTCACAAGGTCGGAGCCGATTTTCGAGGGAATATCCCTGATAGCCGTGATCGTTCTGGCCGCTCCGACGAGAGCGTCTTTTCTCATGTGCATCGGTGTGGGGCCCGCATGATCCCTGACGCCTTTCATGGTGACGCGGAGCCAGGTGAGGCCGCGTATCCCCTCGACGATGCCTATCTGAGCGCCTTCAGTGATCAGGGCAGGGCCCTGCTCGACATGGAGTTCCAGATAGCCACCAAAGGGCCGCGGGCGGCAGGGAAGTTCTCCCCGGTAGCCGATTCGCTCCAACTCGTCGATAAACCGCTTTCCGTTTGAGTCCCTGACTTCGTAGGCGAAATTCCGTTTAAAAGCGCCGGCGAAAACACCGCTGCCGAGCATGGAGGGCGGAAAACGTGTGCCCTCCTCGTTGGTCCAGTTCACTATCTCGACAGGGTGGCGCGTGGCCAAGCCCTGCTCGTTCATGCTTCGGACGATTTCCAGGGCGGCCAGTACCCCGAGCGCGCCGTCGAATCGGCCTCCGTTTGGTACTGAATCGAGATGGCTTCCCGTCACGAGAGGAAGGGCGTCTTTGTTTTCGCCTTCCCGACGGGCGAACATGTTCCCCATCTCGTCGATGGTCAGGGAAAGACCTGCTTCTCTCGCCCATTGGGAAAAAAGGTCTCGCGCCTCCCGATCTTCATCGGTCAGGGTGAGCCGATTGACACCACCTCTAGGTGTGGCCCCGATTCGTGCCATCTCTTCCATGGATTTTTGAAGACGGTCGCCGTTGATCTTCAATTAAAAGCCTTTGGTCGAGTGTAATTTGAGAATTATTCGCGATGAATAGATGGGAACGATTGTTACTTCAATGGCCGTTCCGCGTCCACTCCAGACATGATTTTTCTGTAAATTACTCTCACTTGATGGGTGTGTTTTTCGTAATCCGAAAGGAGTTTTGCGCGGCTGCTCCCGTCCTCGTCGTCCTCGTATCCTATGCGGCGGGCGAGAATTTCCATCTCCTCGGGTGATTTGGGAAGCGTGTGGAGTGATTGTGAATTGGCGATGCGCAGCCGGTTTTCCACAAGGCGGAGAAATCGATAGGACTTCGAGAGGGTGGTTTTTTGTGTTTCCGAAAGCAGACCCGCTTCATGAAAAGCTTGAATCGCACCAAATGAATCCGGGCGGCGAAGGGAGGGATTATCCCGGCCCCGGGTGATTTGGAGAAATTGAACGATGAAATCGATGTCGGCAATGCCTCCCATTCCAAGTTTGATGTCAACATTTCCCTCGGATTCGCGCGCCAGTTCACGCTCCATGCGGTGGCGCATGTGGTCCACCTCGCCTGCGAAATTCTTCAGCAGAGGGCTTTCGTAAACGAATTCTGATGAAAGCGCCATGAACTGGTCTCCGATTTCTTTCGAGCCCGCGATGTGGCGGGCCCGGCAAAGCGCCTGTTTCTCCCAGCTTTCGGCGCGTCCATCTAAATAGGTTTTGAATTGTTCGATGGGAATAACGAGCCTGCCTTTTTGGCCCTCCGGGCGGAGGCGCAAATCGATATCATAGGAGCGCTCTCCAGCTTCGGGGCCTGTGAGGCCATCCCTCAGGGCGGTAGCTAGTTTTAAATAAAAATCGTGAGGCGAAATGACGCCTCGCGAGGATTTTTTCTCACGTGCCAAGCGGGAAGATTTTTTCGAGGTGACGCCATAGGCGAATATCAGGTCTAGGTCGGAGCCGAAATTCATCTCCCCGCTTCCAAGTTTCCCCATGCCTATTATCGCGAACCCGGCGGTTTCCTTGCTGGTCCCGGGTTCCCCATGGCGTGAGCGCATTTCCTCCTCGGCGATTGAGAGCCCAATTTCCACAACGACATCCGCCAGATTTGTCAGATCGGTCAGCGTCTCGATAATGTCGGATTCCCCGAGAATGCTTCGCATGCCGATGATGAATTCCTCGCCGCGCTTTGCGATTGCCAGTGCGTTGAAACGTTTCACCATGGAAGAGATGTTCTGTATGGACGAATGAATGTCCGAGTAAAGCGATTCACGGCTTTTCGATTCGATCAAAACGCCGGCCTGAATGATGGTGTCGAAAACCGCCGGCTGTTGAATCAGGATGTCGGACAAATAGTTGCTTGAGCCGAAAAGCTTCAGTAGCGACTCGAACATGCGGGCGGATTCAGCAAGGAGGGTGAAGACAGCCTCCCTCCCGCCGCCTTTTTCGACGAAGCGGCATAGATTGGCCACGGCCTGATCAGGGTCAGGAAGGGCAAGTGTGAAGTAGAGCATGCGTGGGAGTAGTTCATCGAAAGAGCGTTTTGCCCGTGCGCTGATATGCTGAAAGGGCTCGCCGTTCCGGAGCAGTCTGAGCCGGGCGCTTGCCGAATCCGGGTCTGCAAAATTGTACGGTGCCAGATCCGAGGGAGAGAGCGAGTCTTCTAGGGTTTCGGCGCTTGCCGGTGCGGTCGGTGCCGATTTTTTGGGTGCTGTCTCTGGTTGAGAGTCCTCGCGCCTGAAAAGGCTTTCGAAAATTTTGCCGACATGGTCCTGGTGTTTTCTCAGTTCCTCCTTGAATGTATCTTTTTCGCTGTCGTGGCTATCAACGCGAAATCCCATTTTTCGGGCCAAAATGGTCAGCCCGTGTGTATCGGCAGGTAGATCGTGAGTTTGAAGGCCGTGAATCATCTGAACGCGGTGTTCGATGTCCCGGAGAAAGATATATGCCTCGGCCAGCCCCTCGCAATCATTGATGGGCAGCAATCCTAGTTCCTTGATTGCGGAAAGGGCTTGAAGTGAATTCGCCATCCGGAGAAGGCTCTCTTTTCCGCCGTAAATCAGCTGGAAGGACTGAATGATGAATTCGATTTCGCGGATGCCGCCCTCGCCGAGTTTGATGTTCAGGTGTTCCCGCCCGCTCGCGACCAGCTTGCTGTTGATCCTGTCCTTTATTTTGCCGATTTCATCGAGAGCGCTCAGGTCCAAGGTTTGTCTGTAAATAAAAGGACGAATCATTCGATGGAAGGCCTGGCCCAGGGGCTCTGAGCCCGCGCAAAGGCGGGCCTTGATCATGGCCTGTCTTTCCCATGTTTCTCCCCATGATTCGTAGTAGACCTCGCAGCTTCGAAGAGAGTAGGCCAGGTCGCCCTGGGTGCCTTCAGGTCTCAGGCGCAAATCGACCCTGAATATATGGCCTTCCTCGGTGTTCTCTGCCATCAGTTGGATGACTTTCTGCGCAAGGTGGACATTGAAATCATGATTGCTTATCTGGCCTTTTCTTTTTCCGGCATACGGATCGCGGACGCCGGTCGTGCCTCCCTCATCCGATGAGTAGATGAAAAGCAGGTCGATGTCTGAGCTAAAGTTAAGCTCCTGGCCCCCAAGTTTCCCCATTCCGATCACGGCGAACTCGCAGGGGAGACGCCCGCTTACCAGGGAGCGCCAGCGGGGTTTGCCGTAGAGGGTATGGAGTTCGCTCTGGGATACGCGCAGGGCGGCCTCGAGCGTAATGTCGGCAAGATTGGACAAGGCCTGCGTGGTTTCCTCCGTCGAGGCCCATCTTAGAAGATCAAGCACGCCGATGCGGAGGTATTCGCGCTGGCGAAATCTCCGCATGGCGTTGGCGGGGCCGTTGGGCTCACCCATGGCGGCTCGAACCCAGCGCCAAAGCTCCGAAAACATTTTCTGCTTTGATCTGTTTCCGTGCAGGGTGGAGGGCCGGAGTATCCAGTCAAGATATTTCGGGTGGCGCAACAGGGTGTCGGAGAGAAACTGGCTTCCCCCGGCAAGGGTCAATACGACCGCACGTCGCTCGCTCGAGCGGCGAAGGGCGCTAAGCAGGGCGTCGGGATTTTCCCTCGATTCGAGGATGCGTTCGAGATTTGTCAGTGCTCGCCCGGGCTCGAAAGTTTCTCCAATCGATTCGAGGAATTGGAGCAGAAAATTTGTATCCTCCCTGGGGAAGGAGGGGTGAAGGGCCAGTGTTTGAAGGCTTCTAGCGGCGCGTTCTTGGTCGATGAAGCCAAGGGAGGTTAACAAATCGGCCGTGGCGCGAGAGGGCATGCCGCCCGAGAGAAGGCGCTCGATTTGGTCGAAACCGGGGTGATCTTGAATCGGGGTGCTCACAGGCGTTCGCTCCCGGTGACTTAGAGAGTCTGAGCGGAGGACTCGCTCTCAATGGCGGCAGTAGTGCCTTCCCCCTCTTTTTGAGTGAATTTAGGGAGAAAAGCAAAAAGTGGAAGAATGGCCAGCGTTAAACCTCCGAAAAACCATAATGCCACGTCCACACTGTAGATGTCCGACAAAATGCCGGCGATAAGAGGGCCGACACCTGAAAAACATTGGTTCGTGGTGAATAGAAGGCCCACCGTGCTCCCCTTGAGGTGCGGCGGCGCCACATCAAGGGCATGGGCGAAGATCACGGGCCGCAAAGAGCGTAGAAATATCCCGATGCTTATAAGGGGAATGAGAACAAACGGACCTGCTGCCAGGCTGGGTATGGTCAACATGGATACGCCGCCAACAACGAGACCGAAAAGAAGAACGAGTTTTCGGGGTATTCGATCCGAAACGTGACCCACGAATGTTTAGGGAATGATGGCGGATGCCGAGTAAAGACTCAGGCAGATTCCCACCCATTCGGGGCTTGCCCCATGCTTGGTTACCAGCAGGATGGGAAGGAAAGCGATGATACCGTGATGCCCCACGGTTGCGGCTCCCGCGATAAGCGCGGTGGCGCCTAGAAGCGGATTAGTCAGCAGGGGCTGGAAAAAATTCATGGATGATGCTTTTGTGCCCTTCGATTGAGGCGTATTCAGGTTGAATGGCGAGAGAAAAATCGCAATTAACAAGGCGGCAACCAGGAGAGGAACCATATTAATAAAGAAGGTGCCGCGCCATGAGGTGGTTAGGAGGATATACCCAGCCGCCAGGGGTGCCAGGGTTTGTCCGATATTGGCGCCCGTGCCGTGGAAACCCAGGGCGAATCCTCTTCTGTCAGGGAAGAGATTGCCAAGGAGGCCCATCGAAGGAGGATGCCATACGTGCGATATCAGGCCGCTAAGCCAAAAGAGCGGGAGAAGGGTAAGGAATCCCATTGTCAGGCTCATGCCGCCATAAAAAAGTGCAATCCCTGTGAGGCAGGCGACCAGCATCCATTTCCCGCCTCCTAGACGATCAATTACGTAGCCGGTTCCCGCGCTCGACAGGGCGCTGAAGATAGAGCGTCCGGCGAACAGGAGCCCCACCTGGGTTAGGGAAATGTTCAAATCTGAGATCAAAAAAGGCAATACGGGTCCCATGACGCCTAAATACCAGTGCTCGGCTGCATGACCAGTGGTTAAGAGAGCGAGGGTGAGTCTTCGGTTCAAGTGGATGCTCCGATAAAAAAATAAAAAATATTTCAATTATAATCAGAGGCGATACTATCATGGGGCACGTGCGAGGTGGAATTAAATTTAAGTACATGAAGTAAACTTTTAAATAACAAATAGATGCGTTATTAACATAAAGTGAAATACCTAAGAATTTTATTTGGGAATAAATGGTATTTTTGGGGATGAAAATAGTTGACTCGCGCTCTTGTGGTTGCTAGATTTACCTCACAGGTAGGATGACTACATATCTTGATAACCGGATAAGTGCTCCCGTCCCGGAGATGTGTGCTTGGCGATTCAGTCCCAGCTTCAGGCCGTTCGTAGGGTCAAGGTTTACGAGGAAATCGTATCTCAGATTACCTCGTTGATTCTCAATGGCGAACTAAAGCTCGGCGACAAGCTGCCCTCCGAGCGCGAACTCGGCGAGCGTTTCGGTGTAGGGAGAAATTCGGTTCGCGAGGCGACCCGCGCCCTTGAGTCGGCGCATCTCGTTGATACGCGCCAGGGGGAGGGCACATTCATCGTTGCCACCCCCGAGTCGCTGGTTCCGGTGCTCTCGGCGCGAATCTCAGGGGAAGACAGCGGCATGCATCTTCTCTTCGAGGCTCGCCGGGTGCTTGAGCCCCAGATTGCCGCCCTCGCTGCCGAGCGGGCCAATAAAGTTGAACTCAAGGCGCTCGATGTGATTCTCGCCCGCCAGCGTAAGGAAGTGGAGGCTGGCGCCAGCGGCATCGAGGAGGACACACAGTTTCACATGGCGCTGGCCAAGGCCGCCAAGAATGAATTTCTCGAAACGCTGGTGCGAAATCTACTCTCCTCGCTTCGTGAACTTCGAGAGCGCTCAGTTCGCAATGTGAGCGGCCGGATACGCTCCCTTGAGACGCATTTAAAAATACTCGATGCCATCAAGGCAAAGAATGAAAACGCCGCCGTCGCCTCGATGATTACCCACCTCATCGAAATCGAGGGGGGAGAGGTCGGCGCCGAGGACTCATTAGAGGAAGACGAGGAATTTCCCCCCGAAGCTTAGTCGGGGCGGGACAATGTTGGTCGCAGCTAGATTTACTGGAGTTGGAATTGCTCTTGCCCCGGATGACGGGCTGGGCGTTTGGATTCTTATGAACATTATTTATAGGAGGAGGTTATCGGGGGGAGAGAAAATGTCCAGGATTTTTTTCGATCCAAACATGGGAAGTTTTTTTGAAATCGTGAACATGACGAATTCAAGGAGAAAAGGGAGGTTAAAGTTGTGAGTATTGTCTCTTATGAAGTTATTTATCGAGGGATTTTTCAACGGCTCCTCGCGAATAAGATTTCCAGGACGTTCGTCCTCGCCGCGGTGAAGGACGGTAAGCAGGGAATCTCGTTCGGGCGCTACAGTGACTCGCCTGAGCGCAACGGCATCCCCTGTAAATTGTTTGGCTACATCGCCGACACGAAGGAGGAACTCGAAGAGGTCGCGGCCCAATACGAGCCGAAACAAGTGAACGTAACCATCTGCGTGGACGACACCTTGACCAAGGGTATCGAATCTTGGGGCTGGTACGGTCTCCAGCCGCTCAACGCGCTCACGAAACCGGGTGGCACGATCGTCTTGACGTCCACACAATCAGCCGAAGACCTTGCCAAACATATTCATCGCCGTGATACGCCCTACAATATTTCGCTAATCAAGAGCGAGCCCAGCTTCGCCGGTCTGTGGGTTTATAAGGATGACGGCACCGACGCTCGCTGCCTCGGCGCCGCGCTCAAGGCTTGCCCAGACATCTGCTCGATGGCTTCACTCGCAATTGCCATTCGCGAGAATGTCGGTGGCGATGAGCATGTCGAGACCGCCCGCGCCAGCTATGAAGATGCGCGTTCTGTTGAAATCAAGTCTGGCGAGGGCGAAACGGAAACTCCCTTCACGTTCGAAAAACCCGGGTGGGAGGACATGCGTCTGGGCGTGGTGATCGACGCCGTCGGCGGCCATTTCAAATATGGCGATTCGGACGGTGGTTACGTGCCGGGCCGTAATGAATACTTCAAGAAATGGTCCACGCGCTCGATGCGCCCCGTGCTGAATTTTGACAAATGCACGAAATGCACCCTGTGCTGGGTCGCTTGCCCGGACTCTGTTTTCGATGTGACGCCGGACGGCTTCTTCGATCCGAACATGGAGGCTTGTTGCGGCTGCGGCGTCTGTGAGGCAATTTGCCCCGTTGCTGATTGCATCAACATGGTCAACGAAGTGGTGTTTGACGAGCGCGGTAGCCAGTACATGATGTGGAAAGACGACAAGCCCGCTTTCGAAAAGTACGTGGCGAACGCCAACTCGAAGGGCAAAGTCGAAAACCGGCATCCGATTACCGGCCTCGCCGGTGCTTTTTCAGGTGCCGGGCTCGAAAGCGGGCACAACGCCTCTAACTTCCAGACCAAATCCCTCAAGGATCTCTAATAGGAGTTGATAAGATGGCTACAGCAGTAGACACGGGCGCGGGAGTCGAGCTTCTTACGGGAAGCGAGGTGATGGCCCACATCTGCCGTCTGGCCGATGTGGACGTTCTTACCGCCTACCCGATTCGCCCCTATGACACAGTGATGCAGTACGTCTCACGCATGATTGCCAACGGCGAATTTGACGCGGACTATATTCCGGCCGAGAGCGAGCACGGCCAGTTCGAGATCGTGAAGCATGCCTCGGCTTGCGGCGCTCGAGTGTTCACCGGCTCGAGCGGCGTGGGCTGGCTCTATGCGATGGAGCCCCTTGCCGTGACCGCCGGTCTCCGTCTTCCTATGGTGGCCCTAGTTGGGTGTCGGGCGCTGGACGATCCTGGTGCATTTGGCACTGAGCACAACGACGCGCTTTTGGTACGTGACCTGGGCTGGTTGATCAATTTCCCTGACACGCCGCAGGAGTCGGTTGAGATGGGTCTCATGGCTTATCGTGTCGCCGAGGACCCGAGGGTGTTCCTGCCCTGCGCCATCGCGATGGACGGCGCTTTCTTGACCCACAGCCAGGCTACGGTGACCTTGCCGAGCCAGGAGCAGGTGAACGAGTTTCTGCCGCCCTACGACAGGGGGGATCTTCTTCTTCATCCGGACAACCCCATCACCATCGCCCCCCAGGCGAATGAAGACTGGTTGATGGAAGTGCGCCGTCAGAGCAGCGAGGCATCAAAGAATGCCTACACGGTGCTCAAGGAGGTCCACAAGGACTATTGCCGGATCTTTAACGACGACACCAATCCTTTCCTTGATGAGTACATGACGGACGACGCTGATGTTGTACTCGTCGGCATGGGGACGATGAGCCTGCCAGTGAAGGTGGCCATCCGTGAAATGCGCAAGGATGGCATTAAAGTGGGAATGGTCCGCCTCAAGTGGGTCCGCCCATTCCCGACCGAGGAGCTTCGCGCCTCCCTCTCTCGCTTCAAGGCGGTGGGCGTTATTGATCGCGACTATTCCTTCGGTTCGCCGTATGGTGGCGGCATTTTGTTCAACGAAGTGAAGGCGGCGCTTTACGGCGCCAATAATGAGCCGTTCATGAAGGGATTCGTCTGCGGCCTCGGCGGCAGGGAAGTTCTTCTTGCGGACGTGAGGAGCATGACAGAGCAGGTCCTCGCGACGATTAAGAGCGGAAAACCCGATAACGAAGTTACCTGGATGGGGGTGAGATAAAACCATGGCTGAATCCGTTTATCATATCGGAACGCAGGATCTTCCGCTCACGCAGCGGGTGAACCAGATACCCGAGAAGGTGGTTGAGGAGTACTACACCAGCGGGCACAGGACCTGTCAGGGCTGCGAGAGCGCCCTCATCATGCGCCTCATGGCGAAGGCGGCTGGTCCACGCAGCATCATTCTCGGCAGCACGGGCTGCATGTACGTAGCCAACACCACCTACTACAGCACCCCATGGGTTGTTCCATGGATGCACACCCAGCTCGGCTCAGCGGGCTCGGCGGCCACTGGTACCGCGGCCGCTCTGCGCGCCATGATGCGGAAGGGCAAGATGAAGGAAGAGCCCATCAACGTCATCGCGTTCTGCGGCGACGGCGGCGGCGTTGACATGGGCGTCTCGTCCATCTCTGCCGCGCTCATGCACCAGCACTACAACATCCTGATCATCTGCTACGACAATGAGTCGTATGCGAACACGGACATTCAGATCTCGGGCTCCTCGCCCTGGGGCGCGAACACCACGTTCACCCCGCCGGGCAAGAAGATCCGGATCATGTACAAGAACTGGAAGAAGAACATCGCGGCTCTTTATGCTGTAGGCCACACGAAGTGCAACTATGTGGCGACCGCCGATGCGTCTTATCCGGCTGATATGATCGACAAGGTCAGAAAAGGCCTCAAGGAGCCGGGGCCGGCGTTCATTCACACCTTTGACCCGTGCCCAAAGGGCTGGGACTACGATCCGTTCTTCTCTCACAAGCTGGGTGAGCTGGCCGTCGAAAGTGGCCTCTTCCCGCTCTGGGAGATGACGAACGGCGAGTTAACCTATACTGGCGTATCGGCGCGGCATGTCTACGGTGGCCGCAAGCGCAAGTCGGTGCGCGAGTATCTCCAGGCCCAGGGTCGCTTCCACCACTGGATCGAGGAAGACTATGCGTACTTCGAGGGTGAGATTGAGAAGATGTGGACTGAATGGTCGATGCCAGGCGTGATTCCCTTCAAAATGGCTGAAGACCCCTCGAAGAAGTAGTAGCTCGAATACACGGAGGGAGCGTTTTGTTTCCTCCGTGGCGAATCCGGACGGGGCCTGAGAGCGGGCCCCGTCCTTTTTCGTCGCCGCAGGTCTTGAAAGGGAGACTTTGATGAGCCAAGAAATCCGGGAGCAGGAGAGCCGAGATGGATCCACTATGGTTCATGTATCCGACGGACCGTTCTTGATGGGTTCCGAACTGGGTGATCATGACGAGCAGCCCGAGCGTGAGGTCTTGCTCTCGGGCTTTTGGATCGATAAATTTCAAGTGACTAACGAGCTGTATCGCCGCTTTTTGGAGGAGACGAATGCATTCGCCGCGCCGCCTTCGTTTTCGAAAGATGATTTCGTCGCACCCAGGCAGCCGGTCGTCAGTGTCTCGTGGGATGAGGCCAATACCTACTGTGATTCGATTGGCAAGCGTTTGCCCACCGAAGCGGAATGGGAAAAAGCGGCGCGTGGCGTCGACGGGAGAAGGTACCCGTGGGGGAATGAGGCGCCAACGCACGCGCACGCGCAGTATTCTGGAAGCGAGGATAAGCGCCCCATGCCCGTGGACGCTTTTTCGGACAATGCCTCGCCCTATGGTTGTGTCCAGATGGCGGGCAACAGCTATGAGTGGATGAACGACTGGTTCGATGCCTTCTATTATCGGAATGCGCCGAGTGAGAATCCCCGGGGGCCCGAGACTCCTGTTTTCGAGGTGGCGGTGGCTCGTATTTCCATTTTCGCTGTTCCCGGCGGAGGAAGCCTGACCTTGGGCGAGGTGAAGCGGGGCGATCGATTCGAAGTTCTGGGCCGGGAGAAGGATATATATAAAATTCGCTATGGCGACTCCGAGGGTTGGCTGCCGCGTACGGGCGGCTACGCCTGGACGGCGAAGTCGGTTCGAGGTTGCGGTTGGGATTACATCGAGGATGGTTTGCGATGCTCGGCGAGGGAGGGCTTTGAGCCCTGGTATAAGAACATGAACCTGGGTTTTCGCTGACTGAAGGACGAGTAGGCTTCGGGGTCCCCGGAGCGAGAAAAAGTTTTGAGAAATGATTTTAAGATTGAGAATAAATTCTGCGGGCGGGAGCGGGTTGCTCTCGCCCGTATTTTTTGGTAACTGCCCTCAGCGGACTGGAAATTTAAGAGCTGTTTGCCCATGGAATAAAGAGTGGTGTGTATGTTGTATGTAATTTTCGTGTAGCCAATTTCGCCGCCCAACAGGAGTTTAAACTAAGGTGTGTAAGGTGATGTGGGTTAAATTCAAGGATCCTTCTGAAGTCCTGGATGTCGCTGTTTTTCAGGGGAGAGGGAAAAGATGAATATCGCGATGCCTGCCTCCGGCCCGGAATTCAGCGTTATGTCGTTTGTCTTTTCGCTGGCCCCGATTATGGCGTTGATAGTGCTCATGCTGGGATTCAAGTGGGGCGCCAACAAGGCCGGGCCCGCCGGTCTCATGGTTGCCCTGCTTGCCGGGTGGGCGCACTTCGGGGCGGGCGTCGATGTTTTATATGGCGCCCTCATTCGCGGGGTGTTTTTCAGCCTACCCATACTTTACATAATCATTCCGGCTCTGGTCCTGTATCATGTGGCCGAGTTGGCGGGTGGAATCCGCAACATTGGCTGGAGTGTTTGGGATATCACGCAAAACCACATTCTCCAGCTGATGATCCTGGCCTTTGGATTCACGTCGTTTCTGCAGGGGGTCGCCGGTTTCGGTATCCCGGTCGCGGTTGTCGCGCCCCTTCTCGTGGGCATCGGCTATCCGCCGATTCAGGCGGTCGCTGCCTCGCTCATCGGCCACGCCTGGGCGGTCAGCATGGGGGACATGGCGAGCAGCTTTCAGGCGCTCTTGACGGTGACGGATCTGCCACCGGCTCCTCTCGCTATTCTGATTGCCTCTCTGCTCGGTTTCTCAGGTGTTTGCGCCGCCATATCCGTCGCGCATCTTCATGCCGGGTGGAGAGCGGTCATGAGGTGGCCATTGATCATTCTTTTTCTGGGGGGCCTTACTAGTCTGGTTCAATTCCTTTTCGCCTGGCTCGGACTCTGGATCATCGCATCGTTCGGCGCGGGGATGGTCTGCCTGCTAGTCGGTTTTGGAATGTCAAAATTCAAGCGCTATCAAACCCCCTCGCGGCCTAAATCTTATCCTCCCAAGCCCGAGTCGGAGCGCGTGGTATTGAAGCGGCCGCCCCAGGGGGATAGGCGGATGAATTTTCACCTCGCTTTTTCGCCTTACTATGCTTTGATCTTAATTGTTATGGCGGCCACTTTTGTGCCCTTTATCCACGATGCCCTGCACGCTTGGCGAATTGAAGTTCCCCTCGAGGGGTTTCGCACATTGCGAGGATTCGTTACTTCGGGAAAAATATGGAAGATCGAGCCGCTTGGGCATCCGGGCGCGCTTTTGCTGCTGACGGCGTATATCGGACGCCTGATTTACCGGGCGAACGGAAGATGGCCCGGCGGCAGCCTGATGGTAATCAAGAAAACTTTCAAAGAGGCGAACTCAACCTGTTTTGGCACACTGGCGATGGTGACGATGGCGACCGTTATGACGGTCTCGGGAATGATTCAGGTTCTGGCGGAGGGGGTGGCGGCGCTCTCGGGCTCGTTTTATCCGGCGATGGCCCCCGTGGTTGGGCTGCTCGGCTGTTTTGTCACGGGAAGTAACACGAACGCCAATATTCTTTTCGGGAAATTTCAAGTCAACATCGCTGAGTTGCTGGGAAAAGATCCATCCGTGCTCGCGGCGGGGAACAGCGCCGGTGGCTCGCTCGGAAGCATGATTGCGCCGGCCAAGGTTTTGGTGGGTTGCTCGACTGCGGGTCTTGCCGGAAGGGAAGGGGAGGTATTCAGGCGAGTATTTCCTTATTGCGTGGTGCAGGTGGCGCTGGTCGGTTTGTTGACCTACTGGCTCGCATATTGATTAAGGGTGCCCTCTTCATAAAAGAGAAGCTTGCCTATAAGGGAGAAGCCTGCTTATTCGGCCTCGATGCTCAAATCGCCCTCGAAGTCGCGGACGGCGGCGCGCAGGTAGGCGGGCGCTCTCGTGGGCTTGCCCGTCTCTTCCGTGACGATAACGTAGGTGGATAGACATGTGGCGAGATGGCAGCTGCTATCCTTTTCGTACATCTCAAATACCATTTTGAGACTCGAATTACCGAATTCCGATATTCGGGTGAAGGATTCGATCACCTCGTCGAATCGTGCGGGCGCGAAAAATTGGATATGCGTGTCCACCAGGTAGATGTCGTGCCCCTGCTGCCTCACCTCGTCATAGGGAACGCCGATGTGGCGAAAATAATCTAGCTGGGTGGTGTCCGTGTACAGTAGATAGTTGGCATTGAAGACTACGCCCTGCAGGTCTGTCTCTCCGAACCTGACTCGAAATTCGCTTTTGTAGTGAAAATCTTCCTGTGCCATTTTGCTCTCCGATTCGTGGATTTCGATAGCATGATATTAGCAAAGTTCAGCAGTGCTGGAGAGTGCAATTTCTTCCCTTCGTCTCGTGGGCTATAATCGGCCTGCTTGTTGCGGGAGCCATCCTGGATTTTGAGTGAGAGAAATTTGTTCTGGCGATTCTACTCGCCAGTTGAGGAGTGTTGAATGATAACCGTTGAAGAGGCGCAAGAGTCGATTTTTAATAATATTCAGCCCCTGGGTCGAGAACGGGTGCATATCAGCGGCGCTCCGGGTCGGGTGCTGGCCGAGGAGGTTGTGGCGCCAAGGCCGATACCACCTTGGCGCAATTCGGCGATGGACGGTTATGCCGTTCGAGCCGGGGATATCGCCGCTGCAACGAAGCAAAATCCCGTGAAGCTCCGAATCATTGATGAGCTTCAGGCCGGATTCGAGTCGGCCAAAATGGTAGGCCCGGGCGAGGCGATTCGCATCATGACGGGTGCGCCTATTCCTAAGGGCGCCGACTCGGTTGTCATGGTTGAATTGACGGAGCGAAACGACGATTCAGAGGTAAGTGTTCTTGAAAGTGTGCCTAAGGGCGAAGCGGTTCGGCTTGCCGGCGAGGATGTCGCGACCGGGGAGATGGTGTTTGAGCCGGGCGCGTATCTTCAAGCGGCTTCCATTGCGATGCTGGCCAGCATCGGTCGGGCGCATGTCTATGCGCATCGCCGCCCTAGGGTCGCCATTCTCTCGACAGGCGAGGAGTTGGTCGATGTCGGCCAGGAACCCAAGGTAGGACAGATTTTCAACTCGAATTCCTATGCGCTCGAGGCACAGGTCCGGGAGGCGGGCGGGGATCCGCTTCTTCTCGGAATTGCCCGGGACAACGCTGAGGATCTGGAGCGTCATCTGCGCGACGGGCTGGCGGCTGATGTCGTATTGACGAGCGGCGGAGTGTCTGTGGGTGACTTTGATCTGGTGAAGGATACGCTTGGCAATCTGGGCAACGAGATGCATTTCTGGCGTGTTCGGATGAAGCCAGGAAAGCCGATGGCCTTCGGAATGTTACAGGGTCGCCCGGTGTTTGGGCTCCCCGGAAATCCGGTTTCGACGATGGTGAGTTTCGAGCTTTTCGTGCGACCGGCGTTGATGATGATGCAGGGTAGGCGCACGATTCATCGCCCACAGATTTCAGCGCGGCTGCTTCACGCGCTCTCTAAATCACCCGAGCGGCGGCATTATGTCCGGGCCCATGCGGTTTATGAGAATGGTGATTGGACGGTCAACGCTGTCGAGGCCCAGGGGTCGAACATCATTCATTCTATGGTGCGAGCGAATTCGCTGATTATTTTTCCGGAGTATGAAACCGCGCTTGAGGCGGAGAGCCGGGTGCGGGTGCTGCTTTTGGATAATGAATCCGCCCTTTTAGGTGGGGTATCCCCCGGGGAAGGGCCAGGAGCGCTTATGGCGAAGGTGGAAGGTGCTCGAGGTTAGGGAAGAGGGTCGGCTGACTTTCGTGAGTGAGGTTGCATGAGCAAGGGTGCTAGATTCGATTTTCCCGCTGCGATACTTGCCGGCGGGAGGAGCCGGCGAATGGGGTGCGACAAGTCGCTGATGCCGATCGATGGGGTGCCACAAATCCTGCGTGTGGCGGCAGCCCTTGGCGATGTGTTTTCCGATGTTTTCGTGGTGGCGAACGATACGGCGCCTTTCGATGCGCTGGGGCTCCGTGTGGTGCCCGATATCCTTCCGGGAAATGACTCGCTGGGGGGGCTCCATGCGGCGGTGGCCACCGTGGTGACCGAGGTAGTGGCCCCGTTAGGGGCCCCGAGCGGTGCGGGGCATGTCTTTGTGACGGGGTGCGATATGCCCTTTTTGCAGGCCCCGCTATTAAGAGGGCTGGCCTCTCTGGCTGAGGGTTGGGATGTGGTGGTTCCTGTGGTCGGGGAGTTTTCCGAACCTTTGTGCGCGGTTTATGGTGCTGCCTGCGAGGTGCCGATTCGGGCGCGAATTGAGAATAATGAGTTGAAAATGATCGGTTTTCACGCCGATGTTAGGGTGATGCGTGTCGAGGAGGCCAGCTGGCGAGAGTGGGACCCCGAGGGGCTTTCTTTTAGCAATCTAAATACACCGGACGATTTCGAGCGGGCGCTGAGCGGGCGCTGAGGATTTTGGGGAGGCGAGGATGGGTGCTGAGGAGGCTGTTAAATCGCTGGGGCTCTCTTTGCCCGATGCCCCGTCCCCGGCGGGCGCGTATGTTCCTTATGTCCTGACGGATTCTCTTTTATTTATCTCGGGGCAGATTCCGCTCAGGGACGGGAAAATGATTCACGAGGGAAAAGTAGGGCGCGAGGTGGACTTGGATTCCGCCAGGGAGTGCGCCCACCAGTGTTTCCTGAACGCGCTGGCCCAGGCGAAGGCGGCTCTCGGGAGCCTCGACAGGGTGGTGCGAGTGGTCAGGCTGAGCGGCTATGTCGCCTCGGCCGAGGGGTTCACGGACCAGGTGAGTGTCATGAATGAGGCCTCGGAGCTCGCGGTTTCTGTCTTTGGTGAGGCAGGGCGACATTCACGCATCGCCATAGGGGCGGCGGAGTTGCCGCTAGGTGCTCCCATAGAAATTGATGTGATACTTGAAGTTACAGAAAGCTAATAATTGAAATAACAATTGATAGACGTGAATTTTAGGCTATGGCACTTGAGCATATAGACGTCCTCTACCGGGGAGCTCTCAGGCTATCCGGCAATCCTGGGGACGCCGAGGAACTGATGACGGACGTGTATGTGCGCGCCATCCGGTTTTATACGCAATTCTAGCCTGGGACGAATATCCGCGCCTGGCTCTTTAAAATCCTCAAGAACACCTTTATCAACCGTTTTAGAAAATAATCCCGCACCCCTACGCAGCTAGAACTCGATGATTCGGAGTATCAGCGCTCGGATCTGAGCGATTTTAGTGCCGGGCATTCGAAAATTGAGGGCCCGGAGGCCCAGTTTTCAAACGCCAGACGTCCAAGGTCATTGAAAAAGCCCTTTCCGATATTCCTGGAAAATTTCAGCGAATCATTGTTTTGTCTGATATCGAATGGTTTTCATACCGTGAAATCGCCGAAATCGAGGAGTGCCCCCTAGGCACGGTTATGTCTCGCCTTTATCGTGCTAGGCGTATGTTCCAAACATTATTGGTAAAATATTATAAATTGGGGGAAATGAGTATTAGAGAGGAAAAAGAGAGATACTAAAAAAGAGAAAAAATGAAATATTTTCCCTTAACGTTGTTACCATGCTCGGAGGCGCTTGTTGGCTAAAGGCTTGGGACATATGCTTTTAGCCCAAATTATCTTCCTGCAAGTGGCCGTATTTCTAGTGGTCGATGTTGCCTGGTAGTGGTGAAAACCACCTGATGCGGAAAAATGAGGTTTTTTGATGAACAGGTAAGACACAGTTCGATTTGTTGACGCCTATGTAGATAACGAGTTGGACGTGAAGGAGGCCCTTGAGATCCAGCCTGGATAGAGCGCGACGAGAGTTACCAGGGCCGAATATGAGCGCGTTAAGGCTCTCAAGGAGATGCTGCGCGCCTAGGCCCGAGATGCGGGCCCCATGGCCTTGGACCTGCTGAAGCATCGCGTGAAAAAGGCGATTCGCCAGGAAGGGTTGCGGAGAACTGTCTGGTTCCGCCCCTCGGCGGTGGCCGCCGCTGTTACCGCTTTTCTGATTCTTGGCTGGCGGGCTACCAGCGGGCCGCGGTGGTTCCCGCTTCGCTGGTTTCAGACACCATGATGATATACAGGTTCGAGACCGGAAATCCGATCGATTTAAAGTCCGGCAATTTTCAACAGGTATCTTCATGGCTGGCCCAGAAGTTTCAACAAAACGTCAGCGCGATCGAAATCAAGGGTGAAATGCTCGGTGCGCGCCTGTGCCCGTTTGCCGGCCAGAAGGGGGCCATGATTCGCTACCGCCACCAGGGCCGGAATTTGGCGCTTTTCATTGGCGAGAGCAGCGCGATTCGCTATGAATTACCCATGCTCGCGAGTTTCAGAATTAATGGGCAAAAGGTTTTCGAGGCCGAAAAAGATGGATTTCGCCTTGCCTTCTAGCAAAAGGGAATGTGGTTCTCTGCCCTGGTGATCGAGGGCGTTGGCGGAGATGAGGGCATCATGAGCCAGGGGACATTTAAGTTCTAATGAATTTTTCATGCATCATCCTGAAAAACCCCGAATGAGCGGGGTTTTTTTGTGTCTGTTTCTTTTTTGTACCTGTTTGAGGCTGTTCTAATGCGCGCGCGGGGGGGTATAATCACTCTCGTCAGATTCGCCGCGCCAATTGCCTGCAGAAGTAGAGGGCCGCATGATTCGCCGTATATTGCCGATTTCATTTGTTTTCCTTTGTTTCCTGGTGTCCGGCGCTCAGGGCGCCCCTATGAGTGGGTCCGCTCTTCGTGAAATCGAGGGTGTATTCATCGAGATCGCCGAGCGGGTGAAGCCCGCCGTGGTCAGTATTCGTTCCGAAATCCGGGTGAATCGGCCAAGGCGAGGCCCGGAGGAAAACCCCGGGAAAAAGGAGGAAGGCAAGCCCCCCAGTCCGCATCCGAACATGCCCCGTTACTCCTCGGGCTCCGGGTTCATCGTCGATCCCAAGGGCTACATACTTACCAATAATCACGTCGTTTCGAACTCAAGACGGCTTCGTGTTCGCCTGTCCGATAAGTCGGAATACTGGGCGAGGATTATCGGCACCGATCCCTACACGGATCTGGCCTTGCTTAAAATCGATGTGCCCACGCCCCTGCCCGTGATCAAGCTGGGTGACAGCGAAAAAGTGAAGGTGGGCCAATGGTCAATTGCCGTTGGCGATCCATTTGGCATCACCCGAACATTCACCGTCGGCGTGGTCAGCGGCATGGGCCGGACGGGTGTCGGGGTCGCGAGGTACGAGTATTTCATCCAGACGGATGCCGCCATCAACCGCGGAAACAGTGGTGGGCCTTTACTCAATATCGATGGCGAGGCGATCGGCATCAATACGGCTATCCCGGCGCCGGGTAGCGGCCTCGGATTCTCCATCCCGATTAACATGGCCCGCGACGTAATGAAGTATCTCAGGCGCCTGGGCAGCTTCCCCCGGGGGTATCTTGGGGTGACGATTCAGCCGGTCGGAAACGATATGGCCCACCTTCTCGGGCTCAAATCCCCGTCCGGAGCGCTGGTGGGCTCCTTGCTCAAGGATGGCCCCGCCATGCACGCTGGCGTGCAGGCCGGAGATGTCATTGTCAAAATCGATGGCAAGAATATAGCTGACACGGCGCATTTGCAGCGTCTGGTCGGGTGGACGCCTCCGGGCAAGGCGGTGAGTCTGAATGTTGTTCGCTACGGTAGGCACAGGAAGTTTGCCGTCAAACTGACTAAGCTTCCTGACTCGCCGGCGTCAAATAAAAAACCGCTTGACTCCGGCCCGGACGAGAAAATCCAGTTTGGGAGCTATGGGATGAGCGTTGAAACGCTCTCGCCGGCGTTGATGAAGAAAAACCTGCTGACAACGCCGGGAGGGGTTTATGTCAATGAAGTTCAGCCCGCCAGTCGTGCATTCAGGGACGGGGTCCGTGTGGGCATGGTGATCCGGGAATTCACCTATCGGGCGCCGGGGGGCAGGACGGCTCCTATTCGCGTTCCCATTAGCGAACTCGATGAATTTGAAAGCGTCCTCGTCAAAATCCCGGCTGGCTCGAATGTGCTTGCGTATATCATCCGAGGCTCGCCCCGGGGGGAGAGGTCATTTTTCATGCTCATGAGGAGTGTTCGCGCAAAATAATTGTTTGTGATTTGTGGTGAGAGGGGCCGCGCCTTTGATGTTTTGATGCCGTGCGCCGCAGGCATCGAAAGGAGCGTGCTTGATGAAGTATTTTGGGGTTCTCTGGGATTCGCGTTTTTTCGGTGTTGGCCACCCTTGCGCCGGTAACCTGACAGGCCGTGCCCCTGATGAGATCCGTACTCTTTTGCCCAAGGACGGAATCCCCTTAATAGACAAACCGGAATTCGTGATGGCCCAGGCGGGCGATAAGTTCATGAAGCCGTACGAGTTAGTCATTGGTGTGGATATCGGCGGCGATCGCCGGGCCTACTCGGTTCCATTACTCAGCTCTTACGGGATTGTCAACGATGTCGTGGGGGGGCGAAAGATAGTAGTAACCTGGTGACCGCTTTGCTATACGGCCATCGTGCAAGACCGCATGCTGGAAGGAAGAGAGTTTTCGATCGACGTATCCGGGAAGCTGCGGGAATTTTTTTTGGTCATGTATGACCGGCAGACCGATACCCTCTGGAGTCACCTGACGGCGGAGGGGCTGCTTGGGCCCCTGAAAGGCAAGAGGGGCTCAATTCGCTGCCATCGGCGATGATGACGTGGACGGAATTGAAGCGTCTTTTCCCCGGCACCAGGGTTCTGAAATAAAAGATGTCGGCTTCTACGGTCCCGCGAGCAGGGACCCTTACGAGGGTTATTATTGCAGCTCGCGGGCGGGCGTGATTCCACAAAAATTTCGGGACAATCGATTTCACCCCAAGACATATATCGTCAGTATCGTCCTGGGTTCCGGCACCTCTGATAAAAATAACGCGAAGGTCTACCCGTTCGCAGACTTGAATCGCGCCGGGGTGGTGAACGAAAGTTTCGCCGGGCGCGAACTGCTCGTTTCCTACTGCGAGTCGGTCAAATCGAGGGTCGTTTTCGGGCGGCGCATGGGCGATAAATTATTGACCTTTGAGATAAATGGCAAAAACGGATCAAATCCAGAGATGAGGGGAGCGAAGGGTGGATGCCGTCTCATGCGCGACCGGGAGACGGGAAGCCGATGGGTCCTGCTCATGGGTGAGGCCATCGAGGGGCCGCTCAAAGGCAAGAGATTGGAAAAAAAATCACAAGCACCTAGTCCTTCTGGTTCGGGTGGAAGGATTACTATCCAAAAAGCGCCATTTATCGCCATAAACCTTAAGGCGGAAGTTGCCCCGCTGTTTTGAGATTTTAGGTTTTCAGGAGGATAATACCCCTTCGCTTGAAGGGGTATTATTTCGTTGGCGATTAACCGCCTGATGTGAGGTTTCAGTTGAGCCCCATTATTTTTCAGATCGGCCCGTTCGCGCTCCGCTGGTACGGATTGATGTATGTCGCGGCCGTTCTGGTCGGCGTGTGGCTGGCCGGAAAGGAAGCCGAGCGCAGGAAGCTTCCCATTACCGCCGATGAAATCATGAATTTTGGTCTCTTGGCCATGTTCTCTGGGATTCTCGGGGGACGGATTTACTACGTCGTGTTTAACTGGGATTTTTACGGGCGCAACTTGTGGGAGATACCCCAGATCTGGCACGGTGGGTTGGCCATTCACGGCGGGCTCGTCGGGGGTGTGCTGGCCGGTTTCTTGTACTTGAGGAATCATCCCGTGCCAACGTTTGCGTTCGCGGATTCGGTGGCGCCCTCGATAATGCTTGGCCAGGTGTTTGGCCGCTTCGGCAATTTCATGAACGGCGATGCTCACGGTGTTCCCACCGATTCGATGTTCGGCATCGTGTTTCCGGCGGAGAGCATCGCCGGGCGGCAGTTTCCGGATATGACGATTCACCCGGTTATGCTCTATGAACTGGTGTTAAATCTCATCTGGTTTCTCATATTAAGGAAGCTGCGACTCCGCGACCACAAGGCGAGTTTTGTTTTCTGTATGTATTTCATCCTCTACTCTATTGGCCGGGCTGCTGTGAGCGGATTCAGGGCTGACAGTTTGTGGTTTGGGCCCGTGCGGGCGGCCTATATCGCTAGCGCGGTTTTGATCGTGGTTTTCGGGTTTATAATTTACCGCTACCGTCTATGGGAAGGAGAGGGGGCCTCTGAGAAAAGTAGCGCTTGACCGGGTGGCTCGTAATTTCTTTTCCGGGACAATCTTTTATCTCTATCCATTTTTACGGGGAGCGAAATCATGAAGTGGAGAATCGTCGATCTGACCCAAGATATTTATAACGGCATGCCTGTTTATCCAGGACATCAGCGAACGGTGGTATATCCCGCCAAGACGCACGAGGAGACGGCCTACGCCTACCGGGACTCGCCCTCGGGCCACACCTCGACGACCAACATTCTACTGATGAGCGACCACGGTCCGACCCATGTGGATGCTTTTATCCACATGGACGGTAAGCCCGGCGCAGAGACGATTGACGAGCTTGGCTTCGAGTGGTTTTTCACGGATGCGATCTGCTTGGATCTGACGAAGTTTTGCGGCACGGACGAGTGGATGAGTGCGAAGGACCTTGAGGACGCCTGCAAGGCAGCAAATCTTGAAGTGCCCGACAAGGGGACGGTTCTAATCTGGACCGGGCATTACGAGAAAAACTACGGCGGGGATTTCAACGAATGGCTCTACAAGTATCCGGGCCTGAGCGAGGAGGCGATGAACTGGCTCGCTGATCGCGGGGTCGTCAACGTGGGTATCGACTCTCCGAGTGTGGACTCCTCGGGTGCGATGAAGGATAGGGGCTATTGGGCGCACAAGGTGTGCCGGGAGCGAAAGATCCTCAACGTCGAGAACATGGGCAATCTAAAGGAAGTGGCCGGGACGAAATTCGTCTTCTCGTGCCTGCCGCTTAAGATACGAGGCGGAACGGGCTCGCCGGTGCGTTGCGTGGCGATTTATTTCGAGTAGTGCTGCTCGGCGGCCGGGGGATTAAAATGTTGCCTCGAGCTTGCGCCGGAGATAGCCGCTTAGAAGATCCACCGCGTTGACGAGCACGAAGGTGGCGATAGTGAGGGTGGCGAGGCGGGATTCGAGGAACAGCGAGATGGAGATGTGCATCTGCTGGCCGAGGCCGCCCGCACCGACAAAGCCAAGAATCGCCGCCGCGCGAATGTTCACCTCCCAGCGGTATAGAGTGTAGGCGATAAGCTGGGGGGAGGCCTGTGGAAGCGCGCCATACACGAAGGCGGTGAATCTGGAGGCGCCCCCCGCGCGGAGGGCCTCGATGGGTTCGCGGCGGACGTTCTCGGCGGTTTCGGCGTAGAGCTTGCCCATGACGCCCGCGTTGTGAATCCCGAGTGCCAGGGTGCCCGCGAAGGTGCCCAATCCCACCGCGAAGACGAAGAATATGGCCCAGACAATCTCGGGTATCGTCCTGAAGAGGTTGAGCACCGCACGGGCGGCAATGTGAAGTGAGCGCTTGGCCGCTCTGCGGCGGGTCGATGCGCCTTCCCATTCGCCCCCTGCGCCGATGAGTTCCTCGGAGGCGGCGAAGTACAGCAGCGCGAGCGCGAGGATGGCGGCGAGGGCGGTCCCCCCTATGGAGATGGCCAGCGTCTCGGCTGCGGCCTGGAGGGTGGTGTCGATGAATTTCGCCTCGATCTCGGGCGGCCAGAATTTCGAGAGATACTCGCTCGCCTGATAAAACCCACCGGGCGTTAAAACCTCAAGAATTTCTCCCCGCGCCACCGAGAAGCTCCAGGCAAGCAGCACGGCCAGGGCGGCGAGCCACCCCCATTTCTCCCCCGAGCCAGGCCGGGCCGGAATTTTTGTCTGCACCGCATCGCTCATGCGAATCTTCTCCGGATATAGCCGCTGATCACATCGGCGAGCGCCACCAGCAGGAACAACTCGATGATGAGGGTTGCCGTCCGCGTGTGCTCGAACATGCGCATCGAGATTTCTATTTGTTGGCCGAGGCCGCCCGCTCCCACAAAACCCAGTATCGCCGCCGCTCGCATGGCGCACTCCCAGCGGTAGAGAGTGTAGGAGAGGAGGGTGCGCATCGCGCCGGGAATGACCCCGTAGGCGATTGCCTGGGGCCGACTCGCACCCGCCGCGCGCAGGGCGATGGCGGGACGCATGTCGGTGCCCTCCATGATCTCGGCGAAGACCT
>Ga0115002_10002333_pt1 | contig 24907 bp, 12 predicted proteins | sample ArcticOcean_MG_C_8_FD_89576 | JGI IMG/M metagenome (GOLD analysis project Ga0115002, IMG submission 89576) | Marine microbial communities from western Arctic Ocean - ArcticOcean_MG_CB11_86 | ecosystem: Environmental > Aquatic > Marine > Oceanic | place: Arctic Ocean: Canada Basin | collected... | reverse complement strand
GAATGACTTTGAATGCCATGCAGGGCGACAACGTAACCCAGGGGCCGTTCGACTTTGGGCTTCCAATGCCGATAGTGAAACCGATACCCGTCGGACGCTGTGAATTGTTTGATGACCGGTTCGATCAGCGCGCCGGGTTGTTGAGCGACATCGGCCGAGACATTTTTCTGGGGGGACGTCATATGAGCACGTCCTCCAGCACGCGGGCGAAGGCGGCGTAGGTTCCTGCGTCGAACAGCACGAACTTGACCAGACGGGGCTGGCCGTGTTCGCGCAGGAAATCGCGCGTGGCGGCCAGCGAGGTCTCGGCGGCCAGGTCGATGGGATAACCGTAGACGCCCGTACTGATGGCGGGGAACGCGACCGATTCGCAATTTTGTTCGATAGCCAATTCCAGGCAGCGTAGATGAGCGGTGGCGAGCAAGTCGGATTCGTTTTTGTGGCCCCCTTTCCAAACCGGTCCGACGGCGTGGAAGACGTGCTTGGCGGCGAGATTGCCAGCGGTTGTGGCGACGGCCTGGCCGGTCGGGCAACCCTCGGGGTACTGCTCGCGTGTTTCGGCCATCACGGTCGGCCCGGCTGCACGGTGGATGGCACCGTCCACACCCCCACCGCCCGCCAAACCGGAACTCGCGGCGTTGACGATGGCGTCAGCCTGTTGTTGGGTGATGTCGCCTTGCACCAGTTCGATGCGACAGGCTCCGAATTCAACGATCATGCAGGGCTTTCCGATTTGCTCGAAACCGCATCTCACGGCTTCCGTACCTTCGATTCTACCCACCCTCCAGAGGCGGTCGCAATCCGCTTCAATTGGGTAATGTGCCCGTTGTGATTGCAAATTCGACGCTTGGCTCGAATAATTGCCCGTCGTTCGTCGATAACCCTGTCGGCAACCGCATCGCAAATCTGCAACAAACCTATCGGCGTTCGCACTCGTGAAGAAGATTCTACTCCTCATACCCACACTTGATCGCTCCGGGGCGGAGAAACAGTTCACGCTGTTGGCGACCCGTTTGCCGAAAGACGAGTTCGATGTACGGGTCGTTGCCTTAACGCGCGGTGGGCCGTATGAAGAGGAACTGCGGCAAGCGGATATTCCCGTCACGATTCTCGACAAGCGTTGGCGTTGCGACCCGGTCGCCTGGTGGCGGTTGCGACAGTTCATTCAGGATTTCGACCCCGACATCGTGCATAGCTGGTTGTTCGCGGGAAACGCATTCGGGCGGATGGCAGCGGGGAAATCGTCTCGCGCGAAGCTGGTCGTTTCGGAACGTTGCGTCGACAGTTGGAAATCAGGTTGGCAGTTGAAAGTCGATCTCTGGTTGGCGGAGCGGACCTCGCGTCTGGTGGCCAACTCGCAGGCAGTCGCCGAGTTCTATCAGCAGCAGGGCTTTCCGGCAGAGCGAATTGTCGTTATCCCGAACGGTGTCGAAATTCCGCTGGAGGAGAATCCCGATCGCGACCGAGTTCGGGATCGGCTGCTGGCTGAATTTGATTTGCCGTCCGGTACGAAACTTGTCGGGTACATCGGCCGGCTTGCGAAACAGAAGCGGGTCGACGATTTGCTGTGGGCCATGCAATTGCTGAAACAGATGACGGCCAACGTTTATCTGTTGGTCGTCGGTGACGGCCCGGAACGCGACACGTTGCGGAAACGGGCGGTTGATGTCGATTGTGCAAAGGTGGTGCGATTTGCCGACCATCGCGACGACGCAGCGAGCATTTTTTCGCAGTTGCAGGTGTTCTGGCTGGCCAGCGATTTCGAGGGGATGTCGAACAGCGTGATGGAAGCGATGGCGGCTGGCGTGCCGGTTGTCGCCAGCGACATTGCGCCGAACCGGGAACTGGTTGTTGAGGGCGAAACCGGTCACTTGATCTCCGTCGGCGACACGGCGGGATTCGCACGAGTGACCGATCGCTTGCTTGAACATCGCGACGAGGCGCGCGCGATGGGACAGGCCGGTCGAGAACGGATGCAACAGCACTTCGGGGTCGACATCATGGTTCAGGCCCATGTCGACTTGTACCGCGACATCCTCGGCAAGTCAGATTAGGAAAGCCGCCCGTCATGTGTGGCATTGCCGGAGCCGCTTGGAATTCGGGGGCCGAACCTCTTTCAAAAGAGACGCTGCGCCGGATGACGGCTGTGCTGACGCATCGCGGGCCGGACGATTCGGGGGTGTACTTCTCGAATGCGAACTCCGGAAACGGAACGCAGCCCGGCGCGGCTTTGGGGCATCGGCGATTATCGATCATCGATTTGGAAAGCGGACATCAACCGCTCGCCAACGAAGACGGCAGTGTGTGGGTCGCCTTCAACGGAGAAATCTACGATCACGAAACGCTGCGATCTCGGCTGGAAGGTCTTGGTCATCGCTTTGCCACGCAGACCGACACCGAGGTGATCGTTCATCTCTACGAGCAGTACGGCTTGGATTTCGTCGACCACTTGCGAGGAATGTTTGCGTTTGCCTTGTGGGATGAACGTCGCAAGCGACTCGTGCTGGTTCGTGATCGCATCGGGCAGAAGCCGTTGGTCTATCGGCAGGCCGAAGGGCGCGTTCTGTTTGCGAGCGAACTGAAGGCGTTGCTGCAAGTGCCCGGTGCCTCGCGCGAACTCGACCCGGCTGCGGTCGACATGTTCTTGATGTATCAGTACGTGCCACATCCGCATTGTATTTTGCGCGGGTATCGCAAGTTGCCGCCGGGACATTTGGCGGTGTTCGAGGACGGACATCTTGATGTGCGACGTTACTGGTCGCCTTGTGACAATGACACAATGACGTCTCGCAGCGGCGTTCCAGCGAACTATGCAGAAGGTTGCGAACAGCTTCGCGAGACACTCACCGAGTCGGTGCGATTGCGAATGCGGAGTGATGTGCCGTTGGGGGCTTTTCTTTCGGGTGGTGTTGATTCGACGATCATTGCCGGGTTGATGCAGCAGTTGTCGGATCGGCCGGTGCATACGTTTTCGATTGGGTTTCCGGTCAAGCAATTCGACGAAACGCAGTACGCACGGGAGGCGGCTGCGAAGTTGGGGACCGAGCATCACGAGTTCATCGTCGAGCCGAGTGCGCTGGACACGCTGCCGAAGTTGATCTGGCATTACGACGAACCGTTCGCCGATAGCTCCGCGATTCCGACGATGTACTTATCAGAAGTTACGCGGCGAGAAGTGACGGTCGCGCTGTCCGGTGATGGGGGCGATGAGCTGTTCGCCGGTTACGAACGGTATCGGGCTGTGCGGTTGGCGTCGGTTGTTGATCGTCTGCCGTGGCCGCTGCGGAAGGTGATGACTTCGCGAGTTTGGCAGAAGATTCCGGCGTCCGTGCGTCAGAAATCGTTTCGTCGCCGCGCGAAACGCTGGTTGGCCGCGTTGGGCGAGTCGCCCGAACGCCGGTACTTGAAGTGGGTCGGCATCTTCGATTCCGATCGGTTACAACGGTTGTACTCACCCGAGTTTCGCGAGCAACTCGGTTCCGCGAACGCGGCCGATTTCCTGCTCGATACTTACAAGGAATGCTCTCAAACGGACCTGGTTGCACGAACGACGTGCGTCGACGTGTTGAGTTACCTGCCGTGTGACATTCTGACGAAGGTCGACATTGCCAGCATGAGTCAGAGCCTGGAATGTCGCAGCCCGTTTCTCGACCATCACGTGGCCGAACTGGTGATGCAAATGCCGATCGACTGGAAACTGCAGGGCAAACGCAGCAAGCGGATTTTGGTGGACACCTTTGCCGATCTGCTGCCCGAATCGATCCAACATCGCAAGAAAATGGGGTTCGGTGTACCGATCGATCACTGGTTCCGTAACGAACTGCGCGGCTTGGTCCAAGAGACGCTGCTTGATCCGAATAGCTTGAACCGTGGTTTCTTCGATCCGAACGAAGTCCGGCGGTTGATTCACGAGCACGTCACGTCGAAGTGGGACCACAGTTACCGGTTGTGGTCACTGCTCTGTTTCGAGATGTGGCAGCGCATGTTTCTCGACCCGGCGACGGTGCCTTCGAGTTGCCCGGAGAGTGTGTGATTGAGTCGCCTTTTACTCTGCCGGTAGCGCGTTGCATTTTGCTAACGCAACCAGCGGGTAGATCGTGCCGCTGTAGGCGACGAAGTGGTAGCGGTCGGTGTTGAGCGAGCGGGTGTACCAGCGGCCCGATTCTCGCTGGTTGGCTTTCAGCCAGCTGACTGCCTTTTGAATGCGAGCGTCGTTCGCGGGAACGCCCGCGTCGCGCAGAACGAGCACGGCCAGGCCGGTTTGGTGGCCGTCGCTGGACGGGTTGGCGAATTCCGGTTCGGCTTTCAGTTTCTCGGCCCTGTTGCCGCGTCCCCATTCAGTCGGTTTGACGAAAGTGCGAATTGACCAGCCGCCGTCTTTGCGTTGATGCTTCCAGATAGTGGCGATCAATTCCTGCTTCTGTTTCGCATCGATGAGATCGGGCATGCGGGTGGCTGTCCACAACAGCAAGACGCGGGCGTAGTCGTGCGGCGGCTTGGTGGTGCGCAGATAGGTTTTCATTTTCTCGATGCGAGTTTTCAAAGCGTCGTCATTGAGACTCTTCAACCAACCCGGTGCGGTGGCAGAGCCCATCGCGGCGACCGTTGCTTCCTGGTAAGCGCTCGATTCAAAAGGAGGCCAGCAATCCAGCGAGGCCCAGGTTCCACTCTCCTGTTGCAACCCGAACGCGAATCGCAAGGCGTCATCGGTTTCGGGCGAAAGCTTGCCGGTGACGTGGGCATCCCATTCGGCCAGACCGGCGGCGATATAAATCGCCTGCGCGGGCCGCGTGCCGGTCTGCATTTTCTTGTGGTCGACTGTTTTCAGACTGGCGAGTGTTTCGACGAAGAACTTGCGAATGTCGGCCGAGGGCTTGCCGAGTTGCGGCGTCAACGCGGGCCGCATGGTCATGTAGGTGCCGTTGGTATGGCAGGTAACGCACTTGCGAGTCTTTGACCAGGCGAGTGCGCCCTTTTCGAGGTATTCGGACGCCAACTCAACGGAAACCTGCTTCCGCACGGGTTCGTCTGCCGTCAGGCCGGGGATGACGATCTTCTCGAATTCGTATTGCGGGCGGGGTGTTTCGCTTTTCTTTTGCGCCGTCGCCGGTGCGATGGCTGCCAGCAAGAATGTCAAACCACTCATTATTGCGAAGGCGCATCGTCCGTTGTTCATCGTTGATTTCCTTGAGGGATGATCCAGATAACCAGCCGTCACCAGACGCATCATGAGCTGCTGATGCGATCAAATCGCATGTTACCCGACGGCCCATAGCATCGCCAATCACTGGCAGGCCGCTTCCAGCTCGTTTCCGATTTTCTTGCTCGATTAACGAGTCACCCTTAAAAATGGTCTTCGCGGGATTTACACTGAATGCTGACATGTTGCTGGAAATTGAATTGTGTTCCGTTCGATGGGAGATGTTGATGAGTATTTATCGCTCGACCAAGTTCATGGCGGTGTTGGCATGTTGTGTGGGATTCGGCTGGGGGGCCGACTCGGCGTCTGCTCAACAGACCGGTTCGATTCGCGCACAGGCTGTTGTGAATCTCACGTTCGATGAACCGTCGGGTGACGCGTTGGACACGGGAGGGGCGGGCAAGCAGGCCGACGTTGGCAAATTGAAGAATGGGCCGCAGCGGGCGGCCAGTCCGTTTTGGGGACAGTCGGGCAAACGGGCCTTCATTTTCGATGCCGGCCGCAAGCAGTCGATTGAATTTTCCGATGGTGTGGATCTCGATCAGCCGAACGCAGTCACGCTTGGTTTTTACTTCCTCAATCTTCACCCGGTCAGTGACAAGGTTGCTCACGGGATCGTTGCCAAGCGGACCGATCCTCGGACGAAGGCGGTGACGAATTACGGAATCAACTATGTGCCGTCGGGCGATGTGTTTCAAGTGTACGTCAACGATGGCGGTGGGTTTCGGATTGGGTCGTTCAGCTTCAAGCAGGCGGTCGGTTTTCGACGTATGGGTTATCTGACGGCCACGTTCGAGGTGGGCGACGCCCCGGCACCCGATGGCGATGCCGACAAAGATGACGTTCGCATGCGTTTGTTCGTCAATGGCGTGCAACTCAAGCCGGTCCGGCCGAAGGGCGTACAGATTGTTGGGAACGACGTGTGGGCCACGAACCTGCAAGTGGCCGGATTGCTCAACAACGCCCCGCTGAGTTTGGGAAGCACCTCGGCCGCGCTGGAACACACGAGTGGGTTGATCGACGAATTCAGTCTGATTCCCCGTGCTCTTTCGTCGCAAGAAGTGTCTGCACTATTCCTGGAAGTCGCCGGCCCCCAGGGTGCGGAACTGGCGAAGCAGGAAGCACAAGCACCAACTCAAACCAGCAAGCCTCGCATTACCGATGTCTCACTGCGGGGATTGCAGGTGGGAGGCGTCACGCGGCTCGTTGTGACGGGCAGCGGACTGGCATCGCAACCTCGGTTGCATCTCCCGTTCGCCAACTGGAAGCAGACAGTGGTTAAAGGATCGGCGGCGAATCGTCTGGTTGTTGATGTCGCCTTGCCGCCGGGAACACCGGCCGGCTATTACCCGTTGCGAGTTCAGACATCCGGTGGGTTGAGCAATGCGGTGGCGATGGCGGTCGACAACCTCAAGCAACTCCCCGCAGCGGGCAGTTCGGCTGCCAACCCGATCACGTTGCCGGCTGCGTTTTCGGGGTCGATTTCAGGGGCGAGTCTGGCCCGCGTCTATTTTCGTGGCAAAAAGGGGCAGCGGATCGTAGCGGACGTCGAAACTCGACGGTTGGGATCCACGTGCGATCCCGTTGTCGAAGTCAAAACAGCACGCGGGACTCCGTTGGCGATCGAGTGGGGCAAATTGCATGTGCGAGGCGACACGCGGGCCGAACTCGCGCTGCCGGCTGACGGGCTGTACTTCGTCGAATTTCACGACCTGTCCTACAAGGCTCCGGGACGCAGTCCGTTCCGGTTGAAGATCGGCGACATCAAAGTCGTCGATGCATTTTTTCCTTCCATCGTTTCACCGGGGCAAGCGGTGAACGTGCAACCGGTGGGTTCCGGAATTCCCAACGGCACGTCGGTCGCCACCACGCTGACCGGTATGGCGTCGGGAATGTCGAAGTCGATTGCGCTACCCGTTGGTCTTGGCCCGGCGGGTGCGGCTCCGCCGATTCGTGTCGGCGACGGGGTTGAAGTTGTCGAACAGCGAAAGGGTGCGGAACCACAAGTTGTCAAAGCCTTGTTTGCCAAGAGCAAGCACGTGCCGGTGACAATCAATGGACGCATTCAGCAGCCGGGGGAGAACGATGTCTACCTGCTCGACGTCACGCCCGGCCAGCGGCTGGAATTCACGTTGGCCACTCGGGCCATCAACTCGCCTTTGAATGGGTCGCTTGTCGTCTCGAGAGATCCCAAGGGGCCCGCGTTAGGGCAAAGCGACGGCACGCCCGATAACCCGAATCCTCGATTGCTCATCACCGTGCCAGCCGGGCAGAAACGTTTGCGGGTGACGATTCGCGATTTGAACGATCGCGGTGCGGCCAATTTTCTGTACCGATTGCAAATCGTTCCGCCGGGACGGCCGAGCTTCTCGTTGGCGTTGTCGGGTTCGCAGTTGGACCTGCCGCGCAATGGAACGGCTCTCACGCGATTGCAGATCACACGTAGTGGTTACAACGGCGCGATCGATTTACGTGTTGAAGGCGATGAGAACGTGACCATTCTTCCTGCGCAGCTTCCTGCCGGTGGCGGAAACCGCACGACGTTCGTCACGTTGACGCGCAATGGCGGTCAGGCCGACAGCGGGTTGCAGATGCTTCGCGTTGTGGGAACGAGTGTTGGTCTCGATCCACCGCTGCGTCGCACCGCCCTCACGACTGCCGAACCGGGAAGCGCCGCAGTGGCCGGTTATCGAGATCAACTCGCCGCCGTTCTGACCGACAGCGTCGAGTTCGATTTCAATATCGCCAACTTGCCTCCGGCGTTATTCAAGGGCGTGACCTCTGACGTCGCGTTGACAGTTCACCGCGGGAAGGCGGCCAGTGACAGGTCCGTGCGTTTGTCGATCGTGACAACCGAAACGCCCCGTCCGGTCGATCCGAAGGACGCCAAGAAAGGAACCAAGCCGCTGGTTCGTACCCAATCGGGGCAAAGCCTGGACGGTTCGGTCACCGTCGGTTCTCTGCAGATTACCGTTCCCAGTGATGTGGCGACCAAGTCGCTGGATGTCGTCATCAAGGGCGAGATCGTGCCGCACCCGTATTCCAACCGCGTGCTCGGCGTCGTCTACTCGAAGCCGTTCCAGATTGCGGTGCAGGCCCCTGTGGTGGTGAAGCCCGATCCGAAGTCGCTGAACGTTGTTGCCGAGACGGCCAACAAGGTGAAGGGTTCCATTCAGTGGGCCAACGGATTCGCGCAACCGCTGGAACTGCGGGTCGTCGGCTTAAAACGAGGCCACAATGCCCCACCGGTGACCGTGAAGCCGGGCAGCAAGACGTTCGAGATTATCTTCAACGCGGCCAAGGAAGCCGAGGCACGTAGCCTGCAACGCATCACGCTGGAAGTTCGCCGGGCCAAGGGCGGCGTGTTATTGCAGACGATGCCGTTGAACGTGCGCGTCATCCTGAAGAAACCGGCCGCGAAGTGAAAACGTGGTTTCGTTTCGTGCCGACTATTGGCCAGCCGAGCGGGTGCCGTTGGGCGAGCCGGCGATGGGGATGCCGAACGGCAACGGGCGGCCTGCTACGGTGAACCCGTTGGCGTGTGCGAACGATTGCAATTTGCGGAATTCGGCAAAGCTGTCGGGGTAGACCCAGAACGTCAGAGTCGCTTCCGGTTCGACGTTTCGTAGTGAGTCAATGAAGAGAGATCGTTCCGAAAGCGCTTCGCTAGGTGTTTCACCCACGAGGCCGCTGTCGACTTCGAGTTTCCATTCGGTCACGCCGATCCGCATCATGTTCGATCCGCTGCGGAGTTGATCGACGACCGAAAGCGATTGTCGAGCGACGATGTAGGTCATGGTGAATCCATTCACCGGGCCGACCTTCCCCTGATGCTGGCGGAACTTTGCCAGCCAGCTTTTCTGTCGTTCGACCTGCGATTTGAGCCGGGTCATGAGTTGGTCGAGCGGAACGAGGACGACGCGTCCGGCGGAGACGCGAAAGTGGACTTCCTTCGTTTTGACAACCCGGCTGACGGGCGTGACTTTGTGCTCCAGCTTCTCGACGGGTGCCTTGATCTGCTCGGCTGTTTTTAAGTCGAGCGTGGCCTGTCGCACCTGTGCGCGTAAGCCATTGACCGATCGTCGCAGGGTCGAGATCCCTCGATTGTCTGCTTCCAACGTTGTAAGTTCCGCATCGTAAAGACGACGGTTCTCAGCTAGGCGACGTGCGAGTTCTGCCTGTTTCGCGGCAAGTTGCCTCGCTTCGGCTGCATCTGTGGCCGACTGTGCCAAGAGCGATTTCGTTTCCTGTTCGAGTGTGCGAACGGCTGCCACGAGTCCCGGCGATGGCTCTGTGGGGACAATCGGTTCGGGGGCGGCCATTCGCGCCGATGGTTTCGTCGGCGCGGAGGCAATGGGCTCCGGGGTGTCGGTTTTGTTAGCCAGCGTCACGGGAGCTTGGCTGACGCGCAAGCCCGAAACGACGATCAGGATGATCAAAATCCCGACGATGTTGGCGATGATGTCGAGGAACGAATCGGAACCGAAGCCGATCTCGCCATTTCGCTTGCGGCGACTCATGTCGTCACTCCGGTTTCTGCGAGGGGTTTCCCGAATCGAGAGTGAAATCGACGCTTGTGCCGATTCCCAACCGGTTCAGCCGGCCGTGTAGCCGTTCATAGTACAGATTTCCGCCCGGGCTGATGCGAAAGCGGACGGTGGGCACCCAGTAGAATTGGTTTGGGGGCGGTTCCCAAGATTCCGCATACCGATCGATGGCCCGTACAACCGTCTCCGTGAGTTCGGCCGCCGTCCGACCTTGGCCGACGGGAACTTCAAACTTGTTACCGATGACGATGCGATTGGCACGGATGACGATCGGCACATCGCGTTCGTAACCGATTGTGCCCCGACGTCGCGACCTGCCCCAACGTTGTTCGAGGATTTGTTCCAGTGATCCGCGAGAGCCGCCACCAGTGGAACTAGCACTCGCAGACCCAGCATTTGGAGACCCACCACTAGCGGAACCGCCATTGGCTGAACCGCCCTCACCAGAGTTCCCGCGACCGAAGTCAGGAAATGTGACTTCGCCTTTTGGTCGAGCGGATCTGGTATTGGCGACCCGGCTGACCTTTGGGTTTGTTGTCGGTTGAGATCCACCGGCACCGAGTTGACCGGAATTTGGTGATTTGTTTGGCCCAGACGTTTGATTTGGGTTGCCGAATGCGGGGCCGGTTCCGGGCTGTCCTGCCTGGCTGCTGCGTGTCACTTCGTTGCCTGTCGTTTCAGGCGGCAATTCGATAACCAGACTGCCTCTGCGACGCCGAGTGCCTCCATTGGTAGGGTCACTACCCGATGTCTGGCCGTTTTTTCGACTGGTTCCCGAAGTCAAATCTGTAATGCCAGGCGTTGTGTTATTTGGTCCGCGGCCATCGCCCGAGCCGGTGACTTGTCCGGCAATTGGCTTGAAGACTTTGGAAGGGACTGCGGCTCGCTTGCGCGCTCCGCTTCGGCCCGCTTTTTCAAACCCGTTTCCGCCTAACAGCGACCGTTCCAGAGCCGGGTCGAATCGTTCTCCGGTGCCTCGTCGGAATCCAATTCCTCCATCTCGGCCCGGTCCGCCGTTGGCGACCGAGGCGATTTGATGATCGCGTTCGGCCAGCATGCGGTCGATCGTCGAGCGACAAACGCGGCGCGCTCCTTCGTCGGGGTCGGGCATGTCGAGTTCGTGATCGCCTTGGAGCAATTCGTAGCCATAGGGCTGCTTGAGGTTCCGCAACATTTTGCGGGCCGCGTAGAAGGCGGCTGCCCCCTTGGGGCGGACGATCATCAGAACGTAAGGTTCAGGTTCTTTCTCTGCGTCTGGGCTGTCGACACGATGTTTCGCGGTCCAGTACGCAATGAGTGCTCGGGATGCATCGAGTAAGGGATTGTTATCCCACAGAAATCCCTTGAGATCCTTTTCACTCAACAGAACGTCTTCCGGCAAGAATCGCAGGCCCTCTACGGTGCATTCAATGAGAATGGGACGGCGAATTGTTCCCGACTGACCATCGAATGCCACGAAGGCGTATTTACTTTGCGCCGAAGCTTGGTCACGACGAATTCTTGCGGCCTGTGTGTTCAATGTGGAGACTTGCTCGGAAAGCTGACGTCGTTCGCGTGAGATGAGGTCGCGGTCGCGGCCGTCGTTCTTTTGTTCGTCACGCAACCTCTGCAGACGCGTTTCGACATCAGCCGTGGTGGCGGCGTTCTGCCGAACGGCGGTTGCAAGTTGCCCGGTAATATCTTGTTGTTGTGTGAGGTGGCCGCGTGCGTGGTCGCGTTCCGCTTCAAGTTTTATTAAGCGAGCACGCAATGGAGCATCGAGATCGACCGCTTCAATTTTTGGAGCAGGGGGAGTCGGCGGTGTCGGATCGTCGATTGGAACCGGCTCGGGCAACGATGCGACGGAATTCGATTCGAGTAGTTCCGCGCGGGCATCCGAGCGAATGCGGCGCGTCGTGACGATGAGCAGGAAAATCAACGCACCCATTGCGCAGATGAGTACCGCCAGGAACGGAAACAACGAGACGGAATTCGCGGTGCCTCGGGTACGACTCATGATGGGCTTCGACGATGAAGAAGGAAACAACGAGCGGTTTGATGGGAAATGGCAGACAGGAATGTCTGCCCCACTATCTGCGCCGGCAGTCTGTCGAAAAACTCAGGCGGCTTTCGATTGCGTGCGGGCCGTTAACAGGTGGATGGCCGCGTTGATGTTGTGGAGTGTTTCCTCGAATGCTCCGGAAGTCTGCACGGTTTGCAGGTTCTCTGCCAGTCGCTCTTCGAGCCGGGCCAGGTGCGTTTCCTGATCGACGATACGACTCAGCGTCTCGCCCTGCGATTGCAATTCTCCGAGTTGGCCGTTGATGGCCCCGGCGGATGTCTCCAGGGCGGTTTGCCAACCGGCGAGCGAGTCGGTGACGGAATCCGACTGGCCACGGAGTCCGTTGGTTAAGTCGGTGGTGGCGCTCCGGAAGGACTCGAGGAATTCGTCGCGGGTTTTCTTCAGTTGGTGTGCGTGATCGGCCAGGGTGAGTTCGACGCCCTTTTGCACGGATTGGTCGAGTCGTTGTTTCTGTTCGGACAGTGTTTGTGTCCAGCGGCCGCGCATCGATTCTAGCGCTTCGCCCCATAATTGGGTCTGCCAACGAATCATGGCTTCGGTGCGGCGAATGAGTTCGTCCGCGGCCTGTTTCTCGGCGGCGATCAGAGGCCGGTCGAGTTCGAGTTGTGGCGGGAACAGCCGGACAATTTGTTCGGTCCCGTATTCCTCGACGCGGACGAGTACAGTCTGTTCGCTGCGTTCGACAATGAAGGCCGCGAACACAAGGACGAGTGAAAGCGCGAGCGCCAAAGCGGTTGTGTCGAACGCGACCGCCAAGCCACCGGTGACTTCATTGAGCGATGAATCGAGTTGTTCGGGCGTGACGTTGGCGATTGCGATCGTGATACCGATGACGGTGCCGAGGAATCCGAGAATCGGGACAGCCCAGGTGATTGTGCGGATCAGCGCGAAACTTTCGTGCAACCTTTCGGAAGCCAGCTCGGCCAGATATTTCAGATGCTCTTCCAATCCACTGGATGTTTTTCGCCCGAGAATGAAAGAGCAGACGTTGTGAATTCGTCGGCTGAGATGTGTGGAGCGATAGTGGCCGGGGATCTTGCCGATGGTCTCGTCGACACGTGCGGCGCGCTCGGGGGCATCGCTGATGGTCGACAGTTCCTCGAAGTCGAGCAGTCCCGAAGCGAGAACAGAGCGTTCGGTTCCGATCCGCAACCATTTGCTGCCCAGAATGGCCATTCCGATAAAGAACAAGGCGGTGGTGGCGTATTCGAGGGGGTGGCTACAGAAGTAGCGTTCGGCGAGGCCTCGCTGGAACGGCAGATATGGAATCACGCTGTAGAAACCGATTGTCAGCAGACCGCCCCACAACAGGGGCGAAGAGAACAGGCCTGTCCCCTGGCTGGTTTGTGCTGGGCTGGCTTGTGCGTGCGCTACTGCTGTTTCCGCATCGCCCACTTTGACGTCGACGGCCATATCTCGGCTTCCTTTCCGGGCGATTTCACCAAAGCGGTGATTCGCTGTCACATCCTTGCCTTCCCCAGCGTCCGGCATAAGTTGCCGGAGGGCGTCGGGCACGGCACGATCCGTACAGCCGTTAAGATCGGCGGAATGAGCGGAGAGGTTGAACGGAAATCCCCTCCCAGCCGGCCATCACCTGCCGACTGGGTGCGGTTTCGTCAGATCAACCCGGCGTTGGCAAGGTTCTTCCAAGCCGAGAGTGACGCTAGCGTCCAGAAAAACAGGCCAGCCAGGAACAAGCCCAGCGTCATAAACCAGCCGGGGCGAAGTTGTTTTGGCAACATGATTTTGTTCACGGCGATGGTGTGCCAGCAGGAGAAGCCCAGTGCGAAGTTGAATATATTCGTGGCGATCATCATGAGTTGCAGCGGGCGATTGATCAGCAGCATCGTCAGGCCGAACACGCCATAGCTGACGAGAACGCCAAAGTACAAATACTTGATGTTCGCGGGATCCCATTGTCGGAGCTTGTCGCTGCTGGTCCAGAAGACATCGACCCAGCGACGGACGAAGCCGTCGATCGTCGAGGCCATGCTGGGGGCGAGCACCAGGAATCCGCAGAACAACGTCATGAACCAGAACATGTTGCCCAGCGTCTCGCCGGATTGGTCTGTGACTTTATTGAGCACGCCGTCGGCGGTCATGCCGGCTGCGGTCCAGTTGTCAGCAATCGTGCCGCGTTTGAGGAACTCGACCGACAGAATGCTGGGCAACGCGATTCCCAGGAAGCAGGCCGGCATCCAGACGACGAGTTGATCGCGGAGCACATGTTTGTACCAGCGTTTCCAGCGGGGCAGCGATTCTTCGGTGACTTCAAACACCGTCCCTTCATGCGAAAGCTGAATGTTCTGGCCGCCGACCATGCTGGGAATGGCGCCGACATGGTGCCCCATGCCCCAACCCTGATCGCGTGTGTAATTGCTGATCGGCGCGTTCGAGAGGCCTCCCGATCCGGCGATGGCGGCGAATGCGCCGAGAAATGCGATCATTGTGAAGTCGACATCGGGGATTCCGTCCCCGCGAAAAATCGACACAAAGATGTTGTCGATTCCATCGCCGTCGGGGGTTTTGTCACCGTCTGCGTCGTAGAAGGCATCGAAGGATGGAGCTGAAGGCACAACGAAAAAGCCAGCGCCCTGCTTTCCCTTGGCGATGGGGTCTTGCCACGAACCTTCCAGAGAATACCCGTTTTCTTCGACTGTAATGAACGGATCGGGTTGACCGTCTTCGTCGAAATCGGGCCAGACATGCGTCTTGGTTCCATCCGCATTGGTCAGATCGAGGAAGACATCGGGTTTGCTGTCCATGTTGAGATCGAAGCCCTTGATTGGCTTCCCATTCTCATCTTTCAAATTCGGAGCATACGAGAATCGGGGTTCCTCGATGTCGGCGTGACCATCGGAATCCCAGTCTTGTTCGTTGGAATCGAGTTTGCCGTTGCCGTTGAGGTCTTCGGGCCTTTGAATCGGCACGTTGCCGAATTCTACGAACCCGGTAAAGATACCGCCCCAGGTGGACGGGCTGGTGTAGAACAGTCCCAGCACAGTCAGAAATCCCAGTACGGTGACAATCTTGAAACTCATGACCGCCTTGAGCGAGTTGTAGATCTTGCCGCCGAAAATCAGGGGGATAAACGCGATTAGAAAGATGGCGACCCCCAGCCCCTTCAGCAACGACACGTGTGCTTCGTTAGTGGAGTCGGGCATTTCGCCCAGCCAGATGGCGGCGACCGGGGTCGCGGCGCTGGCGGCCAGATAGGGGAAGATCGCTCCGAAATCCAGAATCAGGTAGATGAACAGCCAGAACATTGGTCCCGGCATGGTGCGGAACTTTCCGCTGAAAATCGGCTCGCCCGAGTAAAGGGCGTAACGGCTGATCTCGATGTTGTAGAACACCTGGCCCAGAATGCTCAGGGTGGCCAGCCACATGAGCGCGCCGCCGTAGCGTGCGGTCACCAGCGGCCCCATCAGCCATTCGCCGCCACCAATGGCAGCTCCGCCCATCAGCAGGCCTGGGCCGAGCATCGCTCCCCAGTTCTTCCAGGTGAACGTGGGCGCGTCGATCAGTTCGGCGACGTTCCACTGCGGCATATTCTTCGACCCAGGATACGGCGCACTCGATTTGCTCGGCGGTGCGGCGTTGGTTGCGTCGTCGGTGTTCTCGACGGGCTGGTCAGACATGGAGTTCGTCTTTCGTGAGACATCTTATCGAAGGCAGCGAGGCTGCGTAATTTTGTTCGACATCGAAGCAGATCAGGCGGGTGACGATCGTGATTCGATCAAGAACAAGAAGCCACATAGGATGTTACGGGTGGACGAAGTTGTGTTCACCCGAACGAACAGTCAACAGCGGGCAGGGAGCCTTACTGAGGCCCATTGCTGTGTCGAATTGCCGCGCAAACTTGGCCGCGTAGCTGACAGCCACGCTGCTATGTTCGCTGAAATCGACGCCCACAATGATTTTTTTGAGTTCAATCATGTCTGCCAGTGTTTCATTGACGCCCGCTGAGGTCAAATCCGAAACGAAAAAAGATCGGCGAGATTGCGAAACTGGGCGGGTCGGGCAGACTTCCGTATCGGGTCTAGTGTTGTTCTACTGGGACTTTTGCAGCCCCGCTGGCCGTCGTCCGCGTTGTATCGCGGCTTGGCTTGCCCATCGAAGTGATTATTTTTCTGATGTCATCGACGCACGATTCCTCAGCCTCTCCCGCGTTTGAATTCGATCCGGACTCGGTGCGAGAGCTGCTGGGCTACTTGAATTTCTCCAGCGGCGCGCCGAGCACGGCCGTTCAATGTCGGTTGAACGAGCTGTTCGCCGTGCTGCCGACGGATCGGCCGGTTTCGGCTTTGCGTCAGCTTCTCACAGAGCAACTGCAAAGTTTGCACGATTCGTCGTCGGTGTTTTCGGATTGCACCCAGGCCGAGGCGGTGATCGACTTGGCGTGTGTGGATGTTCTGAAAGCCTACCGGGAATGGCATGGCGATTTGTTGTTCCATGTGCCGGCGATCGACTTTGAGCAACCCTTCTTTCTCATGCGTGTGTTCGAGGCGGTCCTGGCCGAGGGATCGCCCTGGAGCGAACGCAAGCGAATCGTCTCAGGGGCTGTGGCGCGGTTGAACGATTTTCTGGGGTTTCGTCCGCTGGCCGTGTTGGAGAACGGGCGACAGGCCGAGCCGTATCCGCACGAGCGATCGCGGCCGATCCCGTTGTTCATCAAAGATGTCGGTGTGGCGAACGGCCGACACCACGACCTGATTGAACGCACGCTCGAATTTCTGCGCAACACGCCCGAAGAGATTCTTGCCGATTCGCATTTCGATGTCGAACGGCTGGACGAACTGGCGATGGATGTTCGTGCCCACGACCACACGCATCCGGCCAACAAGCGGACGAACTACATGTTCGGCGAGTGGGATCCGCATCTCATCGATGGAGACGGTTTCTACCGCCGGTTTGTTGTGCGACGCATTATTCTCGACGCGCTGTGCGATTGGGTGGAACAGACTCACGACATCTCTCACGATGAGGCGTTGAATGATGCGGTGTCTGTTTTGTGCGGCACCTTATTGATGGCCTCGTCGGTGAGTGGTAGCGGCCCCGGCACGCACGACTCGACGGTCTCGCTGAGTACGCTGCTACCAATTGTGGCGCGACAACGTGACACGTTCTACGCTCGGCTTCTGCAAGAGGCCACCGGAGCGAGAGCCGAGCGATTGATGGCCGAGACCCAGCGGACGCAGCAACCCTTCGGGCATGTGCGGCGGCATTTAAACATGACGCTGGCCACTTACGGTGCCCGGCAAGTGCAGTATCGGCACTTGGCGAGACTTTACGGGCGGCTGGGTTACGGGACGGCTGCCCGTGCGCAAGCCGCCGTGATTCCGTCGGTCTCTGCGCGATTTGAAACGGAAATTCAATGGCGGATCACCGCGGTGCGTCATTGTCTTGATCACGGCAAGGCAACACTTGCTGAACCGCTGATCGCCGAGATTGAGGATGAGTTGCACCGTGGAATCGAGTGTGGAGGGGTGGTTGATCCGTGGAATATCCTGGCGTTTCAAGGGCAATTCCCGCTCTTCTCGGCTCGGGAAGACGCCATTCCCGATCATCGTGTCGATGCGTTAATCACGATCATGGTCGAGGTGTTCGGCGTGCAATCTCACGCGCTCGCTGAAGCGGCCGCCTTGGGAGACGCGTCGCTACGATCGAAGCTGGCGGCGCGTTTCGAGCGAATGGCTGATGACTGGGATCGCTACGCGACGACTGTCGTGCAAGACTTGCCCGATGTTCGCGGGCGGGAAAGCTATGAGTCGGCTCAGCACGTGGCGGATGCGTTGGCGGAATGGAGCGCGGCGGGAGAGGCGGCTGGCGACATTTCCTTCTGGAGACGCCATGTCGACCGCTTCCAGTCGGCCAACGCTTACGCGCGTGTTGTCGATGCGTTGCTGCAACGAGGCGATACCGTGGCCGCGATGGGGCTGATGATGCAGTGGTTGAGCCGGGCAGACGAAGTCGGGCTTGAAAGCGGCACGGAATCGATGCATGTGTTGCTGCCACGTTGGTTGCAACTCGTTCTCCGTCAGCAATCAGAACCCGCTGGTGGCGAGACTTGGAAGTCTGTCCGCCGTTTGTTCGACTTTGTGGAAGCCAACGCGGGCGAATACTGGGATGTTCCTCACCTGGAAGAGTTTCCGGCCGCAGGGGGACAGTCTCCAGAGCGTGCGTTGGAAGACGGATTCGACGACGACGAGTTCGACGACGACGGGGGAGATGCCTTCGCCGAGGAAACCGAACTGTACGGTGCGGCGTATGACGGAGTGAGTTTTCGCGATACGGCCTCCGACGGAAACATTGGTGACACGCTCGATAGCGGCTCGGTGGGGGGGGATACTCCGTTCGAGCAAATCAGCCGTCGTATCGAACCTCGTTTGAAGTTTCTCGATACGTTGACGCGCCTTTGGCAGTCAACAGCCGCCTTGTTTGCCTCGGCTGCGCGAACCGATTTGACGAAGGACGCCGCCGATCGGCCCGATGTCATTCTCTCCTGGTGCAAGCGAACCAGTGAGCTGCGCGTTGAACTGAACCGCTTGTTGCATTCACTCACGAACGCGACCATTGCCACGCCGGGCGGGGATGTCGATTCAAACATCGAACACGATATGCAGGTGCAGACGCGGTTCTACTTACAACATATCACCATGAAGACCCAGGTTGGCTGCTTGGAAGCCGAGCGTTTTCTGGTCTGTTGCCTGCCCGCCTATGCCGATGGTGTTGAGCGTTCTGAAGATGAGCAAGCGACGGTGGAATTGCACCGTGCGATTTTCCGTCGCGACGTGCCGGAAACCCGCCGCCTGCTGCCGAGTTATCTGGAGAGATTATCGGGCAAACCGTTGTTGTACGTTCCCTTCGAGCAAGGCGGAAAACCGGTGCCGGTGTTCGAGGCGAGATCGTTGCAGGCTGTGTTGCGGTTTCTTGTCTCCGAGTTGCCCAAGCTGGGTGTGCTGCGAGAAACATGGCATGTTGTGCGAACCGCGCATGATTTGGAACGCGGGACGCATCCGGGCGGGCCGGCGGTGACCGAATTCGATCGCTTGTTTCGTCGGGCACTTGAACGGACATTGGAATCGGTCATTTCTGCGTCGACGCAATGGCGTTCCGGTTCGTTTTGCGACGAAGACCTGATCGAGATACTGGGCAGGATTGTCGATTCGTATCAAACTCTCTGGTTGAATCATGCGGAGACCATGCGGCTTTCCAGTGTCGAGCCGATGCTGGATGACGATTTCTGGAAGGAGATCGTGGAATTCATCGGTCGTTACGGAACGGATTTATTTCACGCCAGCCATTTAACGCTGGGGCATGTGCGATCGATTTTGCACATGGGCGTCGAGCCTTATCTGAATCATCTCATCGCAGACCGCGACCCGTTGCAGGAATTCCAACTACTGGATGATCTGGGTGATGGGACGATTTCGATGGAAGACGCCGTCGAGTTCCTGGAAGCGATTTACCAGGCGATTGTCGATAAGTTCGAGCGATTCCTGGAATACAACACGACCACAACGCAATCCGACTACGGTGAAATGTTTCATTGCCTGCTTGACTTTCTGCGGTTGGAAGTCGAGTACGATCGGGAAGTCTGGAATCTCACTCCGGTCGCCATTGCGCATGCCGTGTTGGCGCGTTCGGGGCGACATGCGACGGCGCGCATTTGGGAAGGCCAATTGCGAAACGAGACATCTGAAATGGCCGATGAATTCGTGTCGCGACTGGATGCACTCGAACAGCGTTACGGTATGCGACTCCCTTCGCTGGCAGATCATGTTCACGAGCGGCTTGTTAAGCCGCTGGCGCTCGATCGCCTGTTGGCCCTTGTTCCCTCGGCCTCTGCCGAGTCGAAGCAGGGCGGGGCGTCAGGTGATGAGCCATCGGGAGAATCGTTCGCCGCGTTGCAGAAAGAGATCGACGGGTATTTGGTCGAAACGGCGGGTGCGGGAATTGATGTTCCCCCGTGGCTGAGGCAGTTGGAAAAAGCCGTTGATCGAGTTGACGTCCCGGCGTTTCCGCCCGGTGAGTTCGCCGACGTTTCGATTGATCTCGCACCGATCGAGGTCGCCTTAAGCGACATGCAACGTCAACTGAAATCGTGGGACACACCGCTTTCCAAACGCAAGAAGCTTGGCGAAGAATAATTCACCGCGCAGGCCAGCTGTTGGAGTAATTACAAGCCCGAAGCGCAAGCGAGTGTGCCTCGGACCGCTCACCCACTCGCTTGCGCTTCGGGCTTGTATGTGCAATGCCTACGCATCTAGTGCTCTTCTTCTTCCTCTCCGCCTTTCGCGGCTGCAGCGACGATCTTTGCCTGTTCGTTCGGCGGAACGACTTCGTAATGGCTCATTTCCATCGCGAAGGAACCTTGTCCGCCGGTCATGCTGGAAAGCGAACGGGCGTAGGTCATCACTTCGGCTAACGGTGCCTTGGCGTGCAGGATTTGAAATCCACCGGGGGCACCGTCCATGCCTTCCATGCGTCCGCGACGCGTATTCAAGTCACTGCTGATGTCGCCCAGCTTGTCCGCCGGCACGGTGATTTCCATCGTGACGATCGGCTCCAGTAACACGGGATGCGCTTCCTGAAACACATTCCGAAAGCACATGCTGGCGGCCATCTTGAACGCAGTCTCGTTACTGTCCACGGGGTGATCTTTGCCGAAGAACAATTCGCAAACGACGTCTTGCACTTGATAGCCGGCGAGCACGCCGCGATCCATGCGTTCCCGCATGCCTTTTTCGATTGCCGGAATGAACTGGTTGGGGACCGAACCGCCGTGGACCCGGTCGATGAAGCAGGCGTTAAACTCCGGGTCGTAATGGTAGGTCCGCAGACCGTCGAACCGGCTTTTGACGAAGTATTCGTCCGGGTCGATCCCTTGCGGGCAGGCGGAAATTTTGAAGTGGACTTCGCCGAACTGACCCGACCCGCCCGATTGCTTTTTGTGTCGGTAGTGGCCTTCGGCTGATCCCGTGACGGCTTCCCGGTAGGGCACCTTGGGTTGGTGCGTGATGATATCCACCTTGTCGCGGGAGTGCAGTCGGTTCTGCAGAATTTGCAGATGCAATTCACTCATGCCATGGATGACCATTTCCTTGGTCTGCTGGTCGCGCGTGATCTCGAACGTGGGGTCTTCCTCGACGATCTTCTGCAACGCCCCGGAAATCTTTGACTGATCCGCCTGACTTTTCGGCTCGGTTGCCAGCCCGACCATCGGCTTGGGGAACGGAATGGCCGGCATTTGGATTCCGTCGGAGTTTTTGGTGAGGGTGTCGCCTGTATGTAGTTCGTCCATTTTGACCAGGGCCACGATGTCGCCCGGACCGGCGGAATCGGTGGCTTCCTGCGTCGCACCTTGCACGTCGAGCAATTGCCCGATTTTCAACGCCCGGCTTGCGCCGGAACTGTCGACCGTCGAATCCTTTGTGAGCCGACCAGAGTAAACGCGGATGTAGCTCATCTTCGAGACGAAAGGATCGATTCGCGTCTTGAGCACTTGAGCGACAAGTGGACCATCTGCGGAACCCGACAATTCGGTTTCCGCGCCCGCATCGTCAACTGTTTGGCGAGTGATTTCGGAAGGAGCCAATGCCATGTTCGCCAAGGCGTCCATGAATTCACTGACCCCGACATCGGTTTGTGAACTGGCGCAGAAGATCGGGATCAGCGTTCCGGCAGCCATCGCTTTTGAGATTCCGCCGGTCACTTCGTCGGCCGAGATTTCTTCGCCTTCAAGGTAACGTTCCATCAGTCCTTCGTCGGCCTCGACGATGGCGTCCATCAGCGCTTGATTGATCTCGGCGGGATCTACGGGGACGCCATCGGGAACGCTTTCCGGGACGTTCAGCGTGCTGACCACACCGCTGAACGATTCGCCCAATCCAATGGGCAAGTTCAATGGCACGCACCCTTGCCCGAAAGTGTCTCGAATGGTTTCGAGCAATTGTTCAAAGTCGATGTTGTCCCCATCGCACTTGTTGATGAGAATCATTCGCGCCAGGCTGGCCTTTTCCGCTTGTGCAAAACAGCGGCGCGTGTTGACTTCAATACCCGACCCGGCACCGATTGTCACCACGGCGGTTTCCACCGCGCGCATGGCTCCGACAGTTTGTCCAATGAAATCTGGATAGCCGGGCGCGTCGATCAGGTTGATCCGCTTTCCGGCGTGCTCGAAATGCACCAACGACGAAGTGATCGAGTACTTCCGTTCTTTCTCGTCGTCGTCGGTATCGATCAGGCTGCTGCCATCGTCGACGGAACCAGCGCGGCTGGTGAGCCCGGTTTTGAAGAGGATTAAATCGGCAAGCGTCGTTTTACCGACTGCCCCATGCCCCACCAACACGACATTTCGAAGGTCTTCGAGTTTGTGCTTCGTCATCGGTGAACTTCATCCTTCCTGGCTCGGTTTCGCGGGCCGGCAAAATCCCGCATGGCGGAGTTTCATGAAGCGGTGCAGACACCAAACCTAAAGCGATGGTACTGGAGTGATCTCCGGTGGTTGCCGTTCTGTGCGGTTCGGCGTGAGTGGTTCCTTTCCTCTTCAACGGACACTGATGTCTCGACGGGCATTTCTTCTGCAGGGAGAACTCGCCCGCCGAAGCAACGCTGGATTCTAAGCGAACCGAAATCGAATCGCCACTTTTAATTTGGCGAAATTCAGCGGTTGATGTTGCTGGAAGCCGTTTTAAAAGACCGGCTTCTCGTTGGCGAAGTGAATGTCAGGTCTTGCAACATCGGAAAACCAGTCATTGTCCGATTCAGAAGCCGGGCTTTTAGGTAATGAAACTGCTGCTAGAACGGAGCAGGTAGGAGAAATGCGTGGTGCTCGAAGAGAACCAGCCGGCCGTGGGCATCGATAAACGGCGTGAAAAACAAGATCACCACGTACGCCATCACGAGTGGGATCAAAAGCAGCCGACTGCCCCATCGCCAGGGCCAGGCGGCAATCGCAGATTTCTTCATCCCACGCCGATACGCCCAGCCCACCAGGACACGGGCCGGCCAGATACTGGCGACGAACACGATGGTGACAAACCAGACCGCGTCGCGCGGCGGCGGAGCGATCTTCAGCAGATACAACGGCAAGGTCAGAACATAGAGAGACACGATGGCCACTAAGCTCGCAAACGGCGCGCGGCGAAATGCCTCGCGGATTGTTTTTAGCTCGAACGCCGCGCGCCACCGATTGTCAGCCGCCAACCGCGCTTGCAGCAACGGCAACCAAAGTAGCACAGGAACCAAACAGATTCCGCCGAACACCGTTAGCAGAATCGGCCCTGGTGCGGCCCTGTTCGCTGAGGCGAATAGGGCGGTCGGTGGCAGCAACCAAACAAACGCCGCAGTGTATCCACGCAGGCCGAGCAGGAAATGATGTTTTAGCCGCAGGTTCGAGAGGAACTCGCCGACATGCCGGCCTGCGCGCTGCCAGTAGCCTCCGGCTCGAAGTTGGCTGATCAGGTAGCGAACATTCTTAACAGGACGAAAGAACGCCCCCAGATGGCCTCCGCGCGACAACGCCAACAGCAGATGCAACGTGAGAACGGCGGGTGCTGCGATTGCTGCGTTTCCGAGAATTATTGTCGTGCTGGAATTCGGGTCAACCAGTTGCGCGTCGGCAGCCGTTCCGGCGAGCCATTGCATGGGGAGCAACCACATGCCGATTCCCAAGGCGATCGATCCAATGCGCGGTGCGGCGTTCATCCAGGGAAAGCCGTCGCGGAAACGTCCACTGCGAGCCACCCGCCCTTCGGCTTCCAGCAAGAAACCCAACGCCAGAAAACCAACAATAGGAATCGCCGCGATGACCGCCATCAGCAGTATCAACGCGGCAATACCGAATGCCGTTCGCACAATCCAGCCGACGAACTTCAGCGGATTCCTTAGCGGCGACGGACAACGGAGATGCAAATCGTGGTCTGTTTCCGGGTAGGACTGCGAAAGCTCTCCCGCTGCGTCGGTAGAATCCTGGGATACACCCAGGGCCGGACTGGCTGGATCGTTGATCAGCCAAGCCGGTTCGTCGGTTGGAGGCGTCTGGGGATCGATGTTGTCAATTTTGCGTGTCAAGAAACGCAACTCCGCATCGAATGACAGTGAGGATTCTTTCCTCAAGAGCATACCCGATCGAGGGCGACTCGGGTTTCAAAGTCACAGGAAAAAGCGCAGTAAAAAGTCACAGGGATCGATTGAAATGAAACGATCGGCCGTCGGATACGGTATGATTCGCTGGATTCAACGTGTTCTTGGATGTTCTCGATGATTTCTCGAAATGCGATTTCCCGAACGGCCATTCTGCCGTTGGCTGTCATTGTGGGTGTGGCCTCGGTCATCTCCTTCGCGGCACGGAACCGACTGACGACCGGTCCCGTCGTGGCGGCGCATGACGACGGGTTGGCTGACGTTGTTGAGACAATCGACCAGCATCTCGAAGCGCATTGGACGGCCGATGAATTAACGCCCGCAAAGAGCGTGGGCGATTTGCACATCTTGCGGCGATTGTCGTTGGCTTTGCATGGCACGATTCCCTCGTTGGAGGAAATTCGTCGTTTCGAGGCGGACACCGCCCCGCATCGCATGCAGCGTTGGACGACGGAAATGCTGGCCGACACGCGGTTCGCTGACTACTTCGCCGAACGGCTGGCACGCGGATTTGTGGGTGTCGAGGGTGGACAATTCGTCGTTTACCGGCGGGGCCATTTCGTGAACTGGCTGGCTGGTGAGTTGGCAGAGAACAAACCCTACGATGAAATTGTGCGCACGATCATCGCGTCCAAGGGCCGTTGGACCGACACGCCGGCGACGAATTTCGTCACGGCTGCCATCGCGTCCGGCGACATCGACGAGAACAAGTTGGCCGGGCGAACGGTTCGGGCGTTTCTTGGTCAGCGAATCGATTGCGCTCAATGTCACGATCACCCCTTTGTCGATGCTTGGAAGCAGTCTCACTTTGAAGGACTGGCAGCGCAGTTCGGGCAGGCAGAATTGACGGCCTTTGGGGTCGAGGACCGCAGCCATCGCAAGTATGAGATCGAGGACGGCGAGCCGCCAGAGAAACGCACCGTCAAGCCAGGCGTCCCCTTTCATCCCGAG
>Ga0115002_10002331_pt1 | contig 24911 bp, 28 predicted proteins | sample ArcticOcean_MG_C_8_FD_89576 | JGI IMG/M metagenome (GOLD analysis project Ga0115002, IMG submission 89576) | Marine microbial communities from western Arctic Ocean - ArcticOcean_MG_CB11_86 | ecosystem: Environmental > Aquatic > Marine > Oceanic | place: Arctic Ocean: Canada Basin | collected... | reverse complement strand
TGATGAGATCCGTGTAGCACTGGCCGAGTTGGGGTGGCAAGACGGCACCGATTTCGTGGCTGTGGCCTGATCCTAACAGGGCTCTGTGCGCACCCTGGACGCGATTTTGGAAGAGTTGGTTTTGGGTGGGTCCGGATGGGGTTTCCACGGTTGATTGCGGGCCCCGCAAAGGGTTAAATTAACAAGCTTTATGAGACCGGCATCCTACCTTGCCCCGGACCTCTCGGAGCCTGCTTTTTGAGACATCCTCTTACGGTTGCTGCGATGACTCTCGTTGTGTTCGGGATCGAGGTGGCCGCGGTTCGTCTGTGGGCTGGGCTTAACGCTTCCCTCACAGGGAAGGAATCCTTCGTTTCAGGGCCTCTCTATCTTGCCGGGGGGGTGATGCTCTGGGCTGGGCGAATCCAGGGGGAAATACGTATCCCCGGGTCGATCTTGCCCAAGATGCGGCACTCGAACAAAGCGGGTACGGCGCCGCAAGAGGCGCCGGATACTGGCTCGAATCCTGAAAAAAACCTGCGTTAGCCGCCGGAGCTGCGAACGTTGTGGCTGGAGCGGGCTCTCCGCATGACACACATGGAGCGATAGATGGACGACGATACCGACAGCAAGACGAGCCTGGACGGGGAGTCCGGCTCGAGGGTGGTGGCCCGTCTGATAGAGGACGAGATGAGGGAGTCGTTCATCGATTATTCGATGAGCGTGATAGTCCAACGCGCCCTGCCCGATGTGCGAGACGGACTCAAGCCGGTGCACCGGCGGATCCTGTACGCGATGAGCGGCTTGGGTCTCAGTGCCGGGCGCCCTTACCGTAAGAGCGCAACCGTAGTCGGAGAAGTGTTGGGCAAGTTCCACCCACACGGAGATGCCTCTGTCTACGACGCGATGGTCAGAATGGTCCAGGACTTTTCGCTGCGTTACCCTCTGGTGGATGGTCAGGGGAATTTCGGGTCGATCGACGGCGATAGTGCCGCAGCTTACCGCTACACAGAGACGCGCCTGACGCCGCTGGCGATGGAGTTGCTGGAGGACATTGACAAGGAAACAGTCCTCTTCACCCCGAACTTCGACGGCCGCATCGATGAGCCCGTAGTTCTGCCGGCCAAGCTCCCCAATCTCCTAGTGAACGGTTCTTCGGGCATCGCGGTGGGGATGGCTACTAACATCCCGCCGCACAACCTGCGCGAGATCGTGGGTGCTTGTATAGGGCTGATTGAGGATCCCGACATGCCCCAGGAGACGCTTGAGGGCATCGTACTGGGCCCCGACTTTCCGACCGGAGGATCCATCTGTGGTAGGGAAGGCATCGAGGAGGCGTATCGCACGGGACGTGGTCGGCTAGTCATGCGAGCGAAGGCGGTCATCGAAGAGACTGACTCAGGTGACCGCATCATCATCTCCGCGATTCCGTTCATGGTGAACAAGTCTCGCCTGATCGAGCAGATCGCCCAGCTCGTGCGGGAGAAGAAGATCACCGAGATTCGGGATCTCCGTGACGAGTCGGACCGTGACGGAATGCGCATCATGATAGAGCTGAAGCGCGATGCGATTCCCTACATCGTGCTGAACCGTCTCTACAAGCACACCCAGATGCAATCCACCTTCGGCACCATCATGCTCGCGCTCGTGGGTGGCGTACCCAAGGTCATGAATCTGCGGGAGATGCTCGGTCACTTCATCGATCATCGCCACGTGGTGGTGGTCAAGCGGAGTGAGTTCGACCTGAACAAGGCGCGCGAGCGGGGACACATCTTGGAAGGGCTGAAAATCGCCGTCGACAACATCGACGAGGTGATCAGGCTCATCCGGGCCTCACGCGATGCACTGGCTGCCAGTGCACAGTTGCAGGGGCGCTTCGGGCTTTCTGAGCGTCAGGCCAAGGCGATTCTGGACATGCGGCTCGCGCGCCTGACTGGGTTGGAGATGGAGAAGCTAGATGCGGAGCTGCTGGAGGTACGGGTCAGGATCAGCGACCTCGAGGACATCCTGTCCAGCCGACCGCGTCGGCTGCTCATTATCTCCGATGAACTACGCGAGTTGGCGGACAAGTATGGTGATGAACGGAAGACCGAGATTATCGGCGCCTCCTCGGACCTGGAGGTCGAGGACCTGATCGCGGACGAGGACATGGTCCTGACGGTATCGCACCAGGGCTATGTGAAGCGGGTGCCGGTGGATACCTATCGCGCCCAGCGTCGGGGGGGTCGGGGTCTCCAGGGGATGGGGACCAAGGAGGAAGATTGGGTGGAGCACCTGTTCGTGGCTTCCACGCACGACTATTTGATGGTCTTCACCCGATCGGGCAAGTGCTACTGGCTGAAGGTATGGCAGATTCCTGAGGCCGGTCGGCACGCGCGTGGAAAGCCGATCGTTAACCTCCTCAACATGGCCCCGGGTGAGGAAGTGGCGGCACTGGTCCCGGTGCGTGACTTCAGCGACGATCTCTATCTGTTTTTCTGCACCCGTGGCGGAGTGGTCAAGAAGACGGCGCTATCTGCGTATGGAAACATCCGTGCTGTCGGGCTCAACGCTATCAACGTGCGTGACGGTGACGAGCTGATCGACGTGAAGATCACCAGCGGTGACCGCCAGATGATCCTCGCGACCCGGAGTGGGCTGGCGATCCGTTTCAGGGAGGGAGACGTAAGAGTTACGGGACGCTCCACCGAGGGTGTGCGGGGCATCGCACTCGGTGGTGACGACCAGGTCGTGGGGATGGTCGTGGTTTATCCTGGCTGCACACTGCTGGTGGTGACCGAGCATGGTATGGGCAAGCGTTCGGAAGTGGACGAATACCGTCTCCAGCGACGGGGCGGTAAGGGGGTGATTAATTTGCGCACGACCGTCCGTACCGGGAGCGTCGTCACGATCAAAGCGGTGAACGACACAGAACAGCTCATGGTGATGAGTCGGAACGGCGTGGTGAACCGCCAGCCGGTCGAACAGATCCGCGTCATCGGGCGCGCGACGCAAGGGGTCCGTCTAGTCAATCTGGACGAAGGCGACCGAGTGATGGATGTCGCGCGGGTGGTGGTAGAGAACGCCGGCGACTTCCTTGAGGATGCCGTGACGCAGGTCGTCGTGGAGTCGGCAGGGGTCAATGGAGAGGATACGGAGTCCGAGTGACGCTTGGCGCGAGCGCGTCTCTTCCTCCTGCTGTCGGTGTCGATGGGTTGGTGTCACTAGATGACGTGCGTGCGGCCGCCGTGCGCCTGCGCGACCTGATCGTCCGCACCCCGTTGCTTGCGTCTCCGGCGGCCTCAGAGCGTTTCGGCAATGAGGTGCGTTTCAAGTGCGAGAGCCTTCAGCGTTCAGGGTCCTTCAAGGTTCGCGGTGCCCTGAACTTCGTCCTGCAGCTTCCTCATGACCTGATCTCCAGGGGAGTAATCACGTACTCGTCCGGCAACCATGGTCAGGCTGTGGCGTTTGCAGCGCGGCTCAAGGGGGTCCGCGCGGTTGTGGTCATGCCTACCACCGCTCCGGAGATCAAGGTCAGAGGTGCGGAGCAGCTCGGGGCCGAGGTCATGTTCGAGGGCACCACGTCGATCGAACGAAGGGTACGGGCGGAGGGAATTGCCGAGGAGGAGGGCCTCGCCATGGTGCCACCCTTCGACCACCCTTGGATCATCGCAGGGCAGGGGACCATCGGCATTGAGATCCACGAAGATTGGCCCGATGTGGAGGCTGTGCTCATGCCCCTAGGGGGTGGTGGGATGGTGAGCGGCGTGTGCGCAGCACTACGGCGGCTCCATCCTAACGTTCGGTTGGTCGGGGTCGAGCCAGCTGGAGCCGCAGGTATGCGCGCCGCGCTAAATGCGGATGGCCCCGTGACGCTTCCGGGCACAGATACCATAGCCGACGGTCTCGCGCCTGTGCGGGCCGGCGACTTGACCTTCGAACATGTGCGCCAATTGGCCGACGACGTGGTCACTGTGGAGGACGGCATGATCCAGGAGGCCGCTCGTTTTCTGCTGACGCGGGCCAGGCTGGTGGTCGAGTATAGCGGCGCGGCGGCATTGGCTGCTCTGCTGTCGGGAGTGGTGCGCTCTCCTGGCCGGACGGCTGTCATTATATCTGGTGGCAACGTCGATGTGGCAGTGACGACGTGACCAGAATTGGAGACGACACCATCCTTACCGCTGTCCCTGAGGTGATGAGGGGCCGCCCTGACCGCCTGATCCTGTTCGATATCGACGGCACGTTGGTACGGGGCGGGCCGGCTCGCGAGGCGTTCGGGATAGCGCTCGAGGCATCGTTTGGGACTACGGGGGCGATCGACAGGCACGACTTTGCTGGCAAGACGGACCCCCAGATTGCCCGTGAGCTGCTTGTGGCGGATGGCCTGAAGCCGGAGCAGGTGGAGGAAGGCTTCCCTCGCCTCTGGGCGCGCTACCTTGCGGAGCTTGAGGCCAGACTCGCGTTTGCTCCCATGGAGACATTGCCTGGTGTAGGTGGGCTGCTGGCAGAACTGGAGGAGGCCCAGAGGGTCGCCCTCGGCCTGGTCACGGGAAACATCGCGTCGGGTGCTCAACTCAAGCTCGGATCGGTTGGTCTGACGGAGTATTTCCGGGTGGGAGGGTTCGGGTCCGACAATGAGCTACGAGACCACCTCCCGGCCATCGCCATCGGCCGGGCGTGTGAGGCATGGGGTCGGGAGTTCCGGCGCGCGGAAGTATGGATCGTCGGGGACACGCCACTGGACGTTTCGTGCGGGCGCCACGCGGGGGTGCGCACGTTGGCGGTGGCGACCGGAAGGCACTCGACAGAGGAGTTGGAGGCTTGCCGTCCGGATGAGGTCGTGGAGAACCTCAGGGACGTAGGGGGGGTGCTCCTCACTCTCCTCGGGTAGCCTCCTGCTGAGGCGTCCGCTGCCCTTGGGCTGGCGGTTGGGGCGGCCAGGAATCATCTTTCCGGCTAGGTGGGCCCTTCCTATGGGGACCCGCGTGTGGTCGTTCCACGAGCCAGGAGTACGACCCGTGTCAAAGAAAAATCGTCAGCGCAAGTATGGGTCTGGAGAGGAGGCGCCCACTGCTTCCAGTGGGACTGAGACGACCAAGTTCTACTGGATTCTTGGGGCAGTCGCCGTGCTCGGCGTCGGCATTGTCGGCTACTCTGTGGGCGCGAAGGCGCTCAGCCCAACCGTCTCCGAGCCCATTGAAATGGATGGGCTGGACGATCCGGCTGAGTTGATGCAGGTGGCGCGGGGGGTGGTGAAGGGGGATCCTGCCGCCCCCATTAGCATCATAGAATTCGCGGACTTTCAATGCCCTGGCTGCGGCGGATTCGCCACCCAAGTCAAGCCGCTCCTTGACGCCGAATTCGTTGATACGGGGAAAGCCAAGTTTGTCTACTATGATTTCCCCCTCGTAAGCATGCATGTTCACGCGTTCCTGGCGGCACGTGCAGGTCACTGCGCGGAAGATCAGGATAAATTCTGGCCGTATCACGACATGCTCTACCGCAGCCAGTCTCGCTGGTCGACTGTCCAGAATCCAGCCGGCTTCTTCGAAGATTACGCGGAGGACCTGGGGCTGGACGAAGATGAATTTTCCGCTTGCCTCAAGAGCGACCGCCACGCCGACGTGGTCACTGCCAACATGCAGCTGGGTTATCAGCTCCAGATCCAAGGCACCCCAACGATCATGGTGACGCAGGGACAGGGTGTCGGGCGCCGGGTTACCGCGACCTTAGAGGGGATCCGTGAGGGGATAGCGCTGCTCCAGTCCGGCGGATGACCTTTAGCGTTACGACGTCGTCGGGTGCCCACGATCGGCCACCACCACGCAACCGCATGGTGGTGGCCGTCCTTTCTCTCATGGGCATTTTCGTGGCGCTGTATCTGCTGGCGCACAGCGTAGGGTTGATCCCGCTGATCTGTGGGGTCGGGTCCTGCTCGACCGTTCAATCGAGCCAATGGGCTAAGGTCGGTCAGGTGCCCGTCCCGCTGATCGGCGTGGCCGGTTACGGGTCGCTCCTGGTGTTGGCTATCCTGGGGATACAACCCTCCTGGCATGACTCCAGGAAAATCGGTCTTCTCATGCTCGGGCTTACGACAGTAGGGGTGGCGTATACTGCGTTTCTCACATACTTAGAGGCCGCTGTGATTCATGCGTGGTGTGTGTGGTGCGTGACTTCCGCCGCGCTCATGACGCTCATTTTCCTGGCTTCTCTGCCAGAAATCGGTCGTGTCGTGCAGCGCCGATGAACGGGCCGACGCGGGTCCGCTTATTGTTCGTCGACTACGGGTCCTATCACCATGAAGACGTGACTGTCCCGGGCGACGCTCTGGCCGGGTATGAGCGTCTTATCGACTGCCTCAGGGAGGAGCCCGAACTACTCCTCCATCTGCATATAGATGTGACGCGGCTTTGCGCCGCTTGGCTTGTGGATGACCAGGCCTCTTGACAGGTGGTCACCGCGGGCTGCGAGTAGGTTTACTTTTGGTCTTTTCTGTTATAATCCGTGGTATATTCCGAAACCAGAGGTTCTGCGGATACCCCCAGCGGAGGTGACAATGGTGATGTCGACGGCGATTCGTAGGATCCTGTACACTGCTGTTCCCCTGGTGCTGGTGTCGTGCGAGGCCCCGCCGGAAGAGGCCCCGCCACCGCCCGAGGCCATGAGCGAGGCGGGCGCCACGGCTATGCGGAACGCTTTCGTGAACACCTACATGCGCAAGGACGCAACAGGGGCTGCGGTCTTCTATGCGGACGACGCCGTCCTGTACGGCTCGGATGGAGCGGTGCACACCGGGAAGGCGGCGATCGAAGCTGAGTTCACCTCAATGATTGAGGCGGGTATGGATTCGCTCGGTCTCGTTGCAGAGTCGTTCGAGGCGAGCGGGGACGAGGCCATAGAACTGGGCACGTTTATCATGAGGACACTCGACCCGCAGACCAAGGAAGCCACCCGAGTGGGAGGCGGCTACAGGCGGGTTAGCCAGCGCGGGGCAGATGGGAGCTTCAAGGTCGTTCTGGATAGCGTCTGGGCTACAGGGGATCCTATGTAATTGCCAAGGTGCCGCCCGGAGGCGGCACCTTGCGGTTATTCCATCCGGCGTCGCACTTGTTCGAGTGTCCATTCGTTTACCGCTGCCGGCGGCCAGGTGTCTGACTGCGCTGCTGAGCGCAAGCGCTCGATTTCGGTTCGTGCCTGGCGGATAGTGGTATCGTCCATCCATTCTCGAGCGATGGCTTCCTCGAAGTCATTCTCGTCCAACACGTGCACCCCGAACTCGTCCATCCACAGGTCTAGGAATAGGTCTGTCGTATCCCAGACGTGTCCAGGACCCAGCTCCACAGGTGTAATGATGTTGGCGTAGAATCCGGTGAAGACACCATTTGCGGTGTGGAAACGACCGATGTCGTGCCAAGCGCCCGGAAAGGTGAACCAGACCACGGGCGACCCGTTCTCTAGGACTGTGCGGCCTTCGATCCGCAGAGGATCCGGCCGTACGACGGACGGTGCGAACGTCACCTTCACGTCAGAAGTGTCGTGGACAAGAAATTGTTCGTGGAGTTCGAGCCGGTCCGGAGGACGGTGGTAACGGATCCGAACTAGGGGCGGCGATGACACCCCGGGGCAGCCTAGGCCAGGGTGGCAGGCGGATTGGACGACGCGATCGGCTCTGATCACCCCCTGAAAGCCTCGTAGAACGTGCTCCCCCCTGCCGCCAGCTCGATCACGAGAAGAGCGGGATCGAAGCGCGGACCTGCGGTTTCAGCTAATTCCTTGAGGTTGGCGGCGACCGAAGTGGATGTGAGGGAGTCTGCAAAGCGGAGGAGTCCCCCTCGGAACGGGGGGAATCCGGTCCCCATGACCATCGCTAGATCCACGTCTCCGGCCAGGTCGTGCGCGATCGCCTCCATCTCCTCGAGCAGAGAACGGACTCCAATGGCGCGTGCTAAATCCAGGGCCACGTGCAGAGCTGCTTCCTTCGGCTGTGCTCGGCAGGTCCCACAATGACGGCTATGGAAAGCGCTTGCCGGACCGTACGCTGAGACTTGATGTGAATCGCCCATGTCCCTGCGTCAGGTCGCGTTAGGGAATCGCCCCTGATATCACGTAGTTGAGTGGGTTGACTGGCTTGGTTTGCACCCGCACCTCGTAATGGAGGTGGGAGGAGGTGGCAATGCCCGTGTTACCCACGAGAGCGATCACGTCTCCACGCGTCACCTGCTGTCCTACACTGACCAGCCGGCGTGAGGCGTGTCCGTACCTGGTGGTGTAGCCGAAGCCGTGGTCCACTTCGACCATCTGACCGTAACCCGTGGCCCACTCCGACTTGGTGACCACTCCCTTGGCGGCTGCAAAGATCGGAGTCCCCATGACGGCCGCGATGTCCACTCCCTCGTGAGGAAGGGGGGACTGGTGGATCGGGTGAAACCGGCTCTTAGAAAACGTGCTCGAAATAATGCCAGCGGCTGGCAGGATCGATGGGGTGGACTCAAGCAGGTCTGTGTGGGCCATGAGTGAATCTGTGGCCTCGTCCATGCTCGCCCGCAGCAGTCCCGCTTTCCGCTCCAGCACGTTCAGGTCGTAGCGTACTGCGAATGCAGCCTTGCTCAGTGTCGAATCGACGGGCCATAGGGAGTTCAACTGTGGGCTCGACGTGCTGGGACCTCCGATTCCCACCTGGAGCACCTCAGGGTCGATCGAGTCGAGGCCAGCCAGCAGACGAAGTCGCGAGTCCATCATCGACAGGCTGCCCAGTCGCCCTTCCATGCCGTTCACGTGCTCTTGGATCGACGATAGCTCTTGGGAGAGAGTCTGGTTTTCGATGGTCAGCCGGCTCGCGCGAAGATGGGCGGCGCCGTCGATTCCTAGGGTGGCGGCGACCGCTGACAGGCCGATTGCCAAAGCGGTCGCCGCGCCGACGAACAGGTGGACGGCCCGCTTCGAAACGGTGATCTGCCGGACAGGGCTCCGCCCGTCTTTTAGCAACTGGAGTGTCCAGCGGTCGCCGGTCATCAGCGGTCCTCTCCACAAGCATAAATAATTGGTCCCGGCCGGAGACGGACGGGATGGGGGAACCTGAAGACGAATCCTCGTAATCATCTAAGATTCCCCCCCTCCCCTGCCATGTCAAGCGTCCAGCACCCTTAGGAAGGACGGAGCCCCTGGACCCCTCAGGTGGTGCCGCTGCCGGATTGGTCTGGGAGTAGGTCTGCCCTCGGGAAGAGGGGTTCTCCTTTACGAGTCATGTTTCCACCCAACCCGATGTTTTTGGCCTGATTGAGCGTGGGCACCCCCTCGAGGCCCAGCCGGGCCGCCAACTCTGCCATCTTGCCAGGGCAAACGGGCTGGAAGAGCGCGGCCAGGGCTGCCAGGGAGCGGGCTAGAGTGGCCAGGGTCTCGTCAAGATCGGCGGTGCGCGCCGGGTCCTTGGCCTGAGCCCAGGGTTCCCGCTCCTCCACGTAGCCGTTGGCCCTCCGCGCGAGGTCCATCGCCGCAGATAGGGCTTCGTGGAGCCGATGGTCCTCGACCGCAGTCCGGACCGCCGCTAGGGTGGCCTCGATGTCCTGATCGAGCCCGGTACCGGGCGCGTCCGGGATCCGACCCTGCCTGTATTTTTGGGTCATGCCTAGGGCCCTAGACGCCAGGTTGCCCAGTACGTTGGCTAGCTCCTCATACCGGGCGATGAAACGCTCCGGTGTAAACGCTGCGTCCTGACCCGTTGGCATCTCGCGCACGAGGTACCAGCGTACAGCATCCGCACCGAAGCGTTCTACCAACTCGAGCGGATGGACGACGTTGCCCATCGACTTGGACATCTTGTGCTTGCCCGTTAGCCACCACCCATGCGCTACGATCGCACGCGGAAGAGGGAGCCCTGCGCCCATCAGCAGCGTGGGCCAGTAGACGGCGTGGGTTGTGAGGATGTCCTTTCCGATGAGGTGTACGTCGGCCGGCCACCATGAGCTGTTCGTGTCGTCGAAACCCTGCCCGGACGTCGACTGGTTGGGGTGGATCGCGCCGGACCCGGTCACGTAGTTGATTAGAGCGTCTACCCAGACGTAAGCGACATGCTCGCTGTCCCACGGCAGTGTGATGCCCCAGGGTAGGCGCTTCTTGGGTCTCGATATCGAGAGGTCCTCAAGAGGTTGATCCAGGAAACCTAAGACTTCGTTACGCCGCACGTCTGGCCAGATCCAGCCCGGGTTTTCTCGGATCTGGGCAATGAGCTGGTCCTGATAGGCGCTCATGCGGAAGAAGTAGTTCTTTTCCTCGATCTCACGTGTCGGCCGGCCGCAGCCGGGGCAGTCCCGGTTGGGTCCCAGGTCCTTCTCCGTCCAGTAGCGTTCCTCGGGGACGCAGTACCAGCCCCGGTACATCCCTTCGTAGATTGTGCCCTGGTCCCACAGTCTCTGGAGGAAGGCGGTGACCACGGCGACGTGTTCGGGCTCTGTGGTTCGGATGAAGCGGTCGAAGGAAATGTCGAGCTTTTTCCAGGCGGAGTGGAACCCCCCCGCCATCTGGTCGCACAGTGCCCGGGGTGTGATTCCCCGGCGATTTGCTTCCTCGAAAATTTTCTGCCCGTGCTCGTCGGTGCCAGTGAGGAAAAATACCTCAGCTCCATCCTGCCTCCAGAAACGGGTGAGAACGTCGGCGAGAATGGTGGTGTAGGCGTGGCCGATGTGGGGGTCACCGGAAGCGTAGTAAATAGGAGTGGTAAGATAGCGTCGAGGGCCGCTCATTATAGGCCTCTGACGAATCGGGTCGTTTGTGTCTCGTCGGGCCTAACCAGAACGTTCACGAGCGGTCTTGCCCCCCCTTCACGGACCCGTCTCCGCTCGCCATTTTCGCAGCGCTCGGAGCGGACGACACCTCGTGCTTGAGCGCCTCAAGCGTTACCGATCGGCGTATCCCTTCGCCGTCCAGGAGGGTGACGGTGTCGCGCCATATATCTACTGCGACTACGCGTTCCTCGCCTTGTGGAGTGCGTAGGACCTTCCCTTCCCTGGGAAAGCGCCGCCGGGCCTCCACGTAAGTGCGGTGCTCGTACATCAGGCAACACATGAGCCGACCGCAGCATCCTGAGATCTGGGCGGGGTTGAGCGAAAGTCGTTGGTCCTTGGCCAGCTGGAAGCTTACAGGCTTCAGCTCGGGGAGCCAGGTGGAGCAGCACAACTCGCGTCCGCAACGCCCGACCCCACCCAACAGCGCGGCTTCGTCCCGTACTCCGATTTTCCTGAGCTCAATACGGGTGCGGAAGGTGTGGGCCAGCTCGCGAACTAGCTCGCGAAAATCCACGCGCCTCTCGGCCGTGAAATAGATGATCAACTTGTTCCTGTCGAACTGCCATTCGGCCTCAGTGACTTTCATTTTGAGGCGGTGCTTGCCGACCAACTTCCGTGTCTCGGTGCAGACCTGCCGTTCGTCGTCGCGATGCGACTCAGCACGTCTGATATCGTCGGGGCGTGCAGCGCGTACGATCCGCTTTTCGGGGGTTGGGGTTGGGGTTGAGCAATTTCCGGAGGAGGAGCACTTGCGCTGAGCGATGGCTCCGAGCGCTGCGACCTCACCGAGGTCCTCGCCCCGGTCGGCTTCCACTATCACGTGGGCCCCAGGTGCGAGGTCCAGCCCCTCGAACGTGAAATAGTCCTTGCGGGTACCCTTGAAACGGATCTCAGCGAATCCTGGTGTCCCGGTCATCGATCTATCCCTTCTCGCCGGCGTACCGACGACGCGTTTCGGGTGTGCTTGTTCAGGCGCCGGCAGAAACCTCCGTGGCAACGTGTGCAGCGGAGGCTTCGTGCCACGCGCCCATTCCTTCGTATTTGGCCTGACGACGTTGGAGTAACTCGTCCGTCCCCAGCCTACTCAGTTCAGCCAGGTTCCGGAGGAGCGCTTCCTTGAGAGCAAGGGCCGCTCCGTCCCAGTCTTGGTGTGCCCCGCCCGGGGGCTCTTGGATCACCTCGTCGGCGACCCCGAGCTCCACTAGGTCATCAGACGTGAGACGCAGGGCTTCAGCAGCCTTCTGCCGATGCTCGGCAGAGCGCCATAGGATAGCGGCACACCCTTCCGGCGAGATAACCGAGTAGACCGAGTGTTCGAGCATCAGGATTCGGTCGGTGACCCCGAGTGCCAGCGCGCCACCGGAGCCACCTTCACCGATGACTACTGACACCAGAGGAGTTCTCAGGCGGGCCATCTCGCGCAGGTTCATCGCGATCGCCTCGGCCTGTCCCCGTTCTTCTGCACCGATCCCCGGGTATGCGCCCGGAGTGTCGATCATGGTCACTACAGGGCGCCCAAATTTCTCCGCCTGGCGCATCAGCCGGAGTGCCTTGCGGTATCCCTCAGGGTGCGGCATACCGAAGTTGCGGAGCAGGTTATCCTTCATGTTGCGGCCCTTCTGGTGCCCGATCAGCATTACCGAATCGCTGTCCAGTCGCGCCCAGCCCCCGACCAAGGCTTCATCGTCCCGGTAGGAACGATCTCCATGCAGCTCAATCCAGTCGGTGAAGCAGCGCTCAACATAGTCCAAGGTATAGGGTCGCTTGGGGTGGCGAGCCACCTGGACCTGCTCAATGGCGGTGAGGTTCTGATAGGTCGCTTCCCGGACGGTGCTGAGCTTCTCCCTGAGGACGTCGATCTCGTTGGTCACGTCGATCCCTTCCCCGTCCGCGCCACCAAGGAGGTTTCTTATGCGTTCCTCGATCTCAGCGATTTCCTGCTCGAACTCCAAATGTTTGGACGTGGCCAAGGCAGGACCTCTGGGTGGTGGTGACGATCGTTCCTATTGTAATGGGCCGACGGGGCTGAGGCGAAGCCTAGGCCTGACCCTGGGCGCTCACGCGATGTTCTTCCCCTCGTCCCAGATCTCGAACGCCTCCTCCTCTCCGTAGCCGATGTGCCATCCCCAATAGAGCGCATACGCCTGCACGTATTTGGCCTGGAGATCAGGCCGGTTGCGTTTCCGAAATGGGGGAATAATCTCCAGCTTCCTGATCACGACAGACGTCATGTCGCTGAATCAGGTGGGCCGGAAGTTCGGGGTCGAGGTTGCCCTTTCGTGGGCAAGCACGGTCGGCACATCAGCGACGGCAGCGCGTTCATGGTGCTAGGGCGCCTTGCCGTCTGGCGGAGAACCTTCGGGAATCAGCACTTCGCTGGGGGTGCCTTCGGCCGCACGCACGTCGGTCTGAGGTTCGGGTATCCACCGCCACACGATCACCCCCATGCCAAGCACGGAGATTGCGCCTAGGATCGTATTGGAGCCGTAGCCGACATTGGCGTAGAGCGGTCCCGCCACCGCACCTCCCGCGGCGAATCCCACCTGCCCGAGTGCAACGGTCAAACTCATGAGTGCGCCCCGGCGTTGGTCGTCCACTAAGGACGTGAGGAGCGCCGAGAACGGGCTGGTCCGCATCGCGATCAGGATCATGGACAGGAAGAAAATGGGGTAGGCGATCCACAGAGTGCTAAGGAGGGGGGTTGTGAGGAGCATCACGAGGGATAGGCCGCAGGAGGACATCAGGATTATCCCCGTGCGCCCGATCCGATCGGAAAGCCGGCCAGCCCAGGGTCCCGCGAGCACGTTGGCTATTCCCCCGATCAGGAACAGGGACGCGATTTGGCCGCTGGTGGCCCCGTGAGCATTCTCGAGCCAGGTCGGAAAATATACCACGTACACGGACACGCCCATATACATCATGAAAAACGCAAGAGCTGCCAGGGCTATCTCCTTCCGGCGCAGCATCGTCCAGTAATCCCGCGCCGCTCCCTTGATACTGAGCGGTGTGTCATGGCGACGCACGGGCGGTTGAGGGATGCGGAACCAGATCAGGACGAACGTCAACGCCATGGTGACCGCGAACATGTAGAACGGCGCGCGAAATCCCCAGCTCCCGGCCATCACGATGCCGAGCGGTATACCGATGATCTGGCCGAACGCTGCGCCGCTCATCACCCATCCGGTTGCCCAGCCCCGGCGGTTGTATGGAAACCAGTCTCCTATGTACGAAACGGCAGACCCCGAGAGCACCCCACCCGCGATTCCAGCCAGCATACGCAGCACAAGAAACGACGCATAGTTCACGATGAACACGTGCAGAGAAAGGGCGAGTGCCATCACGCCCGTGCCCAGAAGAAGGATGCGCCGCCTCCCGATGCGGTCGGAGATCGGTCCACTGATAACGGCGAAGATGCCGACCATGAGGGAGTAGGCGGCTACCAGAGTGCCCAGCACGGCGGTTTCGATCCCGATCTCATTCCCGATCTGGGGAAGGATGGGAGAGAGGATCATGGTCTGGCTGGCCGAGCTGAAAACGAGCAGCCAGAGTGCGAAAACGATTAACTGGGGGGAGGGGTGCTTGATGCTCAGCTCTCCTCTTTGTGAACCACGTAGGCGTTCCTATCTGTGGTGGGCATCAGCACCATGTCGCGCACGTTCACGTGAGGCGGTCGGTCCACGACCCACAGTACCGCCTCTGCGACGTCAGCGGGACGAGGGGGATGATAGTTCTTCGCGGCGCGTTCCTCGTCCCCGCGGAAGAGAGCCTTGCTAAACTCGGTAAGACCAGGCCCGGATCCACAGTTGGCACGTGCACCTGAGTTCCGACCAGGTCGACGCTGGTTGCGTGGGCAAGCGTGTTCACGGTGAACTTGATGGCGTTGTAAATGTTGCCTCAGGTGTACACCAGGTGCCCCGCCGTGCTCCCGATGTTGACGACGTGGCCGTGGTCGGCGGCCACGTCGTGGTGGAGAACTGTATGCGTTATGTAGAGAAGTCTCTTCACGTTGGTGTCGATCATTTCCTCCCAGTCCTCGATGTTCCTCCCCTAGATCGGATCCAGGCCACGGGACAGTCCAGCGTTATTGATGATCACGTCAGGGAGCAGATTCGCGTCCGAGAGGTTTCGCTCCAGCATAGCCACCGCGTCCCGCGTCCGTTCGTCGAGCGGGTGCACGTGCACCTTGGGCGCCACCGCTCGCCAACTCGTCCTGGAGCGAGGCCAGGCGGTCCATCCTATGTGCTCCGAGTACGAGCCGATCCCCTCTCGCAGCGCAGCCGCGGGCACAGGCCTCGCCGATGCCTGTGCTGGCGCCGGTTACGAGGATAGTTCTTCATTCGATGAGGTTCATGGGGAGCGAGTGACTGGGAAGGAATGCCGCGGGCCACCCAGGAGCCTCCCAAGGCGGGGAGAAATTCGCGGAGGGGACGGGCCCGCGCAACGGTGGTGCTGTGGGTCCACCTCGGAGGCGCAACTCGCTTTTACCCTGGCGACCATGCGGCGCGGTCAGTTAGCGTGGACCCGTGAACCGCAAACACATCGCCGTCTGGACTCTCTACGATTTCGCGGGGTCCATCTATTCCGCCGTCATCGTGGCGGCGGTATTCAACGTCTATTTCGCCGACTTCATTGTCGGCAACGAGGACGGTCGCGGCGACCAGATGTGGGGGTGGGTCGGTTCGCTTTCGGTTGCAATCGTTGCGTTCTCTTCGCCTCTTCTCGGTTCGATCGCGGACGGCGCTGGTGTGCGCAAGCGGCTGATGATTATGTACACGCTCATCGGCGCGGGTGCGGTGGCATCCTTCACGATGCTGAAGCCGGGGATGGTGTGGGTCGGTTTCGCACTCGCGGTTCTGGCGAACATTGGGTTCGAGGGTGGCTTGGTGTTCTACAACGCCTACCTCCCGGAGATTGCGCCCAAGAGCCACCAGGGTCGTTTGTCTGGATGGGGCTTCGGGCTGGGGTACGCTGGTTCGGCGGTCGGTCTGCTCGCCGCTTATCCTCTCGTCAAAGCCCAGCGCTTTGACCTGATCTGGCTATTTGTGGCCATCTGGTGGCTAGTGTTCAGCTTGCCGGCGTTTGTGGCGCTGCCCGAGGCTCGGGGATCGGGTGACTCGGTGCGCGAGGCGGCTATCAGGGGACTCACGGACTTCGGTCGCGTTGTCCGCGAAGTGTTGGCAGAGCGAGAGCTGCGCCGCTTTCTGCTCGCCTTCTTCTTCTACATCGACGGGGTGCTAACGGTTGTCTGGTTCGCTGCGATATTTGCCGTGGAGACGCTGCGATTCGAGCAGAGCGAAGCGATAATTCTGTTCTTGGTGGTGCAGATTTCAGCATTGCTCGGTTCGTTGGCCATGGCCCGGCCAACCGACGTGCTCGGGCCCAAGAAGGTGATCACTGCGATGCTCATGTTGTGGATAGCGGTAGCGGTGAGCGCGTACTTCATCACGTCAAAACCGATGTTCTTTGTGGTGGCGGTGGTCGCTGGCATCGGACTCGGCTCGATCCAGGCTGCCAGCCGGAGTTTCATGTCAACGCTCATCCCGGAGGGAAAGGAGGCCGAGATGTTCGGCTTCTATGCCTTCTGTGGAAAATCTTCGTCGATTCTGGGTCCGCTCGTTTTCGGCACGATCTCGAGAGTGACAGGAGGTAACCAACGGCTGGCAGTGCTGGCGATCACGGGGTTTTTTATCGTGGGTGGTCTGCTCCTACGCCGGGTTCCCGATCCGTTGGCAGACGCCACGGGAAGGGGCGCCATCCGGGCCGAGAGGTAACTCCATGCGTCGTTGCAGGGACGCCAAGCGGATGTGCGGGCGTGCATGAGCCAGGAGCGAGCGGCGGTGACTGACCTGCCCACTCCTCCCAGAGACCCTTACGCCGCTGCTTCGCTTCCGGGAATTCCAGCATTTCCTCGCGCTTCGCTTCGCTCTGGTGTTCGCCTGGTCGATGCAGTTCGTCGTGATCGAAGGGGAGATCTACAGTCTCACCAAGGATCCGCTATCTCGAGGGATTATCGGTGTTGCAGGGCTGATTCCGTTGCTATCGCTTGCGCTGGTCGCGGGCCACTACGTGGACCGCCTCGAAAGGCGGGACCTCCTGATGAAGTGCGTGGTGGGGTTTCTGTTGATCAGTGCGGGCCTATTCATCGTCACCTTGCAGACGGCTGAACGTGCAGCTCCAGGTCTCCGCGATTGTGGTCCTGATATATGTCCTGGTGTTCTTCGGGGGGGGATCGTCAGGGCATTCCTCGGTCCGACTGTGGTTTCTCTGTTCGGCCAATTGATCCCGCGTGTGCACTATCCGAACGCGGCCACTATGGAGCAGCAGTGTGTGGATGATGGGGTCGGCGCTTGGGCTCGCGATAGCTGGCCTGGCCATCGTATGGCTGTGCGTGCATTGGTCCCTGCTGATCGTCGCGGCTTGCGCCGTGATCGCGGTCTATTTCCTCCATCGCATCGAGCGTAAGGACGCTCCAATCCCCGCCCCTGGTGAATCGATCCAAAAGAGCCTGATGGAAGGCCTGGCGTTCGCCTTCAGGACCAGGGCAGTGCTTCTCTGGACATATTCGCGGTGCTGTGGCTCTGCTCCCTATTTTCGCCCTGGATATCCTCAAGGAGGGCTCGGCCGGTTTCGGCTTGCTGCGGTCTGCTCCCGACCGCATTCGGCACCTGCATCATTGTATTCGGGCTCTCTACCGTGTTCTGACTTTCGCTGCTTGCGCTTTTTTTGAGCGGTATCACGGATGGGGTCAGCGTGGTGATCCGCCAGACGATCCTGCGGCTTCGGACATCTGACGAGCTGCGCGGCCGCGTGTCCTCGGTGAACTCTATGTTCGTGGGCTTCTCGAACGAGATCGGCGCCTTCGAAAGCGGGGTCACGGCGCGGCTGATGGGCACGGTGCCAGCAGTAGTGTTCGGGGGCGCGATGACGATCCTGATCGCCCGTGGCTACGGGCGTCCTCTCTCCCACGATGAGGCGGATCGGATTGGATGGGGAGGTTGGAGCGGAAGGGTGAGTCACGGTGCTTTTAGGGGCTGACATTTTGCTCACTTCGCCGTGCGGGTCTACGTTTGCCAAATGATCGGGACGAAGCATGCCAGGCGCATTCTGTGGGTGGACGACGAAGTCGACTTACTCCGCCCCCACATCCTCTTCCTTCAGCAGCGGGGCTACCACGTCGACGCCATCGCCAACGGCGACGACGCCCTGGCACTACTGCGCGAGGACCCCTATGACTTGGTCCTGCTCGACGAGCAGATGCCCGGTCGCTCTGGTCTAGAGGTGCTGGAAGCGTTGCGTAGGGCGGACCTGCACGCCCGCGTCGTCATGGTGACCAAGTCCGAGGAAGATCAGACCATGCGTGAGGCGATCGGTCGCCGCGTTGATGGCTACCTGGTCAAGCCTACTAGCCCACGCCAGGTCCTCTCTGTGGTAACCCGTATCCTGGAAGGATCCTCCATTCGCCAACAGCAGGTGGCGCAAGACTTCGCCGCCCGTTTTGGCACTCTCTCCATGAAGCGAGAGGAAGCTTCCACCGCGGAGGAATTCGCGTCCGTTTACGCTGAACTGGTGGACTGGCACATCCGGTTGGAGCAGGGCGGCGAGGCCGGATTGCTAGACTCGGTGACTCAGCTGTTGATCGAACTGAGGCGGGATTTTGGCGCGTGGATCGTCGATGTATACCCGCACTGGATGCGGGAGGAGGTGCCCCGCCCGGACCTGTCGGTCGACATCGTCGAGAAGTACCTGGTTCCGTGGCTAGGTGATGACCCGGTTTTCTTCGTGGTTCTCGACTGCATGCGGCTGGACCAGTGGCGTGTGATCAGCCCCTTGCTGACCTCCTCCTTCGAGGTGGAGGAGACCTGGCATTATTCGATACTGCCTACGGCTACGCCGTATGCCCGCAACGCCATCTTCAGTGGTCAGTTCCCGGACCAGATTGCTCAGGACCGACCCGAGTGGTGGAACCAGTCTGACGACGAGGGCAGCTTGAACGCATTCGAAGACGAGTTGCTCATCGATCAGCTGAGGCGCCTTACGGGGCGCGACGTGCCAGTTCACTACGAAAAAATATTCTCTGATCGCAACGGCGACCAGGTGCGAGCGCGGGTTAATTCAGCGCTCCGGACCAAAAATTCGGTGATCGCGATGGTTTTCAACTTCGTGGACTTGATGACCCATGGGCGCTCGGAATCACCGATCCTGATGGAGGTCGCCAAGGACGAGGCTGCGCTCAGGAGTCTGACCAAGTCTTGGTTCGAGCGCTCTACGGCCTATCAGGTCCTCAAGGAGGCTGCAGTCGCTGGGCATCGAGTGATCCTCACTACCGACCACGGGTCACTTCTCTGCCAGCGGCCGGCCACGGTGTTTGCCAGGAAGGACGCGACGTCGAACCTGCGATACAAGTTCGGGCATGATCTCCGAACGGAGACTCCCTCGCACGCGTTAGGAACTGGAAACCACATGGACCTGCGCTTCCCGAAGGGGCGCATCGGTACCGAGTACGTGGTGGCGCTCGAGGACTTCTTCTTCGTCTATCCTACCAAGCTCCGGGAGTACCAGCAGCGCTACCGGAATTCGTTCCTACACGGGGGGATCAGTCCGGAGGAGATGATCGTTCCCGTCGTGTGCCTCACGCCGCGCTGAGCGGCGCGATCCTCAACTTTCGTACAGTCCCGCAGCCTTGTCCGCCGACATCAGAATGCCCTTGATCAGGGCTGAGCTGAACCCCTGGTGCTCCATCTCGTTCAGGCCGGCGATAGTACATCCACGGGGTGTGGTCACCCGGTCTATCTCCGCTTCCGGGTGTGACTCGTCGCGTAACATCAACGAAGCCGCGCCGCGAGCGGTCTGAGCCGCAAGGAGCATCGCCTCATCGGGATGGAATCCGATCTCGATTCCGCCCTGGGAGGCAGCGCGCACAGCGCGCAGGAAGAAGGCGATGCCGCACGCACACAGCGCGGTTGCCGGGATCATCATATCCTCCTCGATCTCCAGCGTACTACCGAGCGCCTCGAAAAGTATGCGTACCTCTGCGAGAGCCTTGGCGTGAGCGGGGGAAGCCGCGAGGCAGGTCATCGACTCGCGGATCGAGACCGCTGTGTTGGGCATGGCGCGTACTAAGGGTACTCCGGTGAGATGGGAGCTCAACATGGCGATGGACACGCCCGAGACCACCGAAACCACTCGGTGTTGGGTCGGGTCGAGGCTAGATGCGATCTCCCCGAGCAGGCCCTCGACCTGCTGGGGCTGCACCGCGATCACGATCAATTCGGCGGCCTCGGCAGCCGCGCGATTGTCGGACCCGGTCGTGATGCCCAACGCGTCCAGTTCAGCCAGCCGCTCAGGCCGCCGCCGCACCACATGCAGATCCTCCGAGTCTACCACCCCTGCCTCTGTCCACCCACGCGCTAGCGCCTGGCCCAGGTTGCCACCGCCCAGGATCGCGATCCGCCGCCTCTCCTCGTCCTTCCGCTTTGTTCCGCCCACGGTCCGCTCCTCGTTGGTCGGTTTCACCCCTTCCGGGCCCGAATAAGGGGGCCGGTTAACTCAAATGCTCGCCCCGTACGGGCGTCAGTGGCAAGGCGACGCCAGCGGGACCTCAATTCGGCTGGGAGGGAAGGCCCGGTCTGAGATGGTGGTCGATCGCTGACGCCGGAGCCTGCATCCCTTCTGGATAAGGGTCCGAATACGACGAAATAAAAAGACCGTTGGCCCGGAGAGTAAGAGGAACGGCACTGGCACATCTTTCGTGCTGGCACCAGGCGGTAGGCCGTGAGGTCGCGCCCCCATTAGCTTTTGGCCGTGAAGCTCTACCTGCGCGTCCTTGGCTATCTGCGCCCCTACTGTGGCGTGCTCGCGGTGTCGGTGGTGGCGACTTTCGTGTTCGCCGCCCTGGACGCGTTCTCGCTGGTGCTCTTCATCCCATTCCTTCAGGTGCTCTTCGGTGCTCCAGGACCGGCGGTGGCGGATGGTGCTGGCGCTGGTAGTGTCGGTGCGGTGCTCGACGCCACCGTTGGGCGCTGGGTGAGTCTGCGCGGTGACCCGTTGGTCGCGGTCCAGGGGATCATACTGTTCATCCTGTCCGTTTTCATCATCAAGAACTTGGTCGATTTCCTCCGCTCCTATTTGGTGGCGCGGGTCGAGCAGGGGGTAACGCGCGATTTGCGCCGGGGAGTGTACAGCCATTTGCTCGATCTGGACCTGGGTTTTTTTGGTCGCACCCGCACTGGGCAGATCGTATCTCGTGTGATCAACGACGTCGAACAGCTCCGTACTCTTGTGACCCGAGAGCTATCACGTGTCGTGAGCTCATTGTGCGAGTTCATCGCAGCTGTGGCGTTCATGGTGGCCATCTCGTGGAAACTCACCGTGGCGGCTTTCCTGGTGGTCCCGCTCGCGATGGGGATCTGGGGTCCCTTGGTCGGGAAGCTCCGCTTAGGGGATCGTCGCGTTCTCGATCTGGCGGGGGATGTGAATTCTCACATCCAGGAGACGCTTTCCGGCATCCGGTTGGTGAAGGTGTCCGGTGCCGAGGGACACGAGCGCGGTCGTTTCCGCAGTCTTACGGAAGACTACTTCCAGACATTCGTACGCACTGAGCGCTTGCGTGCCATGGCTGCGCCGCTCACCGAGATGCTGGCTGCGGTGGGCACCGTGATCCTACTCTGGTACGGTGCTCGGCTCGTACTCGTGGGAGGGGAGTTGACCGGCGGGGCGTTCATCGGCTTCGTCGCTCTCTCGACCAAGCTGTACAGGCCGGTCAAGTACTTTACTAAGCTTCCAGCCATTGTTCAGCCAGGGCTCGTTGGGGGGGAGCGTGTATTCGAGTTCCTCGACACGCCCATCGATATCCGTGATCGACCAGGTGCGCGACCCTTTCAGGGACTCCGGAACGAGCTGCGCTTCGAAGGTGTCTCCTTCGAGTACCGCCCCGGCCAGGCTGTCCTGTCCGATATAGACCTAGTGGTACCCCGGGGCAGCGTGGTAGCGCTGGTCGGACCCAGCGGCGCGGGGAAGAGCACCTTGGTGGATCTGCTGGGTCGTTTCCATGACCCTACTGCAGGGCGCATCATGGTTGACGGAGTTGAGCTTCGAGAGTTTTCGATTGCCACCCTGCGCGCGAGCTTGGGTGTTGTCTCTCAGGATACCGTCCTCTTCCACGACACCGTGCGAGCCAACATGGCCTACGGTATACCGGACGCTTCCGACTCAGACCTCGAACGCGCCGGACGCGCTGCCTATGCGCACGATTTCGTGAGCGCTCTCCCGCAGGGCTACGACACGGTCGTGGGTGAGCGGGGCGCCCACCTCTCGGGAGGGCAGCGCCAGCGGCTCGCGATCGCCCGGGCGATCCTCCGAGATCCTCCGATCCTGGTGTTCGATGAGGCTACCAGCGCTCTCGACAGCGAATCCGAGCGGCTTGTCCAGGCGGCGAGCGAGTGGTTGCTCAAGGGCCGCACAGTGTTCGTGATCGCGCATCGCCTCTCCACGGTCCAGCGTGCGGATCAGATCGTAGTCTTGGACGGTGGGCGGGTGGTGGAGAACGGTGATCATGCCACGCTTCTCGCTCTGGGCGGGCTCTACCGCAGGTTCCATGACCTCCAGTTCGTCGATTCTCCGACGACGACGGAGGCATTTGTGGTGGGCGGAGCAGGCTGACCGCATATGGCACGGCCCGTCACCTTCCGGCACGTGATGGAGTACGCGGCCTTCCGCGTTTGCCTCGCCGTCCTGCGTCTACTTCCTGAGCGGTGGGCCCTTGCCCTGGGGGGAGCACTGGGGTGGTTCGCCGGGGCTGTTGTTCGAGTCCGACGTGATGTCACCGACTCCAACCTTGCCCGTTGCTTTCCAGACCAGGACCAACGCTGGCGGGACCAGATCGCATTGGCTAGTTACCGAAATCTCGGGCGGGAGGCGGTCGCCATCTTTCTGTTCGCCGGCGAGTCCCCCGAGAGGGTGATCGAACGCACACCTAATCCAAGCGGAGGCGAGCCCCTGCTTGAGGCGGTGAATGGTGGGAGGGGCGCCATCCTCCTTACCGGACACCTCGGTAACTGGGAGCTGGCGGGTGCCGCGGTGGCAGCCCGGGGTGTACCTCTGGCTGCCGTTGCGGTGCGTCAGGCCAATCGCCTCTTCGACAACGAGCTGATGCGCAATCGGGGCCGCCTCGGAATTTCGATCATCCGGCGCGGCGATGCCCCGCTCGACGTGATTCGCACGTTGCGGGCGGGTCGGGTCGCCGGGCTGGTGGCCGACCAGAATGTCCGCCGTGGAGGGTTATTCGTGGATTTTCTGGGGACCCCGGCATCCACAGCCCGCGGCCCCGCCCTGCTGGCTCTACGCGCAAACGTTCCGCTCCTCCTCGGCTCGTGTGTGGCGCTGGACGGGGAGCCAGGGCGATACCAGTGCGAACTCGAGGAGATCACGTGCGAGCGCACGGGGGATCTACATGAGGACGTGCGGCAGCTTACGGCCGCCCATGTCTCCGCCTTGGCTGAGCGAGTGCGACGAAATCCCGCCCAATATTTTTGGCAGCACCGGCGCTGGCGGACATCCCCTCCGGATGCCGCCGGATAATCCCTCCGCGGGGAACTGCGAGGGACTCCTGTAGGTATGGAAACCGTTAGGGGACATTATGATTCGCTAATGGAGACCTAGGCTGCCGTGATCTACGTTTGCATTCCCGTCCACGACGAGGCGCGCACTGTCGGCGTGCTACTTTGGAAGATCCGCAAGGTGATGGCGGAGTTAGTACGGGACTATGAGATCCTAGTGTTCGACGATGGGTCCGGCGACGACACCGCGGCCACCCTAGAGCGCTACCGCAAGGTCCTTCCTCTTACCGTGCTCCGTTCTGCGGAGCGGTTAGGGTACGCCCGCGCTTTGGAGGGATTGCTGCGCGAGGTGACGAGGCGGGCCGCCTACCCCAAGCGGGACATCGCCGTCACGCTGCAGGGCGATTTCACGGACGACCCCGCTCATGTGTCGGTTCTGGTCAAGACCATCGAAGGCGGCGCCGATGTGGTAGCCGGGTGTGCCGTTCAGGGGGGAAGCGGACCTCGTTCCGTACGCTGGGCACGGACGCTGGCGCCTTGGGTCTTGGGCGGGCTCTTCCTCCGTGCTCCGGTGTCGGATCCGCTGTGCGGGTTCCGTGCCTACCGGGCGATCGTGCTCAAGAAGGTGTTCAGGGATGAGGATGGGGTTCCGCTGTTCTCGACCGAGGGTTGGGCGACAAATGTGGAGTTGCTCGGATTGGTGGCTCCGCATGCGCGGCGTATCGAGGAATCTCCGATAGAGACACGTTACGACCTTCAGGTGAGACCCAGCCGAGTCCGGTCCTTCGGAATGCTCAAGGATTTGTTTCGCGTTCGCGGCCGGCCATGGTTCCTGCCCACTGAGGCGACCCGAGGGTGAGGGTGACCGTAGCTTTGGCGATGGTCGGGTGGCTTGCGTTGCAGCCGACTCTGGGAATCCTTGAGGCGCAGGGCGTAGCCGAAAAGTCCGGGGCGCCGCAGGATTCGTTGACCCTGATGCAGGACTCGCTCTCCGTGGTCCGCGACCCGCTCGCGCTGCCTGTCCCGTTCGGACCGGGAGAGCGCATGGAATATCAGGTCAAGTTAGGAGTTTTTTCTGCGGGAGAGGCGTACATTGCGGTCGACGGTCTCGACACGGTTCGAGGCCACCCCACTTATCGCCTGTCGATGGGCCTCAATGGTGGCATCCTGTTCGCCAAGGTGAACGACACATATCAGTCTTGGCTCGACACGCGAAGGCTGGTGTCCCTGCGTTTTGTCCGGGATGTCCACGAGGTCCGATACAAGGCCTTCAGGGAGTGGATGATCTTTCCGGAGGAGCGACGCTGGGAGCTGATCAGCGCGGATCGCGCTGAGACTATGAACACCAGTGAGCCACTGGATGAACTTGCGTTCGTCTTCTGGTTGAGGACGCTGCCGCTCAAGGTGGGCGATACTTACACGTCCGATCGATACTTCCTTGACGATGGCAACCCGGTTGTGATCCGCGTACTCCGCAAGGAGCGCAAGGAGGTTCCGGCCGGCGAATTCGACACCATCGTCGTGCAGCCGACGTTCCAGACGAAGGGGTTGTTTGGCCAGGGTGGCAAGGCCGAAATTTTCCTGACCGACGACCCGTCTCACCACGTGGTCTACCTGC
>Ga0115002_10002329_pt1 | contig 24913 bp, 24 predicted proteins | sample ArcticOcean_MG_C_8_FD_89576 | JGI IMG/M metagenome (GOLD analysis project Ga0115002, IMG submission 89576) | Marine microbial communities from western Arctic Ocean - ArcticOcean_MG_CB11_86 | ecosystem: Environmental > Aquatic > Marine > Oceanic | place: Arctic Ocean: Canada Basin | collected... | reverse complement strand
TTTGCTGTGACCAGGCCTATTATTTTCAAACAGCTTTTTGATCAAAGCTCCGCAACTTTTTCCTACCTGTTGGCCGATGCGGATTGCGGCGAGGCCATATTTATCGATACGGTCTACGAACAACACGAGCGTGACGTGTCGCTGATCCAGGAGTTGGAACTGAAGCTTTTGGCTTGCCTGGAAACCCACTGTCACGCCGACCACGTTACCGGCGCCTGGCTGCTAAAGCACACAACTGGCTGCCAACTTATGGCGTCGCAGCAGTCGAATATCGAAATGCTGGATCGTGCTCTGGCCGCAGGCAGCAAGGTGGAGTTTGGTGCGTATGCATTAACAGTTTTAGAGACGCCCGGGCACACCGATGGATGCATCAGCCTGGTACTCGAAGACCAATCGATGGTGTTTACGGGTGACAGTCTGCTGATTCGTGCCTGTGGGCGTACAGATTTTCAGCAGGGTTCGGCACAGAAACTGTTTCGCTCCATCAAGGATAAACTGTTTGCGTTGCCGGATGCATGCATCGTCTATCCTGCGCACGACTATTCCGGGCGTACCGCCAGCAGTATTGGTGAGGAGAAAAAGTTGAATCCTCGTATCGGTGGGCAAGCCAATGAAAATGACTTTGCCGGCTACATGGATAACATGCAATTACCTCATCCCAAGCAGTTGAAGTTTGCTGTACCTGCAAATATCAAGGCCGGTCGACCGGAAGATGATCAGTTGCCCAGGCAGCCAGACTGGGCTGCTGTGGTGATTACTTACAGTGGGGTGATGGAGGTGTCGCCGCAGTGGGTGGCGGCGCACATGAGTGATATTCATATTTTGGATGTGCGTACCGCGGTGGAGACGGCAGAAGAGAGTACACGAATTTCCGGCGCGCAGATGATTCCAATCGACGAATTGCGGGAGCGCATCGATGAAGTGCCGCGAGATGCTCCAGTCATGACGATATGTCGCTCTGGCAAGAGATCGGTATTGGCTTTCAATATCCTGCAGAAATCCGGTTGGGAGAAAGTCGCAAATATCAGCGGTGGCCTGTTGCGTTGGAATGAGGACGGCCTGCCAGTGTGGAAGACTCAATAGCAATCGATCATTTGGACTTCCCAGCTTTTGCTAGACACTTTCTAGCCTGGGAAAATAGTCTTCTTCAAATTGTGCCAGGAATTCACTGAATCGGCATGTTCAAACTACTGTATTTTTACTCTGACCCTAATTCTTAAACTATCAAAGCTTGCTTATAAGAATATTGTTTTCTTGCTGCCTCCGGCCTTTATTTAATGGCCTTGCCAAGATCAACAGCAATTGCGAATAGAAGGCAGCGGGCTCTTAAATTCCAGAAAATAGATTTACTTGTGATTGTTGAAATGTAAATTAAGTATTTAATCATCAATAAGATAGAAATTATTTCAAGATAAGTGCGGGGGCGCCTGCAGCGGTGTTGGAGACTCTGCCGACGACCCTGGCGTGGCTGCATCCGGCGGCTTTGAGCGCCTGTAGACAATCTTCTGCTACGGCTTCCGGCACACTGGCGATGAGACCACCAGCTGTCTGTGGATCAAACAAGAGCTCAAAAATAGGATCGCCTCTAAACGCCTCGTCGTTATAGATGCTTTTCTGTACCAGGCTATTATCATTGTGCAGCGAGCTGAAAATTTTTCTTTCCAATGTCTCCAGGGCACCATCGAGAACCGGCAAGTCACCAATACTGAGTTCCACTTCCACATTATTTGCAGTCATCATTTCCAGTAGATGACCCGCCAGGCCGAAGCCGGTGACATCCGTGCAAGCCGTTGCCTTGTGTTCGACGAAACAGCGTGCCGCCTGCCGATTTGACAGTAGCATCTGTTGCAGAGCGGCGTCCATCCATTGGTGCTGTGCTTGATAACGCATATCCGCGGCGAGTAAGGTACCGCTGCCCAGGGGCTTGGTCAGAATTACAATATCTCCGGTCTGCATGCCATCTTTACCCAACAAAGCGTCTGCTGCGGCGAAGCCATTAACACACAAGCCGAATTGCAGCTCCGAGGTCTCGGCGGAATGACCACCGACAAGAGCGCATTCATTTTCATGTAGGACTTCACTGCAACCGAGCATGAGCTGCTTCAGTTCGCGGCGTGCAATATTTTTCGAGGCAAAGGGCAAACCTACAATAGCCAGTGCCGAATGCGGGAGGCAACCCATGGCATAAATATCACTGAGACAATGGTTGGTGGCAATCTTTGCAAACAACCAGGGGTCATTAACAAAGGCCTTTAACTGATCGACGCTTTGTAGCAGCACGCGGCCAGCATCCAGTCTGATTACGGCGGCGTCTTCAACCTGGGAAGTCGGGTTTAGTATGTCGGCCTGATGGTGGTCGGGTAAGCCCTGTAACACGTCGGTTAACACATCCGCTGTGACTTTGGCGGCACAACCCGCGCAGCGCATGGCATGGTTTCTTAACAGTTCTTCTGTGTCTTTGTCGACCAGGCCGCTCGTCAGTTCCAGTGGCACCAGCATCTGTGGAAATTCGGAATACTTACGAATAAAGTCGGTGTCGATCTTGTTCTTGAGTGACCACAGCGCCCGCCCCTGAAGGAACAAGTTATGGCGTGAAGCGATCGCGCGCTTGTTGCCCATGTTAATCAAAGCCAGAGCATGACGCTGGGGTTTGAACACTTTTAATTTCTTGCCGGTGGCAAAGCGGATCAGATTTTCTGCCAGCGGCTTGCCCTGACGCACGGCGTAGACGCCGGACTTGGGCCTGGGCTCTCCCCTTATTGTCGCCGCATCGCCCGCTGCGAATACGAAATCATGACTGCTAGATTGCAGGAAGTTGTTGACTTCGATGAAGCCGTCCGCAGCGATAGCGAGACCAATTTCTCCGGGCCAGAGAGGAATGCTTGCCCCGGTGGCGAACACGATGCTGTCGGCGCTGATGGTCTCCTTGTTTTCACAAAGAATAGTATTGGCCCGAAATTCCGTTACCTTGTGATTGCTAAAAAATTCGATCCCTCTGCGTTGCAATTCCCCTCTCACATACTGGCGTACTTTTGAATTGTGTTGCTTTAAAACGATAGAATCGGCGCTAATTATTTTGATAATAAGCGGCGAAGACGCATAGGATTTGATACCCAGGTGTTGGTGAATGCGATGCTGTGCGGCGAATGCCAGCTCTACGCTGGCGGGTCCACTACCGACTATAGCCAGGCTGAATGTGGAGCCGTTAGCGCTGATGGTGGCGACGGCGCTATTAAAAATGTCCTGCCAACTCTGAAGAAATTGATCGATGGGCTTTACGCCGACGGCATGGAGGTCGGCACCTGGAATTTTTGCAGCATCGGGTTTCGAGCCGATGTTCAGGGACAGTATGTCGAACTCTATGTCGGGTCGGGAATCACAGTGTATTTTCCGTGCATCCAGATCAATATGTTCAATCTCAGCCTGAATTATCCGTGCTCCCGCAAATTGGGCAAGAGGGCGCAGATCGATGTGAATTTCATCATGCTCATACATTCCACTTATGTAGCCAGGTAGCGAGCCGGAATAAGGAGTAATGATGCCCCGGCTGATCAGGGTCACAGCAAGACCAGGCACTGGATTCATACCCAGACGCTTCAATACGCTCAGGTGACTATGGCCGCCGCCCAGCAATAGCAGATGTTTCACGACAGGAGTAACAGTAGCTGCTTTCATGACCGGCTTTGTCGATACCAGGAAATCTGAATTTCTTCACCCTGATCCGCATAGTCACCGGCGGCGCGACTCTTGCGAAATTCGCTCCAGCTTATGGCTGTGTAGTGACTAGGCTCGTCGGCTTTCAGTAGCGGGGTACAAACGGTTTCATAGGAAGGATTAAAGAAGTAAGGGGCGCTTACCCTGGCTTTCTTGCTGCTGGCGAGTACACGGTGTAGCGGTGCCTTGAATCGATCGTTGGACCAGACCTGTATCATGTCGCCGATGTTAATAATGAAGCTGTTGGCTACCGGCAACACGGTGTGCCAGGTGTCATCTTTTTTAACCTGCAGGCCTGGGACCTGGTCTTGTGCCAGAACCGCGAGAGCACCGGCATCGGTGTGGGGGTAAATGCCCAGCGCGTCTGCGTCGTCATGGTTTGCAACTGCGTTATCATTGCCGGTGGGATAATAATTGAAGCGCAGGAAGCTGGAATGGTTCTGAATGAAGAAAGGATCGAGGGCGGTGGCTGTTTCTCCCATGGCGACGCAGATGGCACGCAATAGTTTGAGGCTTAATTGTTCGCAGGCAAGCATCCACTTAATACTTGTCGGTCGCAGCTCCGGTAACTCCTGTGGCCAGGGCATGGGCAGTGCCGGCCGGGCAGCTGTCAGATGCTCGAGGTTGGCGTCGATGTCGTAAATTTCTTTTTGATCCAATTTGTTCTTGGTCAGCTCTTTGTCGTAGTAACCCCAGAAATTCTCTCCCGACCGTGACAGAGCGAGCTTGCTGGCGCTGGGCAGGGCAAAGAAGGCATTGATGGCAGCGAAAAATTGCTGCTGCAGCCGGGTGTCGATACCGTGTCCGCTGATCTGGAAAAAGCCCCAATCCTCGCAGGCATGCGTGAGTTGATCGATGATTGCAGGGGAATTCAGACCCGCGCTGATGTCGATGTTGGGGATATGCAGAGACATGTTTTGGCAATTAGTTAAGTGAGGGGGGATTTTAACCTTTCGTGGGGCCCGCACAAGCCCAAAACCACGCCCAATCGCCGATAATCGTCCGTTGCGAGAATCTGTATCAATGAAGTTGTATCTCTGCGCAGTTTCGCATTACTATCGGGGTAACAATGTTAGACCGTCTAAATTCTGACTAAGTCAGGCAATTACTTTTCAAAGGAGAAAAGCATGTCCCGTCATTCCCTGCTAAAGACAGCCCTTTCCCTACTTGCACCAATAGTGTTTGTTGGTTCAGCTCAAGCCCACTGGTCGCTGGACAACGAGGCTTCGACCTTCAGTTTTGTCACGGTGAAAGCGGAGCATATAGCCGAAGTACACACCTTTGATGTGCTATCCGGCACCATCGACGACGCGGGTCTGGTGGAAATAGACATCGAGCTGGCGAGTGTGAATACGCTGATCCCGATTCGTAATGAGCGCATGCAGGCGATGTTGTTTGAAACCAATCTGTTTCCAGCGGCCAGCGTTACTGGCACCGTGGATCTGGAGGCGATTACGGCAATGGCCCCGGGTGCCAGTGAAGTCATGGAAATCGAGATTGCCGTTACCTTGCACGGCGCGTCAATTGCACTCGATGCCCAGTTAATGGTGACTCGCCTGGAAGCGGGCGTGGTGGCTACTACCCTCAAACCGATTATCATTACCGCAGATTCTGTTGGCCTGGTCGCCGGCGTCGAAGCACTGCGAGAGGTGGCTGGACTGCCCAGTATCAGCCGTTCCGTTCCCGTCAGTTTTACTCTGGTATTTGATCAGGGGCACTAGGGAGTCAGAGCTTGCCTGGCTGACTACTTGTCTGGCTTTGAAACCCACGCTTGCAGTTAAGCATAATAGGCTCAGCTTGCTTGCTGGCTTGTCAGTCGAGTCTCAAAGCTGGGCTTGGGATGATCGGGGATCAATTGCGTGAGTAGCAAAGAGCCCAGGGCGATGGCGGCACCGGCCAGGAACACGGCACTGTGGTTCACGACCCAGAGCAGTCCCAGCAAGGCCGGCAGCACCACGGCGGCGATGTGGTTAATGGTAAAGCTGATGCTGGAAGTGGCAGCGATGTCTGCCGGGTCGGCAATTTTCTGAAAATAGGTTTTGATGGCGATCGCCATGGCGAAGAACAGATGATCCAGCAGGTACAGGGCAACGGCGACGGCAATGGTGTCGACGAAGGCGTAGCTGACGAAGATAATTACTAAACCGACATATTCCAGAGACAGGGCGCGTCGCTCGCCGATGTAGCCAATCAGGCGTCCGACCTTGGGCGCCAGCCAGAATGTTAGCGCGGCGTTTATGAGGGTGAGCAGGACGACATTTTCTACCGGAAAATCAAATTTCTCTACCAGTAGAAATCCAGCGAACACCACAAATATTTGCCGCCTCGCTCCCGCAAAAAACGTTAGCAGGTAATACAGCCAATATCGTTTGCGCAGAAACAATTCTTTCCTCTGGACTACGTTATCTTCGAAATGAGGTATGGATTTCCAGCAAAACAGTGCGATACCAATACTGATACAGCCAGCGATTACATAGATCAAAATATAGTTGGCCGCGTAGAACATCAGATAGATATACAGAGTACCCAGCACCGCCAGGTTGCAAAATGCTCTGACACTAAGTAACTGGCCGAGTACCCTGGGGGCTTCGGATGTGTCCAGCCACTGCAGGCTTAATGAATTATGCAGTGTTTCCAGGTAATGAAAGCCAACCGACATCACCACGGTGCTAAAGTACAGCCACAAGGCAGTGGGATAAAATGCCGTTATTGCCGTACCGATACCCAGCGTTAGCAAGGCCAGCAGGGCAAAGGTTTGCTGGCGGATGTAGATCATTATCAGAATAGCCGTAAAGGCCAGGAATCCTGGCACCTCGCGCAGGCTTTGCAGAATGCCGATCTCGGTGCCCGTGAAGTCGGATTGCTCCACCGCGAAATTGTTGAGTACCACCTGCCAAGTCGCAAAGGAGATAGTGTTACCTATGGCCAACAGGTAGAGCAGGGTTTTACGGTCTTGGAGTTTAAAGCTGGGCATTGAAATTTTTAAACGTTGGTAGTGCTTCGCTGCTGGGTATTTGTGCTTGCGAGCGAAGTGGCTCTGGATTGCAAGAGGCGGTGATTATATCATTCCTGCGCCATGTCTTCTCTTTCCATTTATGCCGGCCCCACGGCGCTGCAACAGATTCGTCGTAACGGCCTGCATGCGGATCAGTTCAAGGTGCTGGTGGGGGCGTCAGGCGGGCCAAAGTGGTTTGTGCTATACGGCCTGGATCGGTATCTGTTCGGCGAATTTTTTGCTGATCGTGAAGCAGAACTACTGACGTTGGGATCCTCCGCTGGTGCCTGGCGTCTGTGTTGCCTCGCTACCTCTGATCCTGTAGCTGCTATCGAGCGCCTGGCCATGCTCTACAGTCGAGAAAGCTATTCCGACAAGCCCACGGTCGCAGAGATAAGCAAAAAAGCCAGGGCCATGCTAGCCACCGTATTGGGCAGTGAGGGTGCGCAGCAGATTATTGAAAATCAATGCTTTCGCACCCACATCGTTACCGCTCGGGTTCGTGGCCTGGGAGCTTCGAGAGTCAGCGCCTTGCAAGCGCTTGCCTTAATGGCGAGTGCTGCGTCTAACGTGGTCAGTCGCAAATCCCTGTCATGGTTTTTTGAGCGCAACCTGTTTCCAAATATGGGTCACAGCTCTCCCTAGAGAGGTCTGACTGATTTGGCCACGGTTGCCCACAGTTTGACTATTGAAAACCTGGAAGACGTGATGATTGCCAGCGGGTCTATCCCCCTTGTGTTGGAAGGAGTGCGGGATATTAGCGGTGCTGGGCGCGGACTACACTGGGACGGTGGCATTACCGATTACCATTTCGATATGCCCTTTCACAGCGGTGATGGCCTGGTGCTGTATCCACATTTTTCGGCGGCCGTGATCCCCGGTTGGTTCGATAAGAAATTGCCCTGGCGGCGGGTAAACCTCGATCATTTTCATAATGTGGTGCTGCTTACACCCTCGCCTGAATTTGTGGCTGATTTGAGCTACGGCAAAATACCGGATCGCAGTGATTTTCAAAAGCTCGACTATGACAGCCGGGTTGCCTATTGGCAGGAAGTGTTAGATAAGAGCAAGATCATGGCCGATGAATTTGCCCAGTTGGTTGCTACCGGTAAAGGGTTGGAAAACATTCGCAGATTTGAAGACAGGTAAGAAATGCCCAGGATTTAAAGGACGAGGCCTATGCAGGGTTCTATGTCCGCAGTTCATTAATGAAATCCACAACACGCCGATACATGTACTAACTGCCGCTATAGCAGAGCTTTAAATTATTGAAACACTGCCCATTGATGAGGGTTTATTATGAAAACGCAGCGTCGTTCCAGATTGTCAGGATGTGGCTTCTACGTGTTAGCCTGTCTCATGCTATCTGGCTGCGTGGGAGCCGTTGTCGGCGCGGCTTTTGACACTACTATCGAAGTGGTCAAGGTGCCCTTCAAGGTAATAGGTGCCGCTATTGACCTGGCAATTCCAGATGATGAAGATGAATAGCATCGAGTATGAATTCAAAATCAATAACTTTTAAACCCGAAGACTATGATGTGCCGTCTAACTACCGGCACTGGGTAGGCGACAAGGCAGAAAATTACCTGGGGCCATTTTTCTTCTATATGGATGGCGAGCGCCCGCGTACCGCGCTTCGAATCATGGATCACCATTGTAATGCCCATGATTCGGTTCACGGTGGAATCCTGATGGCGTTGGCGGATTACACACTTTGTCTGGGTGCCAACGGTGGCGAAAGCGAAAGCGTGATAACAGTGAGTTGCAATAACGAATTTACTGCGCCGGCGTTTCCAGGCGACTTGATTCAGGGCAGAGCCGAGGTTATCAAACGTGGCGGTTCGATGGTCTTCGTACGCTGCGAGCTGTTGGTGGATGAAACTGTAGTGCTAATGAGTAGTGCCGTAATTAAACGCCTGCGAAAATAATACCGCCGCCACTAGACTATTGTTAGTCCAGGTTCCCTCACATCGAATACACTTTCTCCGCCGTGCCAAAAAACATCGCGTGCTTTTCGTCTTCGCTAAAGTCTGCGGCCATCTTCTTGAATGCATTCCACAGCACGTGGTAGTTAACCGACAGCCGATCCACCGGAAAATTGCTCTCAAACATACAGCGCTCGGGGCCGAAACATTCTATTGTGTGCAGATAATACCTGCGCTGGGCCTGCACCAGTTCGTCCGATGTCGGTGGTCGCTCGGCCAGATGCCAGTCGAAGCCATTGTCAGGCATGGCAAGGCCGCCAAGTTTGGCGTATACGTTTTCACATCTTGCGATCTCTGCTATCTCTTGTTTCCACTGTTGAAAAATTTCGTCTTTACAGCTTTTGTAGACGCCAATGCCCAACGGGGTACCGAAATGGTCGAGTATCATTGTGCATTCCGGTACGGCGCGCGCTAGCTCCAGAAAATCCAGATTCTGATGGTGATAATGCCAGGTGTCATAGGTTAAGCCCTGATCTGCCAGCACCCGCATGCCTTTGCGGAAGGATTCTTTGCCATGCAAGTACGGTGGCGCGGGGTTAACAATAAAAAGGTCCTCGGGGCGATTGTCTCGGGCGGCAGAATGTCGAATACCGCGAAACAGGCCGTCGCCGCGTTGGCGGTGTAGATCGAGTATCTCGAGTAACAGCTCTTCCGAGTCTCCAGCCAGCGTAAGATCGGCATGGGCTACAATTCCAGAAATAATAGCTTGCTTGTCGGTACCCGGACCTTCGAGGCCAGCACGACTGTGCCTGGCAATATCGGCAATGTACTCGGTTTCACCCGCCGGTCGCAGATGCGTAGGGCCTTCACGGTAATAGAAAGCCCGGCACTCCATAAAAAGAGTCTTAACGATGTTATGGCCACTGCCCGTGTCCGTCCACAGTTCGGGCAACAGATAATTCCAGCCCCGGCGATTTTTCCAGAGGTGATGATGGGGGTCGATGATGGGGCGATCCGGCTCAATCACCTCTTCCTCAACTTGCTTCAGCCAGGTATCCAGATCTACTCGCATCTCAGCCATAAAGTCTTCCTTGTTTTTCGTGGTCGGGAATGCAGTTGCCTGACTTGACCTGACCTGAGTTGTTGGTGGCATCCGCCATCGCCAGCAGGCAGTGGCTGTCTGGTCTGGCCCGGTGCCCCTGGTGTAGCATGCTTTGGCCGCTGGATTAGGGGCCTTCAGAGTAGCCGTATCTCCGTGCGTGGCTACCTTTGCGAAGCTAGCAAACATTACTGCGGGCAGCCGTCTTTATCTACGGCCGCTCTGCATACCAGGGCTTTTGATTCATTGATCAGAGCTACCCTAACGTTGTAACTCTCCATTGGCCTGAATCAGGAAGGGGCCAGGTGTCGCATAGCTCTGCTCCAGCAGCTTGCACAAGTCTTCGGCGGTATCGGCGCTGGCGCCGGGTACGCCGAAGCTCTTCGCCATGTCGACCCAGTTGATTGCAGGATTGCCGATGTCAAACAGGCTGGCCGCGATCTCTCCGACTTCAGTTACACCCAGGCGGGCGTATTCCACATTTAGAATATTGTAGGAGCGATTTGCGAAGATTACCGTGGTGACGTTGAGGCCTTCACGGGCCTGAGTCCAGAAGCATTGGTTGGTGTAAGCGGCGCCACCATCGCCTAACATGGCCAGCACCTGGCGGTCGGGGCAAGCTATCGCAGCACCGGTAGCACAGGGACCGCCCTGGCCAATAGCGCCGCCAGTGAGACTGAGCCAGGAGTTGGTGGCAGAGTTCTGACAGAAGGGGTAGGCGGCGTTGCCACCACCTGAGTCTGTAGCCACAATTAGTTCTTCCGGCATGGTGGCTGCGACAGCCTGGATAATCGTCTTGGTGTTTAGTTCACCGCTTGGCTTGGGAATATCTGCCTTTTCAAAACGGCTTGCAGTTGCATGCTCGGCGCCAAATCGTTCTGCCAGTCTGGCGAGGGCGTCGCTGGCATCTTCTTCGATAAAACTCAGTCGACTTACCTTACATCCCTCCGGCAGCAATTGACCGGGCAGACCCTGGTAGGCAAAGAAGCTGACGGGGATTTGCCCGCCGACAAGAATAAGATTTTCTGTGCCTTCCAGAGTTTTCAGAATCTGTTCAGGGAAATAGGGCAGTCTTTCCACCGCAACTCGACCCGGGCCGCCGTCTATGCGGCCTGGAAAGGTTCCGGTTAGTAAGCGGCAACCGGTCTTGCTGGCGATTTTAGCGGCGCCGGCAAGCGCTTGTGCTTCGATGGCGTGATGTTCCAATAGAATGACGGTGTTGCCGCTCGCTTCGAGGATGCTGCCGATGTTCTCCACGGCAGCGTCGTCGACTTTGCTGCGATGGGGAATTGCATTCGGAGCTACTACGCCAGTTGAGCTTCCCCAGGCTGCGTCGGCACCCATAATTAGCGTAGCAATTTGCCCGCTGGATCCAGAGCTCTGGCGTAAAGTGGCGGTATAGGCATCGGCTCCATCTTGTGCCAGAGTTTCGTTGCTGCTGCAGGACTTGATCCAGCAGGAGAAATTCCTGGCCAGGGTTTCGATGTCTGAGGTCAGTGGTGCATCGTAGCCAACATGGTAATTCGGATGATTGCCGATGATATTGATCATCGGTGAATTAGCGCGGCGCGCATTGTGCAGATTGGCAATACCATTGGCCATGCCCGGACCAAGATGTAGCAGTGTGGCCGCAGGCTTGCCAGTCATGCGCGCGACCCCGTCGGCAGCGCCGGTACAGACTCCTTCGAATAAAGCCAACACGGATTTAATTTGCGGAACGGCGTCTAGTGCCTGCACCAAATGCATCTCTGATGTGCCTGGGTTGGCGAAGCAAAATTCGACTCCACACTCTGCCAGAGTTTCTATCAACGCAGTTGCACCATTCATGCTCAATTCGTCCTCACAGTGGGCTGGGTATTGGAGTGACTATTCAGAGACTCCCTGGATATCATAGCATCTTGGCCAGAGAGTTTGATTCATCGATCAAAGCTTCCCTGGCGGAGCAGCAAGACAAACAGGTGCCTTCAGCAAAACCCACATGTACGTAACTGGTTTGTTTGTAGCATTTTTCCGCAAATCCCCACTCATCTGATCGGCGCTCAGGCAGTGGGGTTTTTTCTGCCGGCTTGTCCTCCTGCAGCTGTGCTTTTTTTGATTTCCCGGATGGACTCTGGAACCTGTCTATAAATCTGCTAGGATGACGTTTTTCGTACACCCTAAATAGTTAAAAGCGGGATCCGCCGAGCCTGATGAAACGTGCTGTGTCTTGTTCAAACAAGTTGACATCTGCCAGAGTTAGGGCAGCTCTGAATAACGCGGTTAGCTCTCAGCGGGGCCTTAGATTATTTTTACTGCTGCTGTGCCTGGGCTGGGCTTTGGCACCGGCGCGATTGACGGCTCTGGTTCCTATTGAGTCGCCGCAGCAGTACCCGATTCCAGCAGACCTCAGTGCTGTTCACTTCTATCTGATTACGGTGGACGTGGGAGACATGGTGTGGGACAACTTTGGGCACACGGCACTTAGAGTGTATGACGAGAATACCGGTACGGACACCGTGTTCAATTGGGGTTTGTTTGATGTCAGTGGCGGTATGGTCTCCTTCTCCTACAATTTCTTTAAAGGAATAATGAACTATCGCCTGGGAACACCGTCGCCAAACCAGGAGTTTGCGATGTATCGGGGACAACAGCGAACGGTGTGGCAGGATAAGATTAATCTCAGTAATCCGCAAAAAGAGATTCTGTACCGCCGACTGGTTTGGAATATGCAGCCAGAAAACATAGTGTATGCCTATCAATATTACTTCGATAACTGTACGACACGGGTCCGCGATTATATCGATGAGGCGTTAACGGGGAGAGTCGCTGCACAATACGATGGCGTTACCGACCATACTTTTCGAGATCAGGTTCGATCCCACTATGAGTCTGTTCCTCTGGTTAGCTTCTCTCTCGATATTCTGATGAATAGCAATATCGACCGCGCCGTGAGCGAATGGGAAGATATGTACCTGCCTCTGAGTCTGCGCCAGAGTTTGGCGGGGATAGAATCCGATGTGGCGGTAGGCGGTTCACGCTTGATGCTGTTATCCGATTCGCAGTTAATCATGGAATTCGCACCGCCAACCATGGCCAGAGATGGTTACCAGGTAGCGTCTCTCACCCTGCTGCTGCCATTGTTATTCCTTCTTCTCATGTTGAAAAAAATTCCAATGTCGCATTACGCTACCCATTCCCGCATTGGACTTAAGGTAGCGGCTATCAATTTCAGGTTGTTAGGATTGCTGGGTTTGCTCATGGCGATCTTCAGCGGTGTGTACGGCATGCTCATGCTCGGCAGTTGGTTTGTGTCTGATCATCTGGACCTGCACCACAACACTAATTTGCTTTTGTTCTGGCCAACAGATCTTTTGGGGGTGGTGGTTGCACTGCGTTGGTTATTATTTTGTAAGCCCTGGCCAATGTCTCACAACAGCACGCCATTCATTAATTATTACCTGCTCGCTCATGTGGTGGGCATGTTGGCGTATGCAGTTATATGGTTTTTCGGGCTCTCGGCTCAATCGCTGGACAATGTTGCTGTGTACGTTCTGCCTGGTTTTCTGGTCTTTACTCTATTAACCTGGCTAGTGGGATTTGAGCCGGCAAAACAAAAACAGGCATTTTATTAGGCAAGTTAATAAGCCTTTCTGCGTTGCCGACGTAACGATTACTGGCAACATTCCTGCCGGTATGATCGCGCTGGGTGCAATGGAGATTGTGCTTCAAAGCGCAGGCTTCGATGGCGAAGCTGCTGGATCTTAAAATTTAATGCAAAAAAACCGGATCTTTCGATCCGGCTTAACTTCCTAAACTTGTCCTCTCGAGACCCGGATTTGCAGGCCTGGATTAAGGCTTATTGGGCTACAATTTCGACTCTTCGGTTGCGGCCATAAGCCTGTTCACTAGAGCCACGATCCTGCGGTCTTTCCTCGCCGTAGCTCACTGTCTCAATTTGAGAACGAGCCGCGCCATTTACTATCAGATAATTTAAAATGCCTATGGCTCTACGCTCGCCCAATGCCAGGTTGTATTCCCGCGTGCCTCTTTCATCGGCGTGGCCTTCAAGGCGAATGCGCTTGCGAGGATTGGCTGCCAAATCTCTGGCGTGAAATGTCAATACATCGCGGTCGGCAGGGCGGAACTCGGCAACATCAAAGTCGAAGTAGAAAACGGTGGTACTCAAGGCAGTTCGTGCCGTGCGCTCAGCAGCGGCGGCAGCTCTGGCCTGGGCCTGGGCTTCCAGTTCCTGTGCACGTCTGGCGGCGTCGTCAACACCAGAATTAGTGGGGGCTGTCTCGGCTGGGCCGGAATCGACTTCTTCACTGGTTGAGCTACAGGCGGCTATGCCGCTGAGGCTAAAAATAAGCAGTACCAATTTTGTAAGTTGGTTAATTTTCATGGCGGCTCCATAGAACTCGGCTATTGTTTAAGGTAAAGCGTTTAACTGGAAAATGTTTAAAGCAACAAATGTCGTAAATACAGTATGTTAAAAAGTGGGCGAAGGATAACGTATTTGTCAGGTTAATGCCATTGAGACAGCTCAATTAGCAGTGAAAAACTGACTTATCTCAAAACCGAGCGATCGCTCGATTTTCGCTTATCAATGAGCTGCAGAAATGGTAATCTCTGCCCTCTTTTTGAATCAATTAAAGCGGTTAGGAGTTGATCCTCCGCTCCCCCCAAGTCTGCTTGCCAGACAGGCTTGGTATCGTAAGCCGGCTATCTGGAAGCTAGGAGTATTGACGTGAATGCTGACTTTACCGCTGAAGAACTGGCGTTTGAGACTGAGGTGCGGGAATTTCTGAGTGCTGAATTTCCTGCCAACTATCAAGCTAAAGTGAATGCAAACATTCGCCTGAGCAAGGAAGAGTTGGTGAATTGGCAGAAAATACTCTACAGGAAAGGCTGGGCTGCCCCAAACTGGCCACAGGAGTATGGTGGTCCCGGTTGGAGCGCGACCCAGAAATACATTTTCGCCACCGAGATGGGGCTTATCGGTGCGCCGGAACCGGTGCCATTCGGTATGAAGATGGTGGCACCGGTCATCATGGCTTATGGTTCAGACGAGCAGAAACAACGTTTTCTGCCCGATATCCTCGAGAGTAATGTGTGGTGGTGCCAGGGTTATTCTGAGCCGAATTCAGGTTCAGATCTGGCGTCACTGAAAATGTCTGCAGTTCGAGATGGCGACGAATATGTGGTAAACGGCAGTAAAACCTGGAATACCTATGGCCAATACGCTGACTGGATTTTTTGCCTGGTGCGCACGGATAACACCGTAAAGAAGCAGGAAGGCATTAGTTTTCTGTTAATCAATATGCACTCGCCTGGTATTAGCCTAAAGCCTATCGTGTTGCTTGACGGTCATCCTGAAGTGAATGAAATATTCTTCGATGAAGTCAGGGTGCCAGCGAACAATCTGATTGGTGAGGAGAATATGGGCTGGACCTATGCCAAGGTGCTGCTGACTCACGAACGCACAAACATCTCTGGTGTTCCCCGTGGCAAACGCCGTTTGCGTGCTCTGAAGCGGATTGCCAGTAAAACCGACGATGGCTTCGGTGGCAATATGATGGAGAACTCGGCGTTCAAAAACAAGCTGGCCGAAATCGAGATTGAATTACTGGCTCTGGAGTATGTGGAGTTGCGCACTCTGGCTGCCCTGACTGTAGGTAAGGCACCGGGGCCTGAGTCTTCAATTTTGAAGATTGTTGGCACCGAATTGGCGCAACAAATGGATGAGCTGTTCGTGGAGTTGGCTGGCTATCACTGTCTGCCCTTTGTGCCCGAACAGTTTGAAGATGGATTTCAGGGAGATCCGATAGGGCCAGGCACTGCGGCAGCTTCAGCCCTGGTTTATTTCAATAATCGCAAACTGTCGATCTTTGGTGGCTCTAATGAAATTCAACGCAATATTATCAGCAAGGCGGTGCTGGGCTTATGAGTCACAGTAAATTAAACCTGCTATACAATACCGGCATAGGTTAACCAGTGGATTTTTCATATACAGACGAACAGAAGATGCTGCAGGAAAGTGTGCAGAAGTTTGTTCAGAAGAGTTACGACTTCAACACTCGCAATAAGATTATCGCCAGCGAGAGCGGCTACAGCAAAGACAACTGGCAGTTGTTTGCCGAGCTCGGATGGTTGACGGTTCCCTTCTCTGAGGCCGATGGTGGTTTCGGCGGATCGGCGGTAGATCTGATATTGATGATGGATGAATTCGGCAAAGCCATGCTGGTAGAGCCATTTGTTCCTACTGCTGTTCTTAGCGGTGGTCTCATCGCTGCTCTGGGTAGCGATGAACAAAAATCGGAGTTGATTGCGCCGCTCATGGAGGGAGGCGTGCAACTGGCCTTTGCTTATGCCGAACCGGGAAGCCGTTACAATTTGGCCAGCGTTGCAACCAGCGCCAAAGTAGAGGGTGATACGGTAACCATCACGGGTTGTAAAATTGCCGTTCTCAATGGCTCAAATGCACGCAAGCTTTTAGTAGTTGCCAGAGAATCCGGTGACAGAAACGACCGGGATGGCATCTCCATCTTCATGGTGGATGCTGATGTTGAGGGTGTTTCCATCCAGGCTTACCCTAATATTGACGGCAAGATGTCGGCTCGGGTCACATTCGATGCGGTCAAAGTTGCCGTGACTGCCAGGCTGGGTGCGGCGGGTGCTGCTATCGGGGCGTTGGAAACCGTGATAGACAGGGCTACAGTAGCTGTTAGCGCCGAAGCGGTGGGAGCACTGGAAGCCTTGCTGCAAAAGACTGTGGAATACAGCAAGATTCGCAAGCAATTTGGCACAGCGATTGGTACCTTTCAGGCCTTACAGCATCGCATGGTCGATATGTTTATAGAATGCCAAATGGCACGTTCAATTGTTAACAGGGCAGCGATGAAGCTAGACGGTGGCGAAGACGAACTCGAGAAAGCCAGGGCGGTCGCCGCGGCCAAGAGCAGGGTAGGTAAGGCAATCCGCAAGGTGAGCCAGGAAGCCATTCAGATCCATGGCGGTATTGGCATGACTGCAGAGTTGGATGTGGGGCAGTTGTTCAAGTGTGTTACTGCGATTGCTATGATGTTTGGCAATAGTGACCACCACACTGCACGGTTTGGCGCGCTATAATTTCCGAGACATTAGTTTCCCGAGTCTGCAGCAATGAGTGAGTTGATCTTCGTGCGTCATGGTCAGGCATCTTTCGGTCAGGAGTCTTATGACAAACTGAGCGAGCTGGGCATAGAGCAGGTTAAAGTTCTTGCTCGTCACTGGCAGCAGTTAGGCGAGCAGTTCGATGTTATTTATAGCGGCTCTTTGTTACGGCAGCAAGAAACTGCGAATGAGTTGCTCTCGCTGGTAAAGGGAGAGCCTGAGCGGTCCATTGAAAACCCTTCCCTCAATGAATATAACGGCGACCCTTTGATGCAGAGCTATCTGCATCATCATGCCGCCAGCGACGGACATGAATTTGGAGAGCAATCGCCAGCGGAAGACCCAACGCGATTCCAACAAGTATTCGAATTGGCTACGGCGAAATGGATCCGTAATGAGTTGGAGCCGGCACAGAATGACGCTGACTTTGAGTATTGGGACAGCTTCAAATCCAGAGTATACGCTGTAGTCAATGATATTATGCAACGACACAGTGGCGGTAGCAGGGTGCTGATCTCGACCTCGGGCGGCGTCATAGCCATGGCCTTGCAAAGAGTATTACAATTTCCAGACGAGCAGGTCATCACTACCAACTGGATGGTGCAAAATAGTTCGGTGACGCGGATAAAATACGGCAATGGCAAAGTATCGCTGGTACAGTTCAATAGCCTGGCTCACCTAGAAAAGGAGGGCATGGGACATATGATTACTTATCGGTAACTGATCGCTCCGGGTTTTCCTAAGCGCTATGGCAGAAGAAGAAAGCATGATAGTGAATGATCTTGTCGACAAAGCTGGCGCCATCAGAGTGGGTGAAGAGCTGAACCTGGATAGTCTCAAGCAGCATCTTGAGCCGGTCCTTGGTGGTGAAGCCGCCGGCCTGGTGGTTAAACAATTTCCTGGCGGTCATTCAAATTTAACCTACCTGCTCAGTAGCGGTGACAAACAGTGGGTATTACGCCGTCCCCCCTTCGGCAGTACTGTAAAGTCAGCCCACGACATGTCGCGGGAGTACAAGATCCTCTCAGCCTTGCAAAACGTATACGCCTACGGGCCTGCGCCAATTCATTTTTGTGATGACCACACCGTGATTGGCTGTGATTTTTACCTGATGAATTACATCGAGGGCCTGGTTATTCGACGAGAGTACCCGCCGAGTTTGAAATTGACACCGGCTCAGGTGCGGCAGCAACTGCTTAACTTCTTTGATGTATTGAGTGAATTGCATTCGGTAGATTTGGTAGCGGCGGGCCTCGACACGTTCGGCAAGCCCACCGGCTATGTACAACGCCAGGTAGAGGGTTGGCGTCGACGTTGGGAGGATGCGGTAACGCCGGATACGGTAAATTGTGACGTCACTATCAAGTGGCTCAGCGACAATATGCCGCCGGAAAGCGGTAAGGCCAGTGTGATTCACAATGATTACAAGATGGACAATGTAATATTTTCCTTGCAGGATCCCCTACAGGTAATCGGTGTGTTGGACTGGGAAATGTCGACGGTAGGCGACCCATTAATGGATCTGGGCTGCACCCTGGGATATTGGACGCAAATCAGTGATCCGAATTTTTTTCGTGAGTCTCGAACCATGCCCAGCGATGTTGAGGGTGCACCCACACGAGCCGAGATAATCACACGCTTTCAACAACAAACTGGGCTGACTGTGGATAATTTCCCTTTCTATTTTTGTTTCGGTTTGTTCCGCCTGGCTGTTATCGGCCAACAGATTTACTACCGTTATTACCATGGTCTCACCAAGGATCAGCGCTTTGCGGGTTTTCTGAAAAAAACCCAGGTTTTGCAGCAAATGTGTGAATTGATAATTAGCGGAAAGATTGAAAATTAAGGAACCTCTGATTCAATGTTCAGAGCTTCGCTAGAATTTTACTCAGCCCCGGGAAAGCAAGATTGATATTCTGCTGAATAATACCAGTGCGGCCTGAGGAGCTGAGTTTGAGGATTATTCCGATGATGGCTGTGACAAGGTGATGGCGCACACCCTGGTGCAGTATCAGGAACGCATCGAGCAGGGAAACCCCATGGGACGAACCAGTTCACTGCGGGGCATGGCTGGGTTGGCGTTGTTCCTGGTGTTTGCAGCTACTACCTAGTTGACGGGCCAGGTTATTGCCCTCGATGGGGGTCGACATCTTGGTGCTGCCGAAACTAGAGCCCTCATCTGCCGCAGTAGACCTTGCCATGGTCGGCAAAATAGACACCGAAGACTTTTCAACCGACGTCGGTCAGTGTTACTTTACGGGCCTGCGCTCGAATTTCCGGGCATTTCTTACATCAGCTTAATAAGGGTAATCGCTTGGCAGTGAATCAAGTTAAATATCAGGGTATCCCCAGCACCGTCGTTATTGGCGTCGCTTTTGTCAGCGGTTTCTGCATTATGACAATAGAGATGTTGGGAGCGCGCATAATGGCGCCTTACTTTGGCGGCAGTCAGTATGTGTGGGGAAGTATTATTACTATCTTTATGCTGGCGCTGGCGATGGGTTATTTGCTGGGAGGCCGACTTTCCATGCGCAGTCCGAGCTCCGTAACCTATGCCATGTTTTTTATTACCGCCGCGTTATTTTCTCTGCCGATAATTGTTTTTGCGGACGCGATTATGCGACCCATCTTCCTGACAATAGAAGATCCTCGCTATGGTTCGCTGATGGCTTCGATTGTTTTGTATTTTATACCCACCTGTATCCTTGGTATGATTTCTCCCTATTCGGTGAGATTGTTAGTAAAGAGCCACGAGCACAGTGGCAATATGGCGGGTCAGCTGTATTTTGTTTCTACCATCGGTAGTGCAGCAGGCACCCTGGGCACCAGTTTTTATTTCGTGCTCTGGTTCGAAGTAAATCAAATTCTCTGGGGTTCCATAGCGGCCTTGCTTGGCGCCGGATGTATTATTCTACTGGCTAACTACCGGGCTAATGGCGTAGGCAGCAGATCACAGGCACAAAATTATGGTTAGAAGAACTGATTATTTTTCCTTGCTTAAGGCTCTCATGCTGTTGTGTGGCGTGATGCTGTCTTTTTTCGCGGCACAGCAAGCATTGGCAGAAACTCTCCACGAAGAACGTTCCATTTATCGTGATATTACTGTGGTGCAGACTGGTGATCGTCGTTGCCTGATTTTTAATTTGCATCGCGGCGACAGGAATCAAACTTGTGTGGAGGTCAATGATCGCGACACACTGGTGTTTAGTTATACCCGCATGAGTTTTGCCGGGCTGTTGTTGCAGCCGCAGCCGCAGACGATATTGGTGGCAGGTCTGGGCGGTGGGTCCATTCCCATGACCCTGACCGACCTGTTTCCCGACGCCGAAATTGACGTGGTGGAGATCGATCAGGCGGTGGTCAATGTGGCGAAGCAATTTTTCTTTTTCGAAGAAAATGACAACATGAATGTCAGCGTCAGCGATGCTCGGGTCTTTATTAAGCGAGGGGGGCTTACAGGCAAGAAGTATGACTACATTGTACTCGATGCCTTCGGTGGCGATTACATTCCAGAGCACCTGCTTACCCGAGAATTCTTGAGCGAGGTAAAAGCAATCATGGCCGCCGATGGGGTGTTAGTAGCAAACACCTTTTCAACCAGTCGCTTCTACGATCATGAGTCTGTCACCTATCAGCGCGTGTTTAATGAATTTTTTAATTTCAAACTGCCTACCTCCGGCAATCGCATCATAATCACACAGCTGGATAGTTTGCCGCCACGGGGTGAATTGGTGACCCGGGCCCAGGATGCTGCTGAAAGCCTGCAGAAATATGGCGTTCCTATACTCGAATATCCTGCCAGGTTATCTACCAGAGTGGATTGGGATATGAGTCGACGGGTACTCACAGACCAATACTCACCGGCAAACTTGCTGCGAGATAATTAAAAGGGGACACTTACAGCGTAGCGGCGAGCCTGGTGCCCTGGTCGATTGCGCGCTTGGCATCGAGTTCCGTTGCCACGTCCGCGCCACCGATTAGATGATAGCTTTTGTCGAGGCCCTCGCTGAGTTCTCTGCGTGGATCCTGCCCGGCACAGATGATCACATTGTCGACTGCGAGAAGCCTGGGTTCATCAGCCACCATGAGATGTAGTCCATCGTCGTCTATACGTTGATACTGGCAGCCAGCATGCATCTTGACGCCGCGCTTGATAAGTCCGATGCGATGAATCCATCCTGTAGTCTTACCTAGATTCTTGCCGAGGCTTTCGGGTTTGCGTTGCAGCAGGTGAATGCTTCTTGGAGACGGCTCTACCCGAGCTTCAACGCCTTCGATGCCGCCCCGGCAAGCCATTTCCATATCGATACCCCATTCATGCATGAACGCTGGAATATTTAAACTGCTGGCTACGCCAGCGTGGGATAAATATTCGGCGACATCGAATCCAATGCCTCCCGCGCCGATGATGGCGACCCGATCACCCACCTCAACCTTGCCGCTGATCACATCGACATAGCTGAGGACGCAGGGGTGGTCGATGCCATCGATAGCAGGCGTGCGAGGGACTATACCGGTGGCAAGAATCACCTCGTCGAAACTGGAAGCATTCAGATCTTCGGTACTGAGCCGCTGATTCAATTTTACATCTATTCCCAGTAGTTCCAGCTGCCGGTTGTAGTAGCGTAGAGTTTCGTGGAATTCTTCCTTCCCTGGAATCGCTTTGGCCAGATTGAATTGACCGCCAATGCTGTCGGCGGCAGTTACGGCGGCGGCCAGGCCGGCCGGACCAGCGCCAACTACGGCTATTTGCTTAATCTGATGGGCCTTGTCGATTGATAATTCCAACTCGTGGCAGGCGCGAGGGTTTACCAGGCAACTGCTGAGGCGGCCGTTAAATATGTGATCGAGGCAGGCCTGATTGCAGGCGATGCAGGTGTTGATCTCATCAGATTTATTGGCTGCTGCCTTGTTCACGAAGAAGCCATCTGCCAGCAAGGGTCTGGCCATAGACACCATATCGGCGTCACCGCGGGCGAGTATTTCTTCCGCAACTTCCGGTGTATTAATTCGATTCGAAGTGACGACTGGAACCGGAAGCTGTTGCTTGAACTTGGCCGTAACCCAGGTGAAGGCGGCGCGAGGTACCTTGGTGGCTATGGTTGGTATGGTGGCCTCGTGCCAGCCTATGCCGCTGTTCATGATGGTGACGCCGGCCTCACACAGGGCCAGGCCCAACTGCAACACTTCGTCGTAACTGCTGCCGCCCTCTACCAGATCGAGCATGGAGAGACGGAAGATGATGATAAATTCGCGACCCACCCGGGCTCGCACTCGCCGCACAATCTCAAGGGGCAGCCGGATACGATTCTCATAGCTGCCACCCCATTCATCGGTTCTCTTGTTGGTGCGTTCGACAATGAACTCATTGATGAAATAGCCCTCAGAGCCCATAATTTCAACACCGTCATAGCCGGCTTGCTGGCAAAATTCCGAGAATTTAACGAAGTTCTCAATCTCTTCCTCAATCTCTTCAGAACTAACCGCGCGGGGTATATAGCGGTTGATAGGTGCCTTGACGGCGGAAGGCGCTATCAAATTTTCGGTGCGGGAATAGCGGCCGGTATGCAGGATTTGCAGACAGATCTTGCCCTGGTGCTGGTGCACCGCAGCTGTGATCAGGCGGTGATTTTCAAGCTGGTTGGGCTGTTCAAAGAGAGGTACTGCCCCTGCCGGCAGGCAGTGCTTGCTGGCCATAAAGCCACCGGTAACAATCAGAGCAACACCACCGCGCGCGCGCTCGGCGTAGAACTCCGCCATACGCCGGTGACCATCGGGTAACTCTTCGAGGCCGGTGTGCATAGATCCCATCAGCACCCGATTCTTCAGGCTGGTAAATCCAAGGTCGAGGGTTTGGAACAGCCTGGGGTAGGGCGAATCGATGGGTTGCTGCGTTTTTTGCATCAGGTAGGCAGGGGACACTTATAGAATAATAGCTTAAGGAGCTATAGTTGTTGAGGTGCAGAAACTCCTAACTCCGTGTAATAGCTCCTTAAGCTATTATTCTATAAGTGTCCCCATCAGGACATCAGGAGTCGTCGATGATACCTCGTAAGGCCCCAAGATCTAGCAGTTCCACTTCCCTGTTATTGACTTCAATCAGGCCCTTGCGCTGCAGGCCCGTGAAAATTCGGCTGACTGTTTCTACGGTCAGACCAAGGTATTCACCTATATCACTGCGTGTCATGGTCAGCAGGAAGCGGGTAGGAGACAGCGACACGCGGGCATAGCGACTGGAAAGGCTCAGCAAGAATGACGCCGTCCGTTGCTCCGCGGTATAGCTGCTTAGCAAGGTGTGAATCTGCTGATCCTTGGCAATCTCATTGCCCATGATCGCGAAGAAGTGATGTTGCAAATTGGGTAATTAGTGGCTTAGTTTTTCAAGTTGCGCAAAGGGGATTTCACAGATGGAGGAGTGCTCCAGAGACATCGTTGAATTTGCATAGTGCTTGCTGGAAATTCCATCCATGCCGATGATTTCACCGGGCAGGAAGAAGCCGGTAACCCGCCCCTGTCGGGAATATACCCACTGATCGCCGACGCCGCCGACGAGAACAAAAAGCTGAACACCCTGGCTCAACAAAATGGGATATGTTCAAGCTGTTGTCACTGGTCTAGCGAAGATATTGCACATTCCTTGCCGGCGACGGCTGATGCGCTGAATGTATCTGTCGTGGTCATGGGAGCTGTAACCAGGTCGCGTCTGGACCGCATCCTGATCGGCAATACAGCGGAGAAGGTGATGGACAAATTGACTTGTAACGTACTGGTAATCAAACCAGAGCGGATGCCTGCGCAGAACCAGTTGCTGATTTAATGTGTCGCGCACTCTAGCGCATGCTACCCGCTACCGGGTAGCGCGGTTGCTTCGCTGCGATCTCTATTCGTCGTCGCCAATGTGTACTGTCAGCACATCGCAGGTAGCACCATGTAGCAACTTAATTGCAGTTGAACCGAGCAGAATCTTCCAACCGGAATGGCCGTGGCTGCCAATAACGATGACATCGGCATCGATCTCACCCGCCAGGTCGCGAATCTCCGGAGCCGGCGCGCCCAACAACGCGTGTGTCCGGTCGCTTCCCAGCCCTATATCACTGCCGATTTTTTCCAGTCTTTTTTCTGCCACGGTAAGGGCTTCTTGCTGTAGCTCATTTATGTTAACCGCATAAATATCCATACTATAGGCGGCGGCGACGGGTTCTACTACATGCACCAAATGTAACTTGTTGGCTTCACCGGCGGCCATGCGCACGGCGGTGTCAATTATATTTTGGGAATCGTTGGATAAATCGACAGCTACCAAAATCTTGTTATACATACACGCCTCCTTTTTAAATTGGGGACCTTGACTACTGACACCGCCAAGTCCTGATTCTATTGAAGCTGTTATCTTCGATTATGGGCTTGACGTATGTCAATAATAGCACCGAAATTGCCTCTTAGGCCTTATAAATAGGGCGAAAACAACCAGGCCGCGGCATCTCGAATGCGAATCCAGGCAGGTCGTGCACGTAGTCCATCCTGATCCAGTACGGTACATTGCTCCAGTCGTTTTTGAAAATAGCTGGTAAGTTGCTGATTGAACTTTTCGCTAAACACCTCAACCCCTAACTCAAAATTGAGCCTCAGGCTACGCGGGTCGAGATTGGCGGAACCAATCATTGCATAGTTATCGTCGATCAGCAGAGCCTTGGTGTGAATGAAGGGGGAGGGCTGGGAATAGACCTTAAGACCCTTCGCAAGAATGTACTGTAAGCCATGTCGGGCCGCCCAGTGGGCCAGATGAATGTTGGTTCTCTCAGGCAACAAAACTCTAACGTCAACGCCGCGAAGTCTGGCTCCCAGCAGGGCACCAACCAGATCAGATTCCGGTAAGAAGTATGGTGTCATAATCCAGACTCTTGTCTTCGCCGCAGACAGTATGCCTACTGTACCCCGTCAGCCCTAGTTGGACATAATTGGCCCATTGCTTAAGAGGTACTTTTAGCTCATCGTCAACCCGAGAGGAAAACGATGATGAGAAAGAAAAGAAGTGCCGAGAAGACAGTT
>Ga0115002_10002327_pt1 | contig 24915 bp, 22 predicted proteins | sample ArcticOcean_MG_C_8_FD_89576 | JGI IMG/M metagenome (GOLD analysis project Ga0115002, IMG submission 89576) | Marine microbial communities from western Arctic Ocean - ArcticOcean_MG_CB11_86 | ecosystem: Environmental > Aquatic > Marine > Oceanic | place: Arctic Ocean: Canada Basin | collected... | reverse complement strand
CAGGGCGCTCGGTGAAGAAGCTGCAGCTGTGATTCTCAATGAATTGGGACGCCAAGTAGTCGCGACCTCAGGGGATCGTCCCCTGCTCGTCGGAAACTACCTGGATGATTCTGACCACGAAGTAGATTCTAGCGCTGGCAGTTCGATGGAACGTTTTGAAGCCGAATCCGGTTTCAATTCCGCCGAAGTTTCCGCGATGTGGTCTCTGGTGGGTAGCTCTCTCTCTAGCTACCTTGGAGGCCCTGGAAACGACTCTGGAAATACCGATACCGGCTCCGCTGAAGCCGAGAAGAAACTACATAAATCGAAGATGCTGGATGGTACGCCGCTCTCTTATGAATTTATCAAGGGGGTAATTCGGCGCGAATGGGTTACAAAGCTTGACGACTTAGTTGAGCGGCGATTGATGTTGCTGTACCATCCATGTCTAAGGCGAGAAACAATTGTCCAACTCTCTCATCTACTCGTGGAATGCGGGGCGTTACACGAAGGCCAAGTCGAGGACTCAGTGGAGCGTTGTGTCGAGCGAATGAGGACTCGCTACGGCCGTCGGCTGGATGGCTCGTAAATTGGATGGATAACAAAAGGTCGTAAGAAATGTCAACTCAAGATCAACCTGTACCGAATCACGCTCGCGAATTTTGGGCGGAATTTCTAGGTACATTTGTATTGATGGTTTTTGGACTCGGAGTGAACGCATCGGTGTTCCTTGGCAATGGAGACGCGGGGGACTTTTTCTCCATTAACGCGGGTTGGGGACTTGCCGTGATCATGGGTGTTTACATGGCAGGCGGGATTACCGGCGCCCATCTCAATCCAGCGGTTACGCTGGCGATGGCAGTCAGCGGGCGATGCACTTGGGATCGAGTGCCGCGTTATATTACCGCCCAAATGTTGGGAGCGTTCGTGGCTGCGGCGCTGATCTACCTCTTGTACTTTGAAGCGATCGATAAGGTGACGTTAAATACTCCAGTGCTCAACGTAGCGGATCGAGTCCACTCGATCGAGACTTCTGGAATTTGGGTTACTTATCCGCGGAAAATTGGATTCCAACAGCTCAGCACAATTCCAACGGGACTCGTGGACCAAATCGTGGGCACTTTCATGTTAGTGTTATGCGTGTGTGCTTTGGGGGATTCCAAGAATATGTCGCCGCAATCGAATTTAGGGCCGTTGGCGGTTGGGGCGATCGTGTTCATGATTGGGATGGCTATCGGGTTCAATACGGGATACGCCATTAATCCTGCCCGCGATCTCGGGCCGCGCTTGTTTCTTTTTGTCGCAGGCTGGGGTACGAAATTATTCACTTCGCCCGATGCCATCTGGTGGATGGTCCCCGTAATTGGGCCTTGTATCGGCGGTTGTTTGGGCGCTGTTGTGTACGATCAGTTGATTACCAGATTTCATCCCGCCGATAGTAAGAAGGCCGATAGTAAGTAGATTGCTAATCAACTTTGACTTTCGTTTGCGAAGGCATCGCTAATACTCAAAAGGAATTGCCATGAAGGACTATGTGGTCGCTCTAGATCAAGGCACAACTTCAAGTCGCGCGATCGTGTTTACTCGCGACGGGCGTTCGGTCGGTGTTGCACAACAGGAATTCGAGCAGATCCTGCCGCAACCGGGTGACGTCGAGCACGATCCGGAGGCGATTTGGGAAACTCAAATCAAAGTGCTTAAGGAGGCCTTGGCAAATGCCAACGCGACGGGCGAGCAGATAGCGGCAATTGGTGTTACGAATCAACGGGAAACGACAATTCTTTGGGACCGCAAGACCGGCAAGCCAATCGACAATGCAATTGTCTGGCAGAGCCGAGTTACCGCTGGAATCTGCGACCAGATTAAGGCAGACGGACAAGCGGATTTGTTTCGCGAAAAGACGGGCTTGGTTGTCGATGCCTATTTCTCTGGAACGAAGATCAAGCATCTGCTAGATATTCACGACCCAGGTCGTGAACGAGCGGAGCGTGGCGACATCCTCTTCGGTACGGTGGACTCGTTTCTGATCTGGCGTCTCACCGGAGGACGGAAACATGTAACCGACTACAGCAATGCCAGTAGAACGTTGATCTACAATATCCATTCGTGTGAGTGGGACGATGAACTTCTCAGGATCCTCAATATCCCACGAGCAATGTTACCGACGGTCATGCCGTCGAGTGCAGTGTACGGCGAAACGGATAAAAACCTGTTTGGCGCGGCGATTCCGATCGCCGGCTGTGCTGGCGACCAGCAAGCGGCAACATTTGGTCAGGCGTGTTTCGAACCCGGGGACGCGAAGAACACATATGGCACTGGTTGCTTTATGCTAATGAACACGGGCAACGCGCCGATCGCGTCGACTAACAATTTGCTGACGACGATCGGATGGGGGATCGGCGACGAAATAACTTATTGCCTCGAGGGGTCTGTCTTCATTGCAGGTGCGGTTGTTCAGTGGCTTCGAGACGGTCTGGGCATTATCAAGGAGTCGGCCGAAGTAGAGTCGTTGGCGGCGACGGTCGATGATACTGGCGGAGTGGTCGTCGTGCCGGCATTCGTAGGACTGGGAGCCCCGTATTGGGACCCCTACGCGCGCGGCGCCGTTTTGGGAATTACTCGCGGAACTTCTGCCGCTCATATCGCTCGGGCGGCAGTCGAGTCGATGGCATATCAATCGATGGATTTACTCGATGCGATGCAAAACGACTCGGGTGTGCACTTAAAGTCGTTAAAGGTCGACGGGGGAGCCGCCGTAAATGACGCCCTCATGCAATTCCAAGCTGACATGCTGAACTGCTCCGTTCGGCGTCCAGAGGTTGCCGAGACGACGGCGTTGGGCGCTGCGTACCTCGCAGGGCTGGCAGTCGGCTACTGGAAAGACATGGATGACGTGCGACAGAATTGGGCGTTGGATAAACAATTCGACCCGTCGATGGAAGATGATGATCGGCAGTCTAAGCGAGCGAAGTGGAAGAAGGCCGTCGAGCGAACGTTACAGTGGGACAAGGAAGACTCATAATGGATGCATTGGTCGGCTTGGTCGCATGCGGCATCGGTTCTGTGGCGTTATTTGCCGCGCTTACGAATTGGGAGTCCCCCTTTCAACTCGACAAAGCCAAATGGATTGAACGGCGCTGGGGGCGAACCGGAGCTCGCTGGTTTTACGGATTCATTGGTGTGTTTATGATTACCTTTGGAATCCTAGTCGCAATGGGAATGGCGCCCTATACGTGGTGGGTTCAATAACAGGCCGCGGTCTCAGGAACGGACTCTTGGTTTGCGTTTCAGGCAGTGCAAATCCTTTCCAGTTCCGAGTCCATTTCGGCGGCTCGCAGCGGCCAGTGGAAGCGAGTCATTGAATTGGATATTTCAGTTCGTTCTTTGCGGTACTGGTCTGAATCATGCCAAGATTCAATCACGCTTGTCACTCTTGATGCCAGGCTCGATGCGTCACCGTCGTAGAGATATCGTTTGCGGTCTGGAAAAGCGCCAATTTGAAGCACTTCTGGATAGGCGAGTCGGTTGGGGAGCAATGGATATGCACCGCAGGCCAGGGCTTCGACAACGGAAATGCCAAAGAATTCGTGCTGTGCCGTCGACACGAAAATGTCTGTGGATTTTAGTGTTTGAATGTAATCCTCTTTCGAATCGGCAAAGCCCCAGCGAACGATGTTGTCGGCAAATTCCTTTTCGGCTGTTTCAAAAATAGCTGGCCGATCTCGAAACGACTCGCCCAAAACGGATAATCGAAAACTCGTTCCCGCGGATTTGAGAATGCGGAGCGCAGCAAAGAAAGTATCTGGATCTTTGTCAAATTCCCACCGTGCGGCCCACGTGATATGGAGGGTGGAGTCCGTTTCCTCTTGCCGCAAATTACACCGCAGCGAAGCAACTCCTGGCGATTGAATTGAGGACTTCGACTCAATTTCGTCAACCGTTTCGAGCGCGGGATGATCGGGCATTTTCTTCAGGAACGCTCGCGTCGCCGAAAGGAACTCGTCTCGATGGAATTGAGTGTTAAACCAAACCGCGTCGGCTGCCAGTGCGGTGACAAAGTTATTAAAACCGTAGTGGTGATCGCGGGGGTCGTTGGTCTGAGTTGGGTAGGTCCATTGATTCTCGTGAAAATAGACAATCGTCGGAAGGTTCGAAAGAGAAGGTGGTGCGAGCCCGCGAAATTCCGCTAAATTGAGCATGTCGCTACAAACGATTGCGTCCCATTTTTCACCAGAATCGATTTGTTTACGAACGTTAGCGGCCAGAGTAATCGGCGAGTGACGCATGCGCCATTTCCACCAGTTGGGCGGCAATCCGTGCGTCGTCCATTCGTGGCCGCTGTGAGTTTGCCAGCCGTCGAGGAATGCGCGGTGACTGCCGCCGTAATATGGCTCGAGTGCAAGTACTTTCATCGTGCCGTTACTTTCATGACGCTCTCGTGACGTAGCCCGGGCATTCCTGCCCGTAATTGGCTCAGGTCACGAAAAGGTTTTGTTTGGACCAACGGTTGCAGTTACTTCCGTGAGTCAAACTTCAGCTGCAAACTAAAAAGACAGCTGCGAAAAATCGCAGCTGTCTTAATCGCAATGGCACTATTCATGTTGTACGAGTCAACTGTTCATGATGGTTCTTAGTGATCGTGCGCTTCGTGCGATTCGAAGTCTCCCGAGTATTCCACGTTGCCCACTCGGATTACCAGTTTGGCATTAATGACTTCACTAACTCCCTTCACCAGTTCCAGAAGGACTTTATCTTCAAATGTGAAGTGTGAGACAGCCGTGGATTCGGATTCTTCTTGTACGACGGGATCGAGCGTGTGCTCGTTCGTCTTGTCGCCGTGCGTAACGACAATCTTCACCGAAGCTTTTTCTTGAGGATTAGATTTCTTGCCTTCGGAATCGAGCAGATGGACATCGATGACGCCCTGTTCGTCTTCGTGATTCCATTCGACTTTGAAAGGTGCGCCAACATTAATGAAGTGACCGCCGTTTGGTGCGGATTCATGTGAATGATCGTGGTCGTGCCCAGCATGAGCATCCTCATTGCCATTCCCTTTACCATTCCCTTTACCATTCCCTTTACCATGGTTATCGTCGTCGTGATCGTCGACACAGGCGGTGAACATGGTCAAAGCGAGCGAGGCTAAGAATAGCGAGAAAAAACTGCGGAAATGAGACATGCAACACCTCTTGTATATGAAGACCGGAACCGTTTTGTTACGCATAATGATACGTTTTTGTTCGGCAAGTTGACAACTAGTCCATTTTTGTGTGTGAATTCTCGGCAAAGTAGTCGTTTTTGATGTTTAGTAATCGAAGCAGAAACTGAAGAAACGTCGCATGCCGCATAGAGCCTGGGCTATAATCCAACGCAATGACATTAGGACAATCGTTCGCAAAAATCATGAGGACTCAACGGATGGTTCGCGTCTCGAAAACACTCGTCTTACTCGGCCTGCTAATTCTGCCCGCGTCGACTGGATGGTCGGATGATTGGTCGACGTTTCAAGGTACCGTAACACGGAATGCTTGGACCAATGACAGCGTCGACTTTGCCACTTTGGGAATGGCCTGGCAATGGGAGTCAGCCTACCCGCCTCAGCCCGCATGGGGTGGACCGGCTAAGTGGGATGCATACGCGGGCATTCGCGGTTTACAAGCAATGCGGAATTACGATCCCGTATTCCATGTTGTGAGTGCCGATGGCCGCGCCTACTTTGGCAGTTCCAGCGACGACTGCGTTCGTTGTTTAGATTTGAAATCGGGAGAAGTTCAGTGGACGTACGTCGCCGACGGCCCCGTCCGGATTGCTCCGTCGGTTGTTGGTGACAAAGTCTATTTCGGATCTGACGACGGGTTTGCTTACTGTGTGAATGCAAAGTCGGGCAAGTTAGTTTGGAAGTATTCCCCCGCCCCGCCTCACGAAAAGATCATCAACAATGGACGACTAATCTCTCGCTGGCCATGTCGCACAGGAGTGTCGGTGGTCGCGGAACGCGCCTATTTCGCCATGTCGATGATGCCGTGGGAAGAATCGTATCTGTGTGGAGTCGATGCGGAAACTGGGAGCATCGAAATTGATGGCGGTTTCGTTCGGAAAGTATCTGGCCAGACCATGGAAGGGCCGTTGGTAGTCTCACCCGAGCGATTAATTGTTCCTCAAGGTCGAGTCGCTCCGCAATTGTTTGCGCGACGTGATGGCAAGGGCCTAGGAGCGTTAAAAGGTGGCGGCGGTAGTTTTGTCGTTCTCACACCCGATCGAAAAATTCTACATGGACCCGGTAATAAGACGGGGTGGTTGACGGCTAGTAGCGAAGAGTCGCGATCGGTAATTGCTACTTATAAGAATGCGACGGCGATGGTAATTCGCGACAGTATTTCGTATATGCTCACCAACGAATGGATCGTTGCCTCTGATAACGAAAATCGAAAGATCGTCTGGAAAGTTCCGAATGATAGGAGCTTCGCGATTGCGTTATGCAAGAAACATTTAATTGTAGGCGGCGAAGATCAAGTTTCCGCAATCGATATCGCGACGGGCAAAGAAGTCTGGTCGTATCCAGTGGTCGGGCGAGTTTTCGGCTTGGCCATTTCGGATTCAAAGTTGTTGGTTGCCACGGATGTTGGCCGCGTCGTTTGCTTTACTGCGGGTGGTAGACCGGCGGCAAAAATTACGAAGGTTCCCGACGACTCTCCCGAAGCTCCGCGACCTTTGAGTCAAGTTGTTGGGACCGCCGACGCCGATCTTGTGGGACAATGGGTGTTCCAGCAGTCGGGAGTCAGCAAGGAAAGTCTAGCGGATATTTCAAATCCGCAAGTTCGTGAAAAGAATCACGCCGCACTTGCAGGTCGTTTGTCATTGGAGCGAGCAGGTGAGTTTCAGGCGGGCGTTTTTGACGCCAAGAACGCTCGTGTGACCATCGCGTCACCGCATACCAAAGTCGAAATGCCAAAGAAGGCGATGACTGTCGCCGCGTGGGTGCGAGTCGACGTGCCTCAGAAATGGGGCGGGATCGTCGGCGCAATTCAGGACAATGGGTCCTACGAACGCGGGTGGCTCTTGGGATTCCAGGACGCGAAGCCGTCGTTTGCTCTGGCGGGAACGAGTGGTGGTCCCATGACGTACTTAAGTGCGACGACTAAATTTGAACCTGGCAAATGGTTGCACGTCGTCGGTGTTTACGATGGCAGCAAAATGGATATCTACGTCGGTGGTGTCAAAGAAAACTCATCGACGGCAGAGACGGGTGAGATCCTCTATCCACCGGCCGCTCATTTCGAAATTGGCGCGTATCACGACCAAGACGAAGACTATCGAATGCACGGGCGAATCCACGAGGTCCAAGTTTATCGACGAGCATTGTCAGCTGCCGAAATCAAGAAGCAAGCCGCTACGAAGGCTTTTGAAGAGTTTCAGCCAACTGAGTTACCCGTCGAGCCGCGCTTGCAGTTTACCTCTCGAGGTCAAGCAGATGTAATTTGGGCGACTGCTGAAAAGCAGAAGTCGACGCTCGTTTTTCGTGACGGCGAGAGTGTCTCACGCTTTGACGGGGGTGATGGCATCGACCATCAAGTCACCATTTCGTCATTGCCGCACATGCGACAGGCGGAATTTTGGATTGAAGTTGGCGATGAAAAAACAAAACTGCGAACGAAAACTTATACCTGTGATACTTACTTTAATTACGAGCCAGCAAATCCCGTCAAGCAATCGACGGCACCAGCGGATGAGCTTACCAAAATGATTCCTCGGGATTTGAGAAACCAGTCTGGCTTGGCCGTCTATTTAGGTCAGCCGTCGTTGGAACGAACGATGGGGCTTTTGCAGCACACGAATTTTCGCTGGCTTGTGGTAAGTGACGATCGTGACCGAGTGGACGAATTGCGAAGCGAGCTCGTTGAAGCTGGCGTGTACGGCGGACGAGTTGGCGTTCATCACGTGACAGAATACGGCAAGTTTGGAATGGTAAACGCTTTCGCTAATCTCGTGGTGACGGAACAATCGTTGGAGTCTTGGAGCAGCGCAGGAGCGCAACCGGAATCGGTGGTCGCTCTCGTCAGCCCAAACGGTGTCTTGTTGAGTCCCACGTGCGAAACGTCGGGGTTCTGGCAAGGGCTAGGTTTCTTTGAACAGGAAAAATACGACCTCAAGACAATCGACGGTTGGGATCTTGTCGATCGGGCTCCATTAACCGGCGCCGGCGAGTGGTCGCACCTGTACGGTTCGGCGAATAATTCAGCCTTCGGTGGCGAGCAACTCGGAGGGGCAACGAAAAGCGATGACTTGAAGATCCAATGGGTCGGACGACCGGGCGCTCGCTACCAACCGGATCGCAGCGGTCGAAAACCGGCCCCATTATCGGCTGGTGGACGTTTGTTCTTGCAGGGTCTCGAACGATTGATCGCCGTCGACTCATTCAACGGCACGATTCTTTGGTCTGTCGAACTGCCGGGGTTAGGTCGTTTCAATATGCCTCGCGATTGCGGTAACTGGTGTGCCGATGAAAAGTCGGTCTACTTGGCAATGGACGATCGTTGTTTACAGCTGGATGCCGCAACGGGACGAGTTCAACGCGAGGTAAAAGTCACCGGCGATGTGAATTCTGACGCGGAGTTTGATTGGGGATATGTCGCGCGTGTCAACGATTTGTTAATTGGCAGCGGGACAAAGAAGGGCGCGTCATTTACGGAATATTGGGGGGGAGCCAATGCGGGCTGGTACGACGCCAAGTCGGGCGACGCGACAAATCAGGTTTGCAGCGATTCGCTCTTCGTCCACCGCGATGGACAAAAAACACCCGCTTGGATTCACACAGGTGGAGTGATTATGAATTCGACAATTACCATCGAGGACGACCAGATTTTGTTCGTCGAAAACCGATCATCCGATATTCGCGAATCGGAATCGCGTCGGTTGGGAGGTGAAAATCTGTGGAACAACCTGGAGATGGTAGCGTTAGACCTCAAAACCGGCAATGAAAAATGGCGGAAGCCATTGGAAGCGGCAGCAGGTACGGTGGTCTTCCATGTCGCAGCAAGCAATGGCAAAGCGGTTGTGCTTTCGTCCGCTTCCGATCGCAAGTACCACGTCTACGCCCACGACACCAAAACTGGAGAACTCGCTTGGAATACGGAATTCTCGTGGTCCAGCGATAATCATGGCGGACATATGTCGCGACCCGCGATCGTCGGCAGCAAACTTTTTGTCCGCCCACGAGCGTTCGACCTGCATTCGGGGAAAGTACTCGCTCAACGTTTGCCCGGCGGCGGTTGTGGCACTTACGCGTGCACCACCGAGACGTTGCTCTTTAGGTCTCGAACAGTAACGATGTGGGATGCCAACAAAGGTAGTACATCTCGGTGGCCAAGGCTTCGACCCGATTGCTGGTTAAGCACCATTCCGGCGAACGGTATGTTGCTGTCCCCCGAAGGTGGCGGCGGCTGTAGTTGCGGAATTTGGTTGGAAACTTCGATCGGCTTTATGCCGCATAGAAAACCTCCCACAAAACCAAAGTCGAAATAGAGACACCTTCGCTGTCTCGGTGCGTGATAGTGCAAACTCGATAATTCGATAGAATTCTGCCTCCGATGCGCCTTGTCAGCGGTTGCCGCTTTCAATTAGTCTCACAATCTCCAAGCGACAAAAACTCGCAAGACAATCTAGAGGTACAAATGCCGAAAGTAATGATCACTCCCGAGGCATTGCGGGAGTCGAATGGACCGGAGGTCGATGTTTTACAAGCGGCTGGTTTCGAAGTGAGTTATCCCCAGGATCACCTCTTCGCTCGAGGCAATGGAGGGGAGTCGCAAACCGTTGCGGAATTAGCTGGATTCGATGCGGTTATTGCCAGTGGCGAGCCGTATACAGAAGCTGTTCTTCAACAATTGCCCAAGTTGAAAGTGATAGCTCGGTGTGGCGTTGGTTACGATCGTGTGGAAGTTCCAGCTGCAACACGACACCGCGTTCCGCTTACGATTACCCCCAACGCCAACCACGAAGCGGTTGCCGAATTGACGATCTCGTTGCTCATGGCAGCGACGAAATTCACCATCCTCAACGATCGAGCCGTTAGGAATGGGGAGTGGCCGAGAAGGCTTCCCCGACCACTTCGCGGCAGCACTTTCGGTTTGCTTGGACTGGGTCGGATCGGCCGCAGTACTGCCGTTCGAGCAAAAGCATTTAAGATGCGATTGGTTGCCCACGAGCGTTACCCTGACATGGATTTCGTGAATCGCCACGAGATCGAATTGGTCGACCTCGATACCCTCTTAGCTCAATCCGATTTCCTCAGCATCCATTGTCCACTCAACGACGAAACAAAGGGAATGTTTTGCGCAGAGTTGTTCAATAAGATGAAGGCTGGTGCAGTTTTCTTAAACACTGCGCGAGGAAAATTAGTGAACGAAGCCGACCTGATTAATGCTCTCCAAAGTGGTCAGCTTAGCGCCGCTGGACTCGATGTCTTTGAACCGGAACCGCCATCGATCGAAAACCCGTTACTCAAAATGGATAACGTAGTCTTTAGTCCGCACGTGGGCGGAACGGATCAGCTTTCCATGGTGGCGATGGGTGTCGAAGCAGCCGAATGTATCGTCGGTCTCCACCAAGGTAATTGGCCAGAGGGAGCTGTAGTCAACGACGAGATTCGGGAAGGGTGGAGTTGGTAGGGGCTGGAGGTAGCAATTAGGGCGCTTCGGGAGTTGGCGCTTCGGGAGTTGGCGCTTCGGGAGTTGGTGCTTCGGGAGTTGGTGTATGGGCTGCGTCGGTTTCAGTGGAGAGGCTTTCTTCGTTTCCCCCTTCTACTTGGGGAGTTGATTTGACGACAGAGCGGTCGGGTTTGGTTAGTTTCTTTTGCCGCCATTGGGGTTCGCGAATCATCGATTTGCGGCGGAGGGCTGCGACACAGATTTCCTGGCGGTTGTAAACGAGTTGTCGCGCTTTGACATATTCGAATCCCCACGACCGAATTCGATCGAGGAAGGCTGGAATGTCGTCTGCCAGTTTCCATTCGAGCAGCTTCAGGGTTAACACCAGGCCTTTGATGTTGACTGAAGGGTGGGTCACAATGTGCTCGACGGTATCGAGGGTATGCTTGGGAGCGACGCTGGAGTCGGCCATCAGCCATTTGAAGTCCGCGTAGAATCGTCGTTTCAGTTCTGATCCGCGAGCGCGAATGTGCGAGAAGTTTGGATGCTCTAAGACTGCCGGATCCATTTCGGCAGGGTCGATTCCCGTGACTCGAAGTCCGCGGTCGAGCATCGCTTGGCAAGAGCCTCCCGGCGAGCTGCCGATTTCGACGCAGGCATCTCCTTCTTGTATGGGAAGGCGGGACCATTCGAGTGATTCAGCGAGTTTTAGATAGGCTCGGCTGACGGCGTGTTCGGGCAATTCGAGCGGCAGGACGCCGCCCGGGTAGCGGGACGAAAATCGTCCGACTTGGTGGACACCATACCACCACGAGCTAGGTTCGACGAGGACGCAATCGAGAATGCGTTGACCGGCTCGACCAGTTTGGTTGATCGGCAGCGATCCCAGTTCGCTGGGGGCTGCGGAGGCAATTAGCTGTCCGACTTCGCGCGCGAGCAGAGTTTCGCCTGGTTCGAATCCATGGTTGCCAGCAATCTGTCCCGAGCGTTGCCAGACGTGGATACCGTCGAATGACTGTCCTGCAACGGCTTGCCAAACGTCTCGTGCCATCTGGAGTGCATCCGTGCTCTGCACTTTGCCCAGCGAGACTCCATAAGTTGTTGCAAAAACGGATCTGAGATCAAAGTCCTCGGCCAGTTGCTTTTTGTCCGTCTTAAATGTCACGAAGCCTGGGCGAGAGAAGGCGAATCGAAAATTAGGCCACTGCACTGCCAACTCGTTCTTCAATGCTGTTTCCGAGCCGGGCTGGCAGCAGGTAAACATGAACGCGGTTTGATCTGTCATTATTGGTCCTTGTCGAGAGTCAGTGGCACGACTACGATGCTCAATGGCGAGAAGCCTGTCGTTTATCTGAAGAAACATAGTTGACCAAAGAATGTGGAGTTTGTCATGGCCGCAACGCGAGAAGAAGTCATTGAATTGCTGAAAGAGGCCTATTCGATGGAACTGGAAACCGTCGTAAACTATTTAGCCAACAGCACGAATCTCGATGGTGTGCGGGCCGAAGAAATCAAAAAATCGCTGGCGGCGGACGTCACTGAAGAAGTACTTCACGCTCAACTATTGGCTAAACGTATCAAGCAAATTGGCGGATTAGTTCCAGGTTCTGCAAGTATTGACATTGGCAATCAGATTCAGCCTACAGACGATACGACAAACGTGGTCGCTGTAATTGAAGCGGTCATTGCGGCTGAAGAAGCGGCTTGTAATCAATACAAAAAGATCGTCCGAGCAACCGACGGCGAAGACTACGTCACTCAGGATCTCTGCATCCGGTTGCTCGCCGATGAAGAAGAACACCTGGTTTTGTTCCGCGGCTATCTCAAAGAGTACGACCAGTCGTAAGTCGAGCCTGCCCTTTCAAAACCGACCCCGCTATTACAGGTGGCTCATAAATGGCAATCGCCGAATAATGCGCGACCAGTTGACTCGTTCGTTTCCGACGGGCTGAAGGGTCACCATGATTGGTTCGCTGCCGACAATTCCCATCGATAGTCGGTTGGCGGTTGTCTGCAGCCAGTATTGGATGATCGAGGCATGTCGTCGTTTGCCGTTGGTGAACCAATAGACCATTTCGGCGGCTTCGCCTTTTTTGCCCATTAGTACGTACCGAGCGTCACCGTTGGCGACAGGCAGCTGTCCGTCTCGCATCACTGCCCAACCACCTCCATAAAAACAGTACAGGGGGTCGTGAATCGCATGTCGATCGCGAGTTGCGTCGATCGCAGTAAACAGCACTTGTTGATCGCCGACTTGATAGAGTCGCTTGACGACTTCGACGTTACCGAGTCGAGTTTTTTCGCCATCGTTGAGTGGAACGGGCGTGCTTTTGAATCCAAAGCCAACTTCAGGGATGGTCTTCAGTGTGTGGTTGACGGAATGGGTGATGATATAGTCATTTATTAGACCTACGGTGATTGCTGCTATTAAGGCTACTGCGAGCCAACGAACTTTTACCATTGGTCCTTTCGGTTTTTCAATTGCGATTTCACTCATGATTTTGAAGCGCTCGGTTGAGGATTGGTTTCAGGAAGTGACTTGAGTGCAAAGTAAGCACACATCCACACGAGCCCCAAGCTGGCAACGACGATTCGCATTAGCAAAACGTGGTCGACGAACAGACGGCTACCAACCCATCCAAATGCGGGTAGCCAACATGCACCAGTGACCATCCACGGCCACTGTTGGTATGTTCGAACAACGAAACTTGACAATACGACGACGAGGCCCAAATTACATAGAACATTGAGGGTCGAAACGTGACCAGCTGCAGTCAGCAGGACTCCGAGTGTCATCAATGTTGACCCGCGGTCGATTTTCAGGATTTGCTTGCGATCGACAAACCAAGCGATGATCACGGGGGACGTCCATAACAGCGCAGCGATCCAACCCCACTTGTCAAAGTGGTTTACTTGCCACGCGTGAAGAATATTCTTCGACGCCCAACAGCTATAGGCAATACAGGCGATTCCAACCGCCAGATGTCCTAATTGCTTGTTGGTAATGGTGGAATTCGATTCTTGGCGGCACTGAACATCAGCGCACAGAGCCCGAACATCACGCATATGATCAACAAACCTCCCCAGGTATGAAACGCTCCTTCGGCGAACGTAACGCCAAAGGTAAGTGCTGCTGCCCCAATTGAAATGATTCGAGTTGTATTGGCGACCCAAACGAAAAAGAGTAGTACTGGCAAGTGCCACCAATAGTATTTACGGTCGCGTAAGCAAACAAAGGCGACTGCGGTGCCGGTAATCAAAGTGGCTTGCAACATACGCAAACCGGAACAAGCGGCTTCGACGTTGAGATTGAGCCCCTGCACGTTTAGCAGTGTCCCCTCGCGGACGACGTGAAATCCGATCAGGCTATAAAACCCTTCCGCCACGTAGGCGCCGGAATAGCGAAAGCCCCATCCCAGTGTACTTGCGTCGAGTAGGATCCAAGGAAACGCCAAAATTGGAAGCAACATCAATCGACGCGCGTGGATTCGGCTGCCGGAAGTTAATCGAACGGAAAGCCACGCCCACAATGCGATTACCCAAACAAAAGTCAGCAAGAGAGTACTGTCCATCAGGAGTCCTACCCAGCCGAAGAAGATAATTCCAACTACGCTCAGAGCTGGCACCTCGTCGCGATGGTCGCGGAAAGTCCACGGCGATCCAAGGTGAATAAACAGAGGCAGCGCAAATAACACTGGCATCGCGTCGTCAATACTATTTAACCAGCGAAGATTGCGGGTCCAAATATAGAGGCCGAGCGATAACAGGATAAAAAGGTAGGCGATATCCTTACGGTGGAGTTTCATGAGGTCTTTTTCTTCGCTTCCTCGATTCGTAGGACGTTTTGGCGAAGCTGCATCGAATCCGGTATTAGTTTGAGCAACTTGTTATTAATTTCTTCGGCGGTCTGCCAATCTTGTTCGTTGAATGCTTTCCGCATGAGGTATTTCAAGGCAGCTGTCGAACGCTCGCCGAGTTCTTTGTATATTCGTTCGGCATCTTCGTTGCGATCTTCCATGAGGAAAGTTGCCGCCGCCATTTCGAGTGCCACGACGTGCTTTCGCAGTTTCGGGTGGCCGCCAATTCTTTGCCGTACTTGTTGTGTTTTTCCCGCGGCAAAATCGTGACCGCAAAGGATGAAGGCGGCGCGGAATCCGACGTCATCATCCAGTTTGGCTAACTCCTCAAGCGATTCGATGGCAGATTGGTCGCCAGTGAAATATCTTAATTCCGCCACTTGTAATCGGATCAGCGGTGAAGTGTAAGCCGTTTGACGCTGGAGGAATGCGAGTGCTTCGACCGGTGAACGATTCATCCGCATCGCTTGCCCGATTCCATAAACGTACCAATCGGGTAAACCATCGGGGAGAGACTGGCGTTGGCGTAACTGCAATGCTGCTTCCAACCAGCCGCCGGCGAGAAGGATCGCGCTAAACGCCTCGCCGCTGTCCAGTAGTTTTTTAAGTTTGGGAGGAATGTCCGCTGGGTCATCGAGGTTTTCGAGTTGGAGGAATGCGGAGTGCCGAGTCGTGTTGATTCGCTTGGTGACTACGTGCAGACGGGGTTTTATTTGGTTGCGCAATCGGAATTCGAGTGTTTGAACTAAACGAGATTCGAGTTCCGGGTGCCACGAACGGCTTCGAAATGGCGAATGCTCCATGAACATTTGCGCTTTTTCTTCTTTACCGTCTTTCAATAATTGCAACAACTGCAACCAATAGACTTCTTGACGTTGATTAAGGAACTGCTGAACGCCGATGAGACGTTGAGCTTCGTCATCGTTCCAGAACGTTCCGGTGGGTAGGTCGCGAACGAATTCTAATAGTTCGCTGTAGTCACCCCTTGGCGCGGTAAGTTCTAGCCATTTTATTTTCTTGGGACTCGTCACTCGACACCAAAACATCGTCTTCATCCAAATGAATTGGCTGCTGGGTGATTCCAATCGCTCGCACCAGGTGGCGACAGCGAGCGGGTAGTTTTTTCGTCGTATATAGAATTCGGCCAACTGATCGGCGAAGATCGGATTCGTTGGATCTGCGACGTGGGCTGCGACGTATTCAACTCGCGCTTCGGCGTAACGTTTGACCGACTCAAAGATCTGGCCGCGGAAACTGCGAACGTCGGAGTCCCGTGGGTTTTTGGAATAGGCTTCCGTTAGCTGGTCCCAAGACTTTTCAGCGTTTGTCGAGGCGTTTAGCAGAGCGAGACGAGAAAGTCGCTTGCTGTCTTGTTCGGGAGGGAGTTCATGGGATTCGAGCAACTTTGCCGCGAGGTGTGGCTTGTTGGAACGAATGAGCTTGTCGGCGTCATAGGCCAGCCAGATTGCGGAGTCTTCTTCTTTACCTCGCCAGTCGTCGCGAATCTCTTCGGCTCGCTTATCACCCCCGACTCTTGCAATGCTCGGAGGACGATTGTCGTAGCTTCTTCACTCTTATCGAACAACTCGGGGGAGCTATTGTGCATCCACATGAGTTGTGGGATCTGGCGAAGTTGAGTCCACGCTTGGAGCTCGATTAGCTGCCACTGCTCCGGCAAAATCGCGGCACCCTCTCCATCTTGGTTATGATCGTGAGCAAGCTTTAATGCCAAGTCGGGCTGAGATTCCAGCAGCTGCTGCGCAGATTCGTAATCGGCAACTTGGTCGCGGCGGACCAAGTAGCGACTCCAGCCAAGCACGATGGCAAGAGGAACGCAAAACGAAACCACCGCCAGGACGGCGGTGATGATGATGAATTTTCGATTCATGAGGCGTGATGATTGGTAGGCAGGTCGATGAAGCGTTATGTTTCTTCGTCATTCAATTCGGAGTCGTCACCGTCGGTGACTTCAACTTGTGACTCGTCGGAAGGTGGGTCCGTGGCAGGAGAGTCGTTTTCAGTTTCGAGTAGTCGTTTGCGACGTCTTCGCAGCGCTGCAGCGGTAACTGCCGTTGTTCCAAGGATAGCCCACGAAGTTGGTTCAGGGCCGCCGATTAGCGCTTGAACGTTCTCTTTTCCGATGTCGAAAGCGATCAGAACCTCGTTGTAATCCTTGTCACCGCCATTTTTAAGATCCTCGAATCCGAGCAGGATGTAGGGACTGTCCGGTTGAGCATAGACGACGACGTGCGAGAATTTATCGGAGTTGCCGCCTTGGTCCGTCCACCATGTGTCCGTTCCGTTGTTTGCTCCGTTGGCGATGAGGAAAAAGTCGAGGTGAGTGCCGGAGGAGACTTCCCCCATTTCCACGAAGTCGCCCGCTACAACTGGCGTGTCCTCGCGTCGTCTTTTTCCGTTCAAAGGCGAAGAGGCGTCGGGAAACAAGAGTTGCATACTGTCTGAGTTGTCATTGGTTTGGAAACCGAGCGAGTTGCTGTAGCCCGCGTCTTCTCCGACGAAATAGGCGCGAACGTTATGTCCAGTGGCAAAGTTGATCTGAGACGGGTCGATTGAAACCAGTCCAGTGCTTTCGACCGCAGAGGTGTTAGACAAACTGCCGTCTAGATAATTTGACCAGCCCTTTAGTTCGTTCTTTGCGAAATCCTTTAGTTCGTTCTTTGCGAAATGTCGAGAGGCACCGTCTGATCTTCGTCGCATTGTATTCCCGACGACGTCGAGACCGAACGGACGAGCATCGCTTTAAACTTTGTTTTCTTTTTGCGCAACTGCCGGGGTGGCGGACAGTGCTACTAGCGTCATCGTGAATACGATTGACCGGATTGTGGGGCATGTGTACATGTTCGACCTTTAAGAAAGAGTCGCGTTGGGCAGTTAGCGAGTGGCAATCGCTTCGCCATTGAAAATGTATGTCAGATTCGCTCTTCAGGTCGACGTAACTTGTCTGGAAATTGGACAATGAGAGAGCGAGTAGTTGAATTGGGTAGCGATAATCCTGTCAGTCGTCACGACCGAACGCTTCCTAGCTGAGACGAGGCTCCGCTTGGACTAAACGGATGACAGTGTTTGATCTACGAAACGAATATTTACGAGACCTATTGCGGACCGTTTGGAGGATGATGCAGCAGCGAATCGGATTTGCTAAATCCGATTCGATCGACTTTGACGGCTGTGTTTCGGCATCATCATTTTAGAGCAGGCTTTTTAGAGCACAGGCTTTCTAGAGTACAGCAGCTGGCCGCCGCGCGATCGCTTTGGCAAGCGCCTGTTTCCATTGGCTCATTTTGGGGCCATTGAGAGCGTGATACTTGGTGGTGTCCAAGACACTATAGGCTGGCCGCGGCGCTGGAGCACCGTATTCGGCTGTTGTAATTGGATTTAGATCGACGTTTAATTCCGCGATTTCGAAGATCTCGGCTGCAAAATCCAGCCACGAAGTTTCGCCTTTGTTTGTCACGTTGTAGATACCGTACTTGTCGGTTGTCAGTAGGAATTTGACGGCATTGGCGAGTTCGCTGACACAAGTAGGCGTGCAGAATTGGTCGGCGACGATATTCAATTCGTTGCGAGTTTCACCCAGTGAGAGCATCGTGTTTACGAAGTTCTTCATTTCCGAAAGGGCATCGTGAACGCCGTAAACACCACAGGTGCGGACGACGAAATGTTTGGGAGTTGACGTCGCGCGGGGCTCGCCGTCGAGTTTGCTTTTGGCGTAAGCGCCTTGGGGGCCCGGAATGTCGAGTTCGGTGTACGGAGTTCGGTGGTGGCGATCCATTCCAAATACGTAGTCGGAACTTATGTGGACGAAGGGACAGTCGAGAGTAGTACAGGCTTGGGCGAGGTATCCGACCGCTTCGACATTTACCTGTCGGCACAATTTTTTGTTCGACTCGGCAGCGTCCACATTGGTATAAGCTGCGGCATTTATGACTGCGTCTGGGCGTATATTTGTGAGGTAACGAAGCACCGCTTGCCGATCGGTCACATCCAATGCTGCTCGACAAAGTTGAATGGCCTGGTCGCCAAATTGGTAGCCTAGTTCTGTCCCCAGTTGCCCTGCGGCTCCAACGATAGCGATTTTCATAGTTCCAACCCTCTTCTACTGTAAATGACAATCAAGGTATAAACGAAGTTGCTTTCTCACGCCGCTTATACTTTGTCTATCAATAAAGTCTGTGCCAGCTGCCAGCCAATTATGCATACTCCCAATGGAATGCACCAATAGGCAAAGTAGTGCAATTTACCTTTTTCAATCCATCGAATGAGCCACGATAGCGATACCAATCCAACGACAAACGCAAAGAACGCACCAAGCAATAGAATGCTCAAATCTGTCTGCAAGGCACTGCTTCCCATCATGTCTTTTATTTCCAAGACAGTTGCTCCGGCGATGACGGGAATGGCAAGTAGGAAGGAAAATGTCGCTGCCGCTTCTCGCTTTAAACCGACGATGAGTCCAGCAACAATTGTCGAACCACTCCTTGAGATTCCGGGCAAGATCGCGATGGCTTGAAAAAGTCCAATAAGCAGCGCGGACTTATAAGTTAGCCCTTCGTAGGCCTCTTTGCCGACTTCTCGAGTGGCGATCCAAAGTAGCATCAATCCGGTGATTGGTAACATGAAGCCAGCGATCATCGGACTCTCTAAGACGTGCCCAAATAATCTCTTGATTACCAGGCCAGCAATCACGGCCGGTATTGTTCCAACAATCAATAACCCAACCACTCGGCTGTCTTCGGAAACCAATTTCCAGATGCGATTCCAATAGAACACGAGAATCGATAACAACGTGCCAGCGTGCAAGAAGATGTTCACGTCGGGAATGTTGACGTTGGTATTCATCAAGGATTCGACGATTACTAGGTGGCCAGAAGAGCTCACCGGCAAAAACTCGGTGACTCCTTGGACGGCCGCTAGTATCAGAATCTGTATAGTATTCACGAATCGCCCCTCCGAAGGTCGCATTTATGGTTCGCAAATATAGCTCACGCCCGGCATTGGGCCTACGTGGATTTTCGAATCTGCCGGATTTTAGAAAGGGGATTTTAGAAAGTAGTGGCTATTGCGTCGTAGACTTTCCCAACGCATGAAATGCGCCGCATGAAAACGCCGAAAGCGGAAAGAGAGAGGGACAGACAGTGGAACCTGCAAATTCGTCAAAACGAGAAGATCTACTCAACGTTGTACGCGGTGTGCTCATGGGGGCCGCTGACATCGTTCCAGGCGTTTCCGGCGGCACTGTTGCATTGATTGTCGGCATCTACCAACGACTAGTTTCCGCAGTCAGCCACCTCGACGCCCAACTGCTCAGGCTTGTCTGGCGTGGAAAGTGGAAGGAAGCAGCGATTTACCTCGATTTTCGCTTTCTGGCAACGCTTGGCGTTGGCGTTATCGGCGGAGCCGTTGCTTTGGCGAGTTTGATTCACTACCTGCTTGAAAGCTATCAAACTGAAACGTTTGCCGTATTTTTTGGCATGATTGTCGCGTCTTCCTTATTGGTAGCACGCCAAATTCCCAGGTGGTCACCCCGATTAATCATCGCTGCCGCACTGGCCGCCAGTGCCGCCTTTGTCATCTGCGGACTCGTTCCCAGCAACGTAAATCCAACTCCACTCAATATCTTTCTGTGCTCAATGGTCGCAATTTGCGCAATGCTGTTACCGGGGATTAGCGGGTCGTTTTTGCTGCTGATCTGCGGGCTTTATCACCATATTACAGGCACAATTAAGACGTTTGCCGCGGGCGGTATCAACATGGAGACGATCACAACGCTCGCCGTGTTTGCTGCAGGTTGCGCCACCGGATTGATACTCTTTAGCAAGGTGTTGAAATGGCTGCTCAATAAACATAGCGAAATAACAATGGCCATTCTCTGTGGATTTATGATTGGTTCACTGCGCCGCGTATGGCCGTTTAAACGGGAATTTCCAATCGATGAAGAGCATGTCCTATTGCTTAACACGCTGCCGCAAGCACTCACGACAGAAGTTTTGCTAGCAGCTGCACTAGCGGTTGGAGCGGCCGTGCTGGTTTTGATAGTTGAGAGGGGCTCACAGTCGGGTTCACATGTAAACAATGAACAACTGAACTCCCTGTCCACTCCCGCTAGCACAGAAGCATGATTTCTCGCTATGTGTGTTTGAGATGGCGTGCTATGTTTCACCGGATCGTATGCAGATAGATACGAAGAGAACTGTTTTTTCAGTGAAAAATGGAAAATGAGGAAGAGGTCATGACTGTCAAAAAAGGCATTATTTTGGCTGGTGGCTCGGGAACTCGATTGCACCCAATTACCCGAGCGACCAGTAAGCAATTGCTGCCTGTCTACGATAAGCCGATGATTTACTATCCTCTTTCGGCATTGATGTTGGCTGGGATCCGCGACGTTCTTTTAATCTCGACGCCGGTCGACATTGGCGGCTTTCAACGGTTGTTGGGAGACGGCAGTCAGTTTGGCATCAATATTGAATATTGTGTTCAGCCGAGTCCAGATGGTCTTGCCCAGGCGTTTATTTTAGGGCGAGATTTCGTTGGCAACGACGGAGTGGCTTTGGTGTTGGGCGACAACATTTTTTACGGTCAAGGATTTCAGGAGATGCTCGATCGAGCGGCAGAGCAGCCTGAAGGTGCGACGGTTTTTGCCTATGCCGTGAAAGATCCAGAACGTTATGGCGTCGTTGAATTTGGCTCGGACGGTCGAGCAATTTCATTGGAAGAGAAGCCTGAACAGCCACAGTCTAACCACGCAGTTACGGGATTGTATTTTTACGATAACGAAGTGCTGGACATCGCCGCGAACCTAAAACCATCGCCACGAGGCGAATTAGAAATAACTGACGTCAATCGAGAGTATCTAAATCGGGGCAAGTTGAGAGTCGAGCGATTTAGTCGCGGGTTCGCATGGCTCGACACGGGAACTCCCGAGTCGCTTATGCAAGCGGCGAGTTTTATTGAAGCGATTGAGCAACGGCAAGGACTAAAAGTAGCATGCCTCGAAGAGATCGCATTCTTTAGAGGATTTATCACTGCGGACCAACTGCAGTCGCTCGCCGAACCGTTGAAGAAAAACTCGTACGGACAGTATCTATTTGACCTCTTGGATCGCCAGGACGAAATTAAATCTATTGCGCGGCCTACCACCGTCGTTTCGGTTGCCGCGGAACTACCTGTGACTAGCTTGACCTCGATGACTAACCAATGATAAAAAAGCACGCGGACCCGATCTGGACGCTCATGGGACTACTCTGAAAGTCCCATCCTTGGCACGGAATCTCGATAGGTGATAATGCGCCGCACGAATTGCGATCGTTCGTGGAGATCACTCCTTTCGATTCGGTGAAATACGAAATCGATAAGGAGAGCGGTTATCTAATGGTCGATAGACCCCAACGCTATTCCAGCACAACGCCCACATTGTACGAATTTGTGCCGCAGACTTTCTGTGGCGAGCGACTTGGGAAGCACACAGCTGAACGCATCGGTGTCCCAGAACTCGATGGCGATTCCGATCCGTTGGATATTTGCATTCTCACCGAAAGAGCCATTCATCACGTCGGCATCATCGTAAATGCGATCCCCATCGGCGGCTTACGAATCCTCGACGGTAATGAAGCAGACGATAAGATTATCGCCGTCCTTCGCGACGATGCTGCCTATGGCGATTGGACCGACATTAGCCAATGTCCCAGTTCGTTGTTGGAACGGATCGAACACTATTTCATGACCTACAAAATGGAACCAGGGACGGAATTCACGAGCAAGTGTGAAGTCGTCGAAGCCTACGGTCGAGAAGAGGCGTTGGAAGTTATTCGAATTAGTCAGCAAGACTACGCTGACCGTTTCGACAACCTCGAAGAAATGTTGACCGAAGTGCTGCACGCCTAGGCGTCGATTTTGATATCAAGCAAAACAAAAAGCCTGTTGCACTTTATCGCAACAGGCTTTCTTTTTGGCCAATCTGTTCATGAGCAGCCGATTATGGTCGCTCAATCTATTATGAGCTCTCTGGATTTGTCGCTTCGACTACCGAATGATGTCAGTCGGTAGGGTCGCAGACTCCCGGATTCGCCAATGAGCGCCGGGGCTCAGCTTTCGTTGCAGCGTCAGTTCACCTGTCGTCGGATCGATCGTCAGGAACGACATGTCGCTGGCTTGAATGTGGAAAGACTGATATCCGTTGTAAAATCCCGTGTACTGAATGATCCATCGATTTCCGTGGCCCGAGAGCGGCTCTCTGCTGCTCAAGGAAATCCCTAGATTGCCATCCGTTTGGAGCTGCTGGCCGTTGTAGACCGAGTTTCCACGGTTGCGGATCAGCCGAGTCATGTACCCTCGTACATACTGAAGGTTGTGAGTCGTATCGATTTCCCAGTAGGTTCCTGAGTTTTCAATGTCGGAATCCAAGGTAGTATCGATCGCTCCGTCCTCATCGAGTGTGAGGTAGCGCCCCATCACACCTTTGGCGAGGCTTTGAATAGTTTTTCGTTTTACGGGCGGCCAATTTACCGCGTCGTAAACGCTTTGGGCGGGGGCTAAATCGGCTGTTAACAATACCGCAGTAAACATACCTAGAATGGTTAAGGTAGCTGCTTTCATCACAAGTCCCTCACGGTTGACACGTCGCAGATGTGGAAAAACACGCCATCGATAAAATGCTACTTATCGACTGGCAAAACACGCGACGTCAAGGTACCACGAAAAGCCACAGCCAAGCAAGCATTTGGTGGGGGAATTGCCCATTTACAAATTTTGCTGTCCGATTCAGGACTCCCCCCCTATTGGGTTATGGAAGGTCGCCTTTTATTTTGCAATAGTGGGGGGCTGAAGCAGTCACTTAGTGGTAGTTTCGCCTCTCTTCTCTAAAAGCTACTCTCTTCTAATTTAAGAAATTCACGATGTCCATACGGGTGCTAATTGCCGACGACCATGAAGTCGTCCGGTGCGGCTTACGTAGCCTAGTAGCAGGTACCGAAATCCTCGTGGTGGAAGAAGCAACCACAGGGGAAGAGGCGGTACGCAAGGTGTTGTCAGGCGTGGATATAGATGTTGTCATACTCGACATCCGTATGGATCAAGGCGATGGTCTCACTGCGCTGCAGCGAATCAAGTTGGAGAAACCCGAATTGCCGATCTTAATGTTATCGGCATTCGACAATCCAACCTATGTTGCTCGGGCTGTTGCAATGGGCGCTACTGGCTATCTATTAAAGGGAACATCGCAGGCGGACATGCTTGCGGCAATCCGCAAAACCGCGGCTGGCGAGTTGGCTTGGAGTCGCGAAGAGCTACGTCGAGTAACTGGAGCACTTGCGACTCCTCGATTAAACGCGGATGTCGAAGTTCCTTTGACTCAACGGGAAAGCCAAGTTCTTGAAAAGCTATCGCTTGGTCTAACGAATAAAGAGATCGCGCAAACGCTCGGGATTAGTTACGAGACAGTCAAGGAACACGTCCAGCATATTCTGCGAAAAGTGGGAGTGTCGGATCGAACTCAGGCCGCCGTCTGGGCGGTTCGCAAAGGGCTTGTATAATCGATGTCGTAGTTCTGCCATGTGCGACTACGATCGTTGAATTGAGATCTTCTATTTTCTAAACGAAGTTCAGAGTCCCCTTCTTCTGGGTTGCCTCGTTTGAGGTGCTCTGAGTTGAATTCTCAGCCTTGATTCATTCCCGTAATTCATGCTGTTTTTTTGGCGAATCTTATGAAACCGACTGACATTTCGATACGGGAAGTCCGCATATCGACTGAGCAAATTGACTACCGTACTCCAATGAAATTTGGCGGGCGAGTTGTCAATGATGTTGTGCTCTTCAATACCGAGGTAACCGTCGAGACGCGCGATGGTAAAACGGCGACCGGTCTTGGTTCGATGACAATGGGCAACGTTTGGGGTTGGCCCAGTCAAGCGGTGGATGGTGCAACAACCTTAAAGGCGATGGTGTTGGCTTCGGAACGAATGGCTGCTGCTGCTCAAGATTACAACCAATGTGTACACCCAATTGAGATTGTGCACGATTTGTCACAGCACTATCAGTCGTTGTCGGATGGAATCACTGCGGAGTTGGGGGTTTCTGAGTCGATTCCGCGACTGGCGCAATTGGTTTCCGCGTCGCCAATCGACGCTGCAATTCACGATGCTTTTGGAAAAGCCAACGGTATTAACGCGTTTAACGCATTGGGTGAGCAATTTGCCAACCGCGACTTGGCCCATTATCTGGGCGCTGATTTTGCGGGAGAATACCTCGATCGTTATACGAGCCGCGCGCCAAAATCAAAAATGCCGCTCTACCATCTGGTCGGAGCTTTAGATCCATTGACCGCCGGCGATGTAGCTCAACGAGTTAACGACGGTTTACCAGAAACGCTCGGCGAATGGATCATTGCCGACGGACTGACCCATCTGAAACTCAAGTTG
>Ga0115002_10002326_pt1 | contig 24926 bp, 17 predicted proteins | sample ArcticOcean_MG_C_8_FD_89576 | JGI IMG/M metagenome (GOLD analysis project Ga0115002, IMG submission 89576) | Marine microbial communities from western Arctic Ocean - ArcticOcean_MG_CB11_86 | ecosystem: Environmental > Aquatic > Marine > Oceanic | place: Arctic Ocean: Canada Basin | collected... | reverse complement strand
ATAACAAGTAGTAGGATGTTCCACCCAATAAAGAGTAGACCCATTTCCTCCAAATTGAATTTCAGGACCACCACCAGTATTAGGAAGTTTAAAATACATCCATGCCGACGAAGCCGCAGGGAATCCGTCATAAAGAACAGGATTTAAAATATGTATGGCGTCATTACTAACTTGTAGACCGCGTCCTATATTCTCCACGTTTCTATTCCTTAGCATCATGCTACCTTTGTCTATATCATCAAACCAATTATACAACCCAGCTCCTTGATAATATCCGAAATTTTCATTATTCCATTGTCCCACCCTATTATAATGTGGAAACCAGTGACCATAGTTAAATACGCTTGTCTCTCTCTTGTTATTGTCGGCATCATCTAAATCCAAAAAATAATGAAGATCTATAGTTTTATGTGTAGCATTAAATAATGCAAGATCAAAAGAAGATGGGGCATTTCCTGTAAATTCTCGAACACTAACGTCATAAACATAAATCCCGTCTCCACTATTGGCATCAATAACAAAACCACCACTATATGGTCCTATTGTTATATTTCCATAGGAATCATTGTGATTACCAAGCCAGAAACTAATATCCCAAGTATTATCATATGTTTCGGTAACAATCACTTCATCGGCTGGAAAGTTCTCATTTCCATAAGGAGAGTCGTCTTCACCATCTTCGTTGACAGGCATGTTAGGCAGACCATAGTCACTTACTACTGACCCGTCAGACAAATCAACCACAACCAAACTATCCAAATTTCCCGATCCTGTCCCTGTTCCTTTAATTTTGATATAAATGTCAGATAATTCTCCCGTGGCAGCATTAACTCTAACTCTACTATGCCCCCGCATAATTTGGTAATCCGGGGGACCGGCTGTTAATAGAAAGGGCGAAACTGTTTGTGTTACATAACATCCAGTAGTCGGATTTGAACCACTAACTGTTATTTTTGTTTCGTCTTCAATTATACAGCCAGTTCCTTTAGTCCATGAAGGTTGACTTAATGCTAAAAATGGATCCTCTACCATATTAACATACCATCCTCCATTCCATTTTTCATTATCTATATCTCCTTGTCTTATTACCCAAACCTTACCCTCCGAAGCAGGCACAGGAAGATGTAAAGCTTGAATTATTGCGGCTTCATGATAAATAGCTGGCTCACTAGGATACATTCTAACGTGCCAATAATCAGGAAAACTCCACATTCCGTAAGGTTCGCCTTCTGGACGCATAGACGGCTCTCTCCACAACATAGAATTTACACGATAATGCCGAGGTGTTGGGTAAGCCGATGGGAAGGCATCCATGCCGTATCCTACAGTGTTCTGCGTGTTTTTTGGTCCATACCAATCAAACCATCCAGTTGAAACACAACAACAACCTCCAGGCATATTATTAAAGCTCATATATCTTGTTTCCTTATATACATGGTTCCACTATCATCATTTTCCTATTATCAATCGTCATCCAATGAATATGTTTCCCAACAGGAGTAATCTCACTAGCAATAGTAAATACGGTTTCTTGTACCCCATTTAATTTCATATCGTATGATCCAGATCCAGTAATTGCCGAATATTGTTCCATTGTACCAGAACCAAAAGTAATAGTCTTTGAGCCTGATGCTGGACCATCATCTGCTGGACTATCATCATAAACCGCCGCCGTAATTTCTTCAGTAACATAAGCACTACCGGCATCAGAGGCAGCTTTCACCTGCCATAATCCTAATTCACGATTTAGTCTTAAATCTAGTGGTGCAACGGGCCACGTATCAGACCTGCGCAACCATCCCGACATAAATGAACCACTTAATCCTGAACTCTCATGTACTCCATTAATTACAATACCAGAAAGAGTATCAACTTGATTAGGTATTGGATTATCATCTGTGTCATATCCCCAAGATTGCACTAATAATGGTCCACGCAAAGCGAATGTTCTATAATCATCTTGATAATCAAACCCATCAACTTCAGTAGTCATATTATTCATAACAAGACCGCCAGAAGGCATTCCTGATGTCAATATCTCCCCACTAGCGCCAAGATTTGTACGAGATACCATATCAATATCATGACCTAGATTAGAACCAAATAGGCCGGTATTATATCTACGAAACAATATATGTTGAGATTCGTCACCTGTCGCCGGATTTATATATGGAACTAAATCAATTTGAGAAATAGTTAGTGGTACTGAGCCGCTGCCACCATCAGTACCGGTGGGCATTATTCCTGATTCTGATCCTAAAGGAGTTATTAATCTCGGCAATCCTCCCGCCCCTTGCATAGAAATTGGTCTTATTAAGCTATCCAAACTAGCTATCGACTTAGAATCATATCCATCAGTACCAGAAGATAATTCATGCTTTAAATCATGTAAACTACTTGTACAAATAATGGGTCTTCTGTCTTCTCCCCATTCAGATATTTGGCCAATAAACAATTCATGAGGAGTGCCTATAATATCCATTTTCCTATCATAGACGTTCTTACTTGCACCTTTTAAGTTATGATATAATGCTGATTTAGAATTCATAGAAGAGTTAGCCGCGCCACTAGTCAATTCGTTATTTCTTAACATTGCTCTTAAATCACGAGTAACTTTCATTTTATTTTGACTGACTTCTTTTAGTCTATCAGCATTTATCTTAGCAAACCTTCCATATTTAGGAGTATAAGTTCTAAATTGATATTGTGTAGTAACTTCCGTACCAATGTTTATACTAATATTAGTTACATTTGGACCTTCTACCCCACTAGGAACAAAACCAAAATCAAAATATTTATAGTCATGATCAAAATCAACATCATTAGCATATGTCCCAGTATAATTACCAGTAACCATTCCTCTATTTTCAAATAAATGATTATTAGTCAATAAGCTAAGAGAATTTAATTCTGCCCCTAAAGGTATAGTCGGCGTTCCAACAACAGAAATATTACCAACTTCTGATGCTTGCATATTTGTCAAACCGGCCTCAGCTAAAGCACTACCCGCCAAATTTAAATTTTCATATCCGTTATACTCCCACGGAACTAATCCCTGGTCCTGATCTATTTCTATACCCCCAACCGTACCTATACTCACCCACGGTCCATAAGTATCTATGTTGCTTTTCATACCAAAGGCTACACCATCAGGGATATAAGCTATTGTACGACCTTTATTTGCAGCAGTTTTAGAGGCTACTGTTTCAGACAAATTTTTCATTTGTTCCGCTAGATTGGAAAAACGAACATCCTCTGGTAATTTTGATAGCATATAAGCCAAACCCTGTACAATGTCATAGGTTTCCAAACCACCAGAAACAACAGGAGAAGGTATTGAAACAATAGCTCTAGGTATGCCTGTTCCATTCATATCATGGAATACATAATCTGAATCTACAGTTCCTTTCAAATATATATTACCCTCACGTAAAATATAAGTAGACTCATCATGAGCAGAGAAATTTAACCCACTATGACTAGTCCAGGCTACTATAGTTTCTATTTTATTGCTGTCATTTCTAAAAAACCCAATATCTGCTCCGGTAGTAGCTAAACCAAATATGCTCGTTACTTCTGTCCAACCTCCACCTTGACTTGGTTGTTCACTATATGTTAATTGATTATTTTCTTCATCAGTATATACACAAGATTGAGGAACGCGAACCGCAAATTTTTTGCCATAATATTCATCAGCAAAACTCGCTACCCACGCATGAATTGTAGCTATATCTTCCTTCACACCATCTTGTATATGATCATTTATATTAATATATCCGAGGCCCATTCCTATCGTATCTCTAGCATTGATAACAGATCTTTGTCTCTCTGGATCAATTGGAAGTTTTTGTACGTAGTAACCAGGTGGTTCTGATTCCACCATGTCATTGTAGCCTGATATTCGCTCTAATTCAACACCTAGAGCTTTACTAAGATGATTGACATCCCAACTTATAAGATGACCTAAACCAGCTAAAACATTGTTAGTATTACTTATGATTGTGTTAGTATCTGATGAAGTAAGCACTCTCCATCCGTTCCATATATCATGAGAAATACTAGCAAATAATTCTCCTTCAGTGATAGTAATAGGTAACCCAGAAAAAGTTATATAATTTAATGACCCTTCTATGTCAATAGTATCTACTTGAAATTCCCAAAAACCACTATTTATATAAGGGACAATCATGGTTTCGTCATCACGCAAACCAAAAAATGGTAAAATTACATCGTCTACTTCTTTCAGAACGACAGCCCCCGGTTCAACAACGTCTCCATCGTGGAAATACGGTGGTCCTGTATAAGTATTATGTCCATCTCCCTCTGGATCATAATCTTGTGGAGCTTGATATAGGGTTTCTTTTTGCCCACCAATGATGAATCTAGAATTAATTTCATTTCTATATTCTGTCCCAACAGAACTTCCTCGTAAAATTCCTGCTTCTTTTGCGGCCGCTATATAGGTGTCAACTTTTCCATAAACTGGTGGAGATCTTCTACTAACAGTTCGTACTTTAATTATGGTGTCAATAGATCCACCAATACTTACAGGTAGTGTTTCTATATAAAAATCATAACCTGCTTCTTGACATACTCTACTAATACCATCTAACAAACTTATTTCTGTTTGATTGAATCTAAGAAAATCTGGAACAATAGGCAATTCGCTGATATCAACAAAATACTCCATTACTGATTCGTCGTTATTAGTCTTATCACTGCTCAATAAACCAAAACCCTGAGTCCAATCTTTCCAGGCCTCATCAGATGGAGGCAAGGGTACTGGTACTGTAGAGATATCGTGTCCTCTTCCAACCAATCTTCCAGCAGTAAACTTTGTAGCTTGACCAATAACAGGAAAAGCATTAACTAAAACATTTATCAAATTCCTAATCATATACCAAGGCATACCGTTATGATTAGTTAATGATCCTCCAAAACCGCCCGCAGGTGTTCCAAATACGGCCCCATCAAGTCCTCCATCTCCAACATTATACGTTCCCGGCGCACTTTGATACCATTGTGGGCAAAGTATTCCTTGAGCTTCAGCATATCCATAAATATTAATTAGATTGTTTGGGACAAAACCAGCATAAGGAGTTCCAACAGCAGGAATAATGCCACCGGCGTATGAGCCTATAATTAATTTAGTGTTTTCTAAAATAGAAGTTGGAGTAATGAGTTTAACAATATAGCGTTTACCACTAGAATTTTCTACTTCTTCCCAACTTTGTATTAATCCAGTAAATTCAAAATCTTTCAAACGAAAATATGCTGGCAAACCAAAAATGTAAAGTTGCCTACCAATAAATCCTGGGTCCGCAAGAGTCCAGTTCCGTTGAGTTAAAGTTGTATCCCAATATTTTTTAGGACTAGCTGTTGGTGGCGGGCAATCATCTTCTACTAATTCAACTGTAACTTGAGAAGACTGTTCGTTCCAACCCATATCGGCAGAAAAAGATACAACACTACAACCTAAAAATAATGTTTGGTCAAAATTCCCAAAATGTTCAGCATCACATGCCATTATATATTACCTTTCCTTATAATCCTAACAAAAGGATGTTTCTGGGGCAGTACCGGCACAAGGGACATACGTCCATTCAACATTCCTGCTATAGCGACCAGACTTAATATCCCATCCCTCAGTATCTTGTGTTTTAAATAATTGAGTGTTTACTCCAGACAAATCTGTTTGCAAAGCGCAAAGTAACTCAGTTACATCCGGTTTACTTATAGAGCTAATTATATTCACACATCCAGTGGTCGGTCCCATTATCGCCTCTATACTTACGCTTCTTTTGCTAGAAGTAACAGTACTCAAAGATTGTAATACCGGTCCATACGCCCTTCCTAAAATAGCTATTTCGGCAAATACGTCTGTCGGATTAGTGTCGCTAATTGATATAGTTTCAGATAAAGCATCAGCAATAAAATTACAAGGACGATCATCATATGAATAAGTATAGTTTATTGTACCCTTAGTTGGATTATGTGCAATGTTATAACTCAATACTATTGGATTTATAGTCGCCCCCTCAGCTAATAGAGAGGCGCGGCCTGGAAGTTTAGGTCTTAAATCGTCCCAAAATGCAGATGCCGCATCATACTTAAAGACGTTTACTACATAATCTCCAGGATCAGATCCAAAGCTAACTGTTTCTAATCCTTGAATAGATCCATTAATAGATATGTTAGTTAAACCATTACTAGAATCATAACTAACTGTAGCAGTAAAGTCTTCTATGGCCGGTCCACAATTGTCTTGAAATCCAGTATCAGCAAATAACCACGATTCTGTTACACTAAAATTTCCATCAGCTTGATCTATTTTTTGTACTCTAGAATGATTAAAACCAATAAAAGACTCCTCGCCTAAATTCAATATTCCAGAACCAGAAAGTTGACCACTAGTATAACCTACTTGCCCAATCACATATTCCCTTGCTTCTTGCCAAGCTGGTCTTGAAGGTAATCCAGTACCACAATTTTTGATTCCTTTGGCAGAAACAGAATGAGACAAAGAAACCAAATGCATATTATTGTCGCCCCCTGGTCCTAATTCTGAATCCAAAGCAAATTTATAACGAGAAGACTGTTCATCTAATTGTAAATCCCAACTTTCACTAATACTATCTAACCATAGTCCACCATAACTATCTCCATCCCATTCTAGATCAATAGAAAATTCAGAAGACGATGCCCAATTATCGCTCGTTGGGCTAAATGATATACTATTTATTCTAGGATATTGTTGTATTAGAGTACTTTCTCCACAAGTAACTTTAAATTCTAGGCAATCTTCAGCAAAACCACCAATTAAGGTATCTTGCATACTATCCACACTCTGATAACCATCTATTCCAGACGGAACCATATTTAATTTTCCAGCTAAACCAACTTTAAACACAGAACCAATTGTTGTTCCATCTCCAATTTTTTTGAATTCTTTATTTATAGTCAACAGAGGAACCGGTCCACCATCTCGTTGGAAATCATAAGTTCCGTATGTAATATTTGTTGCATTAGACATTAGGTTATTCTCATGGATTTAAATTAGGATGCTTTCGATGTTGTGCAACCCCTCTATGGTTTCTCGCGTCAACGGCGACGGCCCCTCGACAGCCTTGGCTGGGGCTGCGCTTGTGGTTTTTCTTCTAGATTACGAGTTGCATCACCACCGCTTAATTCCGCATTGATTCTATTATTCATCATAGTCTCCATTGCTGGCCCCATTTCATTTAAAGCCTCTGCTCCAGTTACTCTAACAGTAACATTTACGTTTCCACCATGTTCGTGTTCTACCTTTTCAGGTGTAGCCGCCGTAGCTGCATTCACTTTCTTTTCTAAAATACTATCCAAAGTACTCTCTAGTACAGTTACTAATGAAGCCGTAACTGCTGCTAATTGTTGATCAGCATTGCTTAAAACCGTTCTACCCCTTTCTTGGTCACGATTTGCCAATTGGAATCCTGCTTCTCTTTGATTGAATCGTTCGTCCTGTAGCGTGCGTTTCGACCGTCTCTCTAATGGAGTACCTCCCAATAATGCTCTATCGGCTGTTCGCCCACCTTTTCTAAACTCATTATCAACATCCACTCTTCCAGCTAGAGTTCTACGAATTCGTTGATCTGTAACACGACTATCCTCTCCTCGGCGCATCCCGATAATTCTTTGTCCTCTAAGGCCCTCACTAGCGTCGTCTCCTCTTAAAATAACTCCACGATTCATTTGCTCGGCAAGCCTCTCAGCCCGTTCATTCTTAATACGTTCAGCAGGAGTAGCCGAAATAAAGTCTTCAGCAAATTGTTGAGCTGATTTTTTCTTATTTTCTATCTTAAGCAAATCTGAACTAGCAGCGGCGATAGCTACATTACTTGTTGCTATGTCTTTAAGTATTCCTTCACTAGCATTTTCTTGAACCTCTAACCGATTAAGAGATTCGTTGATCGAGGCTTGTTCTCCAGGAGTGCTAACCGCTCCAGTGTCACTGGCTATCTCTGCGTTCCTAGCATTTAATCGTGCTCTTTCTGCATCTATTCGACTTAAATTAGCCATTTGATCAGATGTAGTCACGCCGCCCGCTCCCGCTATACCCGCTCGAGCTTGTCTTTGAGCTGTTTGTCCAGCAACCTTCTCCTCAAAAGTTAGATCCCTATTCTGAGTAAGTTGAGTAATTCGGTTCTTATTTTGAAAGTCTCTTCCTATTGTAGATACAAATTGACTATTAGCCTTTTCTTGTAATCCAATCCATGCTGAAACTGCCTTTTCATAATCTCCGATAGCTTTATTTTGAACTTTAACTAAATCAGACATTACTTTTTGCACTTCTTTTGTAGTAAGTGCAGCTAGTTTAGAGGCGTGATCTCGAGCAAATGATTCTAAAGATCCTCCTTGTCTATTTTTGTCTGTTGATTGGCTAATATTTGATACCAAAGAATTTAGAAGCGCTGGCGGTAAATCTGAGAATTCATCACGTATCGAATCCGCAAGTCTTGTTGCCGCCGTATCACCCTCTTTGCCAGAAGTGGTATCTGCTGCGGCCCTAGCTATAACTTCTGGTAATCTAGTTTCTAAATCTGAAATACTAGTTAAAGCACCAAACAATTCTCCAGAAAATCCCCTCCCCTCACCAGAAGAAGGACCAGACCCACCTAAACTTTGGATTCCAGTGAAAGCGGCCCTCCTTAATTCTTCTGGCGAAAAAGCTTTTGAATTAGCAAAAGGGTTGACTCGTTGTGATGAAGTTACACCACCGCCTAATATGGCGGCGTTTGCTTGTCCAAATTTTGCTCCAGCATCTCCCGCACTTGCTATCCTCGCCCCTGTTATCGCTATATTATCGCCAAATCTATCTAATGAAATTGCCGCGTTCTTCACTGCTGCTGCTAATCTCTGAGACTCTCTTATCGGATCAACAGAAAAATCTACACCCATCAAAATACCCCTAGCGGCCACATCTCTATTGGATCCACCCAATGCTTCGAATTGATTATCTGATTTTGACACTCTCGCCGCCAGAAGTAATTTTTCTGACTTATTTAATCCTTGTAATATTGTTGCTTTTAATTCTTCAGAAGAAACTCCAGAATCCGTTTTTGCTACTATTCTAGAAATCTTTTCAAATACCGCCTGCCCTCCAGCGGCCGTAGTAGCTTTAAGATCTGCTCCTCTTCTAATAGCGCCTTTTCGCGTTCTTTCACTAATATTTCTTCCACTTTGACTACTTACAAAGTTTTCTGGAGATCTGAATAATTCGATGGGGTTGATTAACGACTGGGCGTTCGCTATCCGCGTTTCCGGTCTAATAAGGTCCAACATTCCATCCGTAACACTACGAGTTCCTTCAAAATCAAATTCACTGAATTCGATCTTAGTTGGCGATCCTTCTCCCTCTTCCAACTTCCTTGTAGTGCTACCTAAACCTAGCGCCCCTAGACCTTTATGCAAAACTTTTCCCAAACTATCTGTTTGAGCAAAACCTGCGTCAAATTGGTCGTTTGCAGTTCTAACAAAGCTATTTATTGCAACTTGTGCGTCTTTAAAACTTCCCGTATCTGCAAATGTAGACAATCCTTCTTCTAAATCACTTAAAGATTTAGTCAAACTTTTTGTAGCTTTGTCTACTTTTCTATCTATGCCCTCTTGTATAAAAGCATTGAAAGCAGAAGATACACCGCCTACAACAAGGCCTACTCCCAACCCCCCTTTACCCAGCATACCCCCCATCATGGCCCCGGCAGATGCTCCCGTAACTGCTGCTCCTGTTTTCTCAAATCCAGCTTGTGAAAGCGCCCCACCAGCCATCATCCCTCCCATACCCAACATTCCCCCATCTATTTTATTAAACCCTGATGCTTGTCCCATGCCTTTTATCTTAGCCGAAAATTTGCCGCCCATTCTACCCATCCCAGCCTTCAGTCTTCTTCCTCCCCGTCTAACTCCTGCCAGCGGTGATCCTCTTCGATCCATTCCGAGGCGCTGCTCTGGCGTGTCCATATGTGTTGACATGCCGAATTGCTGCTGCATATTCGTCTGTCTTACATCGTATCTCTCTGCGCTTTTCTGCGCATAATAAGCCGCCTTCGCTCCACCGCCCCGGCTTCTTTTCCCTTGACTCTTCTGAGCGCCGAAGCTCTCCACAGGTTGGGTCGAACTCGGTGACGGCATTCTATCTATTTCCTTATTAACTATATTCTGGTTTCTTATGTGTCGTTTTTTCCTTTTCTTTGCTGATCTTTGGTATTCTTTGAGACGCTTTTTGTTGTGTTTTTTCTCTAGACCTGTGTCAAACTCCTTATCAAATATATCATCAATATCTCCAGAAAATCCTGTTCCGTTAGCAAATCCTATGCGCCCTCCAATTCCAACTCTTCCTCCCTTAGCAAATCCTCCTCTATCTGCATTATTTAATGAATGTAAAAATTCCGGTCCCAAACGTTTCGCCGCGTCCTTGTTAAATACAAACTCCCCACGAGTTAATGAAGCAGGAACTCCACCACCACCAGCAAGACCAACAGGAGGAGTCTTTTGTAACGGAGTTCCATACAATCGGGCTTTTCTTTTTACAGCGGCTGGAGTTAAAGGTTTTTTACCAGCCACCTTTCCTCTCTTTTTCTTAGTATCTTTTTTCTTTCCTTTTTTATTACCATGCTCAAGATTTAATTGATTAATAACTTTCTTTCTCATAGATGGTATGTTAGCTGCCTTACTAGAAGATTTAGCATCAATATAAGAAATATTTTTAAGTAGTTGATATCTCTTTCCTAAACCTTTATTAAAACCTGATGAAAAATCAAAAGGTCGCCCAGGATCTAAAGTACTATCAAATAAACCATTATTGTTTACGGCTAATAATACTCCTTCAAACAATGATCCCAAAATTCCTTTTGGATTAGCAGACTCAAAGATATTTTTAGAAGCTGATGGAGATAAATCTATTCCAGCTAAAGCTTTTGTTCCCGATCTTATTCCTCTTTGTGTAGATTGTTCAATTTTTTTAGTTACAATTTTAGAATCCTCGGAATCTAATGCCTCTCTTTTTAATGTATAAATTCTACCTGCGCTCCCTTTACTAAGCCTTAAACCAGGAACGTCTTCTTTAGTAATAGGCTCAAGTGGAACGCTTGATTTGTGTTCTAAAGGAGCCAATATCGCGGCACCAACGGTGCGTTTTCCACTTAAAGGCCCTCCAAGAGCAAGCCCAACCCTACCAGACTGATTCATCGCTTCCAAGTTTTCTTTTCCAACGGCATCAACGGCCTTACGACGAATAACAAATTCACCCTTTTGTAAAGTCGCATTTACATCATCCCTTACTCCTCTACCTCCAGGAACAATACCTCCCCTAGCAAAGCCCTGACGACCAACTGATCCACCCTCATGAAATTTAAGAGCCCCTTTAGCAAAAATTCCTTTACCAAATTGAGTTGCTAAGCTTGCTCCCTTAGCTACCCCAACAAGTGCAAGCATAGGAAGAATTGGTTTCAAAGTATCAGCTAACTTAATCAAATTACTAGTCAACTCTAGAATTGTTTTAGCCAAAGCTTGGAACGTAGAAGTCCCAGCTATATCACGAACTAGAGCAATAAATTCTTCTCGTACTTTTGCAATTTGAACAGCCAAAGATTGTTGGGCGGTTGCCGCATCCCTATCTATAGAATTTAATCCTTGTTTTGCAACAGCCAAAGCCTCTATTCTTGTTTGTTGTTGGGCCAACAACGGAATAACTTTACCAACTTGTCTAAATCCACCAAGTTGTTCTACTAATTTGGCAAACTGTGGATCTCTAGTATCTAAGTCTTTCAATGCAGCAGAAATTTTAGTAATGGCGTTAAATGGTCCTATGAATTTTCCTTGTAAATCTAATAAGTTAACACCCATCTCTTGTAAGAACCTAATCGTTTTCGGGCGTTGAATTCTAGTAAAAATGGTTCTCAGACCAGTAGCAATGGTTTCCGCACCTTCACGAGTAGTAGCTCTAACAGATGTAAATACCGCAATAAATTCTTGAAGGGCATCTACTCCAGAACTAACTCCTCTAGACGTTGACGCAAAAACACCACCGGCACGTTTAACAGCAGCAATGATATCGTCCGCTTCTACAGCAAACTTTCCTGCAACAGCATTGATAGAACCCAAGGCTCCTTTTAACTCATTAGCTTGAATTCCAAATTGTTTGAAAATAGCCACCGCGCCTTCTGCGGTATTAGCTATATTTGAGAACGTTGGTGCCAAAGTTGACTTGGCCAAAGCTTCCAAAGATACTCTGGTTTCGTTCGCAGACAAACCAGCTTGTGCTAAAATCCTAGATATTCCAACTAATTCTGAAGAAGAAACTCCTAAAGTAGTAGACAGGCGAGTTATTTCATTAGTCAAACTCTTTAGCGCACCCATACTTAATCCACTAACTTGGGAGATTTTTACTAGCTCGCGCTCAAAAGCAATCGCGTCTTTAACACCAGAGGCTAATGCCGAAACAAACTTGGTTACAATTCCACTAGCTATTCTAAATCCAGCGAAACGCCTAAAAGCCAAACCCGCTTGCTGACCAAATTGTTCAAACTGAGTACCGGCTACTGCTGCCTGATTTCCTAGACCCTGAACTTGAGTTTGAAGTTTAGCATTTTTTCCTAACTGACGATTAACATTTCTAAAAGCAGTAGCTATACTATTTAATGCAGTTGAGGCATTTTTGGCATTAGTAGGAATCCTGGCTAGCTCTTTATTTAAAAGAGCCATATGTCCAGTTAAAGAACGGACTCCTTTTCGTGCAGTATTACTAATACTGACTTTAACATCTGCCGTTACGCCGAGCTGACTACGTAATTGCGTAGAAATCGCACGAACGCTTCCTGCATTTAGCTGGGCATTTATATTGGCAGTTAGGTCAAATGAGGCCATATTGTCTTCCTAAATTTTCAAAATTAGGCGCTATCCTCTACACTATCCACCAACACAGGTTTACCTTTATCGTCTAAGAAAGGGCTTGATTCATCAGAAAATCCACCATCGGGAGTTCTCTTATAACCAAATACATCAACTATATTACCTTTACTATCTATTCGATTTCCAAATTCATCAATCAAGTTACCGTCTTCATCAACCAATTTTCCCTTTACATTAATCAATCTCAATTTATCATCTGTAAAATTAAACTTCTTCAGGAATTGATTCTCAGGCAAGGAGTCTTCAAAATCTGGATCAAAACTATAAAACTCACTGGCGTACTTTTCTGCCGCCACTATAGTTACCGGATCTGAAGATTCCAAAAATTTATCATAACTTTCAAAATACCTCTTCTTATTCTCACTATACACCGTACACGCATAAACCATATAGTTAAATCTAGCATTATCTGCTTGGCCCTCTATGGTATTGTTATCATACTCATTATAAGAAACCAATAACTCGGATTGTTTAGCCCTGTCCTTTTTAACATCAAGAGCTATTTCCTTAGCTTTAGACAATTTAATCTTACCTTTATGTAATTTATAAGTCTTATCTATAATGGATTTCTGCAACCTTTCCAATTCAGTTTGCTTTTCATCTCCCCACAATCCTTGTTCTCGTAGTTTGTCAGAAAGCCTTTTCCGCAATAGTCCGCCCTCATTAAGTAAAGAAGCAAAAATCTTATTATAAATCTTGTTCGCCCCCATTAAGTCCTCGGCCTTAGCTGAAACAAATTCCAATTCTACTTCTTTACCTTCTGTATTTTTTGTTTTAAAACTTTTCATTATCTTGTTTCCTTCTTAATAAAATCTATTTGATACATATTCCAGTCCGTCTCATACTCAGATAGTTCATCCTTAGCTGCCCTAATCTGTAAATTGCCCTTATCTAATATTTCACTTCTTATTTCTTCCCACATATCAGAAAATTTCAATTCATCACTATCTAATTGATCTTCCGGTATGTCCTTACCCCACAAATGCCCAAATCCGTCTTCAAAACTAGCCAGCGCCCCAATCATTGTCGTCTTTATCTTCTTTACTATGTTTGTTTCTAGTCTCTTTTGAGCAAACTGCTTCCGCTTTTCTTCATTTCTGTGTTTTCGTTCTTGAACTATTTTTTTGTTTCTATTAAAATCATCCATTTATCTTTCCTTATCTATTTACTACTTGTGCGTCTTGTCTTATTTCTGTTATATCATATTCATTAGCAACGCCATGAGTCTTAGTCATATTATGTATCTTTTTTTGAACTATTTTACCCCTAGTATCATTCATATCCATTATGCTCTTAACGTCTTCTTCAGTATTAGCCATAATAAAATGCTCATTGTGATTTTCATTAGATTTCTTCTTAGAGAGTCTATCTTCTTTCTTCTCTCTCTCATTTTCCTTATTAACATGTATCATCCAACCATCTAACATATCATCATCTTTAACTATTGCATCACTAGGAGGTTCTGAATGTTTCTTTATATTATCATATAATTGAGCATAGCTTATCAATATTCTTTGCTCCTCTCCTATTCTCCTAAAAGATGATATTTTTGACGTACCCCAAATAGTGGACCAAGTCCTGCTCCTAGCGATTTCCCTATATTTTTTAATTGATATAGCGTTTTTTTTATATTGCCCGACTATTTTCACAAGCGTAGCAGGTTTGATTTTAATAGATTTATAATACTTATTTAATACTATTTTAGAGAATATATGATTGTCTCTTTGTTCCTCGGCTAAATACTCAATTGTACAATGATCTAGTGCTAACTTTTTTCCCATCAAACGGCTATATTCATCATTAAGTGTCTCAATATGAGATTTCAGTTTTTTCCAAGTCGATGGAACCGCACCTTTTAAATATAATTGTAACTTGGCTTCATTCAATTTGTTTTCTAATGAATCTAAAACACCTTGCTCATATGCTGACCAAAGCCCGTTTTTCATAAGCAAAAAATCAGTTTGATCTCGACTAATCATGTCCTCAAATCTATTTTCAAACATGAATTCATCATATACGGCATCTCCCTCCGCTAGTATATTAACAGAAGGAGTGTCTACTATATATTTAGATATAAAAGTATATCCAGACAATATACGATTAATTAGTCTCGTTATCTTAACCTCATCCATTCTCAGTCCTAGAAAAAGAGGGCCTAGTACTACCTAAGCCCTATTTAAATTACACAGAGGTATCAGTCAAATAACCTGTTCTATCTGCCCATTTGAAGACACCAGTTACGCCATCAACGACGAAATCATATAGGGGATCACCTGAATGCATAACAGTAAAGTCATTGAAAGTAGTATAGGTATACGAAATACTAACATTTCCACCATCCGCATCACCACCACTATATCCAACACTTTGAATTCGATTTCTAACTCCTAGATACAATCTCAAACCTTCACACAATACTACACGAATAGTTCTATCTTTAGTATTGTTGTTAGTTGCAACACATCCAACTCCTGACCCAAAGATACCATCACCCAAAGCACTAACCAAGTCACCTTGACCAGCAGTAGCTTCAAATTCTGAAGTAACTTCTACAGGGAACGCAGCAGGACGGAAAAACGGCCTACGAGTACCTAATTCAAAAATGTCTTCACGACTAAAGCTAACTGACGCCGACATACTAGATATGTGAGCACCATACATACCACTTGCGTCTACTTCATTTAGTCCGCTGGTTGTGATACCGGCAATTTCTGATGGAAAAACAGTAGTGTCAGCATCATTTACCGCACCATTACTATCAGGAGTTCCTCCTACATCGTTATTGGTCCAATCAAAACCTTGAGAAGTAGCAATCCCCTGAGTAGCTAAAGGAGCATCTACTAGAGCCATTTTGGCACTAAAAGTAACTTTCGGAAAACCACCCTTTAATAGAGCTTCATCTCCATAAGCAGGAACAGTTTTTGTCTCATTTCCAGTAAACGAATTGTACCACAATTTATCATTAGCAACAAAAGTTGTATCTTCTGAAAAGTTCCCGTCTGTACTAAAGTTATATGATACAGAGTCTACATAGGCACCAGATATAACCACGGCACTTTCAGGATCACCACTAGCGTTAGTATTTGTGTCTGGATAAACAACTCCACCAATAGTACATCTAACCGCAGATCTAGCGATCATAGTTGGTGCAGTCGTAGCTATAGTAGACATTAAATACGGGGTTGGATGACCATCCAAAACCTTACTTAAACTTACTTCTACTTCCGGCACGCCTTCGACATTAGCATAAATCGTTTGTGTACCAAGCTCATTAGTTTGTTCAGTAGTGAAATTAGTTGTCATAGACATACTTTGCACACCATGAACCTCATCTCCCTGTGAAAACGTAAAATTGCCATCATTGTCTTTAATAGCAACCATATGCACAGGATAAAAAATTCTATTATTTGGCATTTTGAAATCTCCACTCTTTTATATATAAAATTGATTTAGTTCCTATATTGATATACACCATTATACTATTACAGACATAGTTGTTCTTACAACAGCGTTGTATAGATTTGGGTGTATTTTCCCAACATTCGAGATAGTTGAATCTTTCATAAGACAATTTCTCCATTGATAACCGGTCGCACTGACAAACTCTGGGAATCCTATACTATTGACTAAACTACCACCCCAGTCTAATGGCCACGCCCCAGCATCTATTACATCATTAGAGTTAAATAGCGGAATTTGCCTTTCTGTTTGTAGATTAAAGATATCCATAAGATTATTTCTATCTGAACCATTTTCTGCATAAATATGAAATAAAACATCCCGTGAGGCTTCCTTAGAACTAGACCCTAATTCATACCCTCTAGATGTACCCCTTGGGACGGATTCGATAATCACAGCAGGCAATTGTACCCGGTATTGACCGAACATAGACCATGTACCACTGCTTAACTGATGAAACTGGGTATCATTTATCCTATGAGAATTAAATTGAAGTTCTTTCCACCAGGAAGCTTCATCGGCACGATATATTTGAACATATCTATAAGCATATGCAAGATTGACTAGATCATTTACAGATTCAGGATTGTCAAAAATGACTTTTCCATCTAGATAATTTATAGTATATGATTGGGAGGTTGGGGTACTATTAACTGTAGGAACCCCAATAACCAAAGGATTTATAACTCCTCCGGTAACATTTACATAGTCTATATTTGTTTCCCAAACAAAATCTTTTCTTGGGGCTTCCCAAACTTGACCCGCAAAATAATTAGGATCATCTACTGATCTAAGACTGCTCAAATCAGCAGAAGCAATATTAATTGTAGATAGAGGCACATCAGACCAGCCCCCAATACACAACATTGCCCAATCATAGTACATCTTTAAATTACATTCTAACATATTAGCTAGATTGTCCGCGCCTATATGTTTTTGCACAGATTGTAATTTTAGTTGTTCACTCATATTTTGCTTTCTACTATTCTTTTAACATCTTGTTCTAAATCGTCTTGTATTCCCAGTATAGCTCTAGTAATAAAATTGTCTCCATTACGACCAGCAAATTGCGGAGGAACTTGCCATGAACCCCCGGTTTTCATTGATCCCCCACCCGTTCTACCAGAACCAATAGCAAATCTAATTCTATAGTCCGCTATTATGGTACTACTACCGGCAGATAATAACCAAGCCAACCAAGGCAGATTTTCGCCCTTTTCTGTTACAAAGTTTGCTTCTCCCAAACTAAGAACATCATCATATGTATTATCTATTGCATTTATCGTAATTCCTCCAGTTAAAGACTGTCCGCCTTTTGAAGAAAATTTAGTAAATTTGACTTCTATATTATTTAACCATACAATAATTATATTGCGCAATCTATCTACGCCGTCTACTAAACCAAGTTCTATTCCTAAAGTTCCCCCATCCAAAGACTTATATTCTGGCTGAGACACAACGGCATCAAATAATCTCTTTTTAACTAATGATTCAATTTCCCTTACAGAGTTTGGAAAAGAAAGATTTAGTCTTTTAGCTATCACTTTATTAATCCGATTTTGGATTTCGTTATCTGATTCTTTTATTGTTACGTTTAGTCTAGTCATGCCCGTTTCCATGCCGTAGCTATATGTGAGGCTTGACCAAGACCACACGGTTCTGGATCTCCGACTCTTACAAACGAAGGAAAACCTAAGTTTTTAATACTTGTATTAATATCAATCTTATTTGCCTTTTTAAGTTTAGTATAAGTATCTAACTTACTGAAAGTCTGCACATCAATATCCGCCATATTTACATTATTTTGACTTAATGGATACCAATCTTTAGAATCCCATAAAGCACACAAATACAAATCTTCTTCGCTTGATGACTGAGTTCTACCCCTGCCATTACAATATGGACATATACCATGATAAAAAGGAATTGGCCCGCCGGGTTCATATTTGTTTGATGATCTATGTTGTATCGGAGAATATATACAGTTGGGACAATCCGTAAACTTAGTAGACGCATAATATAACGTACATAGAACTGTCAAAGATGTATCTGACAAAAGCCCGTCTATCATATCTTTATGTAATTTCTTAAATTCCGCCCCAATCAAATCTGTAAACATATATATAGTCCTTAATAAATTAAACCAGTAAAATTAGTTACGCCAGTAGTTGTTATATCCACTGGTGAAGTTCTATACAATCTCCAATATGCCGAATATTTAGTCTCAATACCAGATATCTCTACTTGTTCATCTATCAGTCTTTTAGTATTAACTATCTGACCAATAGAATATGACATTTCTCCAAGATCTTGATATCCCAAATCTGACCCACTAATGTTTACTAAGTCTGGATCATTTAAATGAACTATATAAGGAGCACTAAATGTTTCTACTCCCGTTTCTGTCGCAGATAAAGCAACTGGTATAACACCCAATCTTAAACCCTGATTGAGATTAGAACTAGTAACCGTATACGTCAATCCTGTTTCCCCTGCAATATCATTAAATCCTCTAATACCAGAATTCACTTCCCATTGATATAAAGAAGCTCCCTCTCCTCCTGCTCCGGTATTATCAATATAACTATAACCACCAGAAATAACAACGCCAGTAATTACAGTACCGGAAATAACAACACTAGATGCTGTTGGCGCCCCGGCTATATTTATTCCAGAAGGCAAAAATAACATTATCTAATCATCCTCTCACTATAATAATATGTTTGGAAAGAATCTACTGGATCAAAGTCATTACCAGCAAAAGGACTTAACACAAAATGAATTATATTATTTAAACCGTCTCCACTAAACTCATAGTCTAATTTTAATTTATCGAACATAGCACACGGCCCCATAGATAATAATTCTTTAAATCCATCTAGATGATTGAGGGTTTTTAAAGTTGTTGGACCGCACTTAGCTTCTAATCCCGACAAAACCGCCTTTGTTCTATAAGTTCCTTGATCTATAATACAAGCGGCTTTCAATGCTGTCATATTCATAAATGTCCTATCGCTTGTGACGTAGGGGTCTGGAGATATTGTAGAGTAAACAACATCAATAGTATAGTCTGTTGCAAATTTTATTTCTTGAGTTGTATACATAGCTGCAACTACTAAAGTTTCAATAAGTCTACTATCTGTATATACATAGGTTCCTGAGTAGGCATTATCTCCTATTAATACTCTTAACATATTAATCATAGCACCATGCCATTCCATATCAATCTCCAATTCTCAAAAAACCATCTGATTCAATAATACCTTTATAATTTTGAAACTGTGCTGTAACTTCAATCTTATAAGTTGTATATGCCGTCCCACTGCTAATCCACATACCAACATAAAGACCACTAGCCGTTATCTCTTCTATGAGTAGGTTAGAAGTCAATCCTCCGCGAATTTCGGAAGTAACAGTTGGTGTTCCGGTTACTGTGTCGCCAGCCAATATGGAATTATGAGTAGAAAAATCCATAGTATAATAGAATTTATCACCATCATCTTGAAAAAATATATCGTTCATAAATCTCCTATTTCCCTAACGTCGGGATGTTGTAAACCAGCATTGTGAATTCCTGCGTGCCAAATTCTAGCTTCGTAAGCTCCACAACCAAAAAGATATACTTGATAATTTAATACAACACATGTGTTATTATAGTCGGCTATCTGACAACCATTGTAATCAAGTAGATATATATCATCCATATTTTACACTCCAGTTGCAGTGCCAAGACTTAGTTGTTTAATTGTGCCACCATCATTAAATTGCAAGAAAAATTCTAATCCATTTCTACGAATTGTATACATTTCTCTTGGTAAAGTTCCACTAGCTTCACTACCAACGGTAGCTCCCCCGTCTAAATATCCAGTAACATCTTCAACAGTTGAAGCTATCATTCCACCAGGATGCATACGAACAGAACTATCTCTTACTGATGTAGAACTCCAATAACCCACTTCAGAAGTATTATCTTCAGTAGTTTTAACCTGAAAACCCAATACTGACGAATTATCTCCAGCAGCAGTATTAAGACGTCCAAAAGCCGATGAAGTATCTGCAGAAGCAGTATTAAGACTTCCAACAGCCGACGAATTACTACCACCAGCAGTATTAGTTTTCCCAATAGCCGATGAACTAGTACCGGTTGCGCTATTAGCACTTCCAATCGCTGAGGAATAATGGCCAGCAGCAGTATTACTAGCTCCAACCGCTGATGAATCGGTTCCACCAGCAGTATTAGTAAATCCAAAAGCCGATGAATTAACCCCGCCAGCATCATTAGTACATCCAATGGCCGATGAATAAGTTCCAGAAGCTATATTACTGCGTCCAATTGCGGACGAATCCACTCCGGTCGACGCCAGATTACCAACCCCAATCGCTGATGAATTAGCTCCAACAGTAGTATTGGCATTTCCAATAGCCGCCGAATAAGTTCCATTAGAGTAATTGGTCCATCCAATCGCTAATGCTCCTATTTTAAGAGCCTTATTAGAAAACCCAAACGCCGATGACTCAGTTGCAGAAGCCGTATTACTAACTCCTACGGCTGTAGAGTGTGTTCCACCAGCTAATTGTGTACTAAGAGCACGATAGCCCTGCACATCAAGACCACTAACGCTATTTTGAAGTGTAAACTTATCAGACAACATGTTTATACCACTCAACTCTAAACTAACAGTATTAGCAACATTAGATTGTAAATATACATGTCCACTACCTGTTATTGTTTCCGCTAGAATAGTAGGATTGTCTCCTGCTGCATTTCCAGGTCGAAGAACTATAGAACCAGAATTGAATGTGGGACCACTATTAGAAATGATAAGTAGATTGTCTGCTAAATCATGAGTATGATTTGTTATGAAAGTTAGATTATCGGTTGAAAAGTTCTTCTCTACTCCTGAGACAATGGCGGTATTTCCTACAGATGTGGAGTTAAGTGTATCTCCAACAAAATTAAAACCAGTTACACTACTAGATAACAATACTCCTTCATTAGAAACATCTAAACCATCAGAAATACTATCTATGCCCGTTCCATTATTATATGCTATATATATTATATCGGAGCTGGAATCTCTATGAAGACCCCAAGATCCACTATTTGGGTATTCTCCGGTGGCAGGAGAAGATGTACTAGTAGTTTGTTGAAATATGTTCCCGTTTTTGTCTATTCCAAATTTCTCTACTCCGTCTCTCAAAAGATTAAGAAGCCTTGAAGTACCCGAACTAGCAGTGTCAGTGACATCTATTTTAATTGCTTCTTTATAAGTTCCTGTAGCATCCCAAACATCCACCATATTGTTCAGTCTGATTGAATTTTCACAAACCATTAGATTCCCTTTAGATATTTAGTGCGTGTATTGTCAGTATATTATACACATTAATGCGAAAATCTTTACATATAGATAAACAAAAACCCCACTTTGACATGGGGTTAATGTGTATCTTATTAAAACTGGACAATAGACTATAAATTATAGACTACCCAGCAAAACTCTTCGATTGTCTAACACAGCGCAACCATGCTCTGACCATCCGTAGAAACCGGCTCTTTGTTGACGATGCAAAACATCATCTGGGAAGATTGTGATTTCTTGACGCACGGGCATAACAAAGGAATCGTTCTTAGACAAATCAAGACCAACAACTATTTCTACATCCGAACCGGCTACTGAACCGCTTAGAGTATTAACGAAATAATCATTATATTCTTGACCTTCACCAAGTTCATCCAAGTCGTGCAAGTTAACACCAAACAAACGGGTCAAAGCTGAATCTCCACTCGAATTGAAAATCTCTCTACGAGTAGTTTCGTCAACCTGATCTACATTCCAATTGCGAATGTCTTCCATTGCTTCTGGACTGATATAAAGATCAGTTAAAGTACCACGATTGTTAGAAGAACTGTTTCCACCACCATTACGACGCATGATGGTCTTCATCAAACTAACTAGACGCTTTGTAAATTGTCCAGCAAGAGCGGATGAATCAAACACCATGATATTACGATCATAACCAGAAGTGATAAGTGTTTGCCAACAATCATCATTAATCTTCTTGGTGAAACCAGAGCGTAGAACTTCAATAGCTCTACTGACAATATCCCAACGGGCATCTCGCGCATAACGCAAGTTCCAGTCAATACTATTACCAACGGGATAAGTTGGAACCATAACATAGTCACCCTCAACATTACGTTCAGGGATATAACCGTGCTTAGGCAATGTAAAAGCAACGTGCTCTTTTTCTGTACCAGGACTCAAAAAATCTAAAGGAAATTCAGAAGTAGCATTTTCTGCTAATGTGATTACTTCAAAAATATCATTTACGATATCACCAGTAAGAACACCTTGACGTAGAGGCGTAGTCAAAGCTTCTGCCATTTCTGACAAAGCAGCTAACGCTTCTATTTTATTGTGTGAACCAGATGATCTCAAAAGTTTAGTTTCTTCGATTCCTGGAGTTTCTATATTTTTACGACGCATTATTATAACTCCTATTTATTAAAGCCTAACGTCTACAACTACATAACCGTCAGAATCGACAGATGAAGCAAACTTACCAACGACGGCACCAGCGCCAGTAGTAGTAAATAAACCACCGGTTGTATATTTGGCGTCATTACCAGCGGATGGGGTATCCCCACTCTCTAATTGGTCAGTTTGAACAGTACCGTATTTCAATACGGTCACCTTACCATTAACTTGTACTTCGTCTTTGTGTTGATTTAAATGAGTTCTAGTCAAATCTAAATTAACTACATCATTCATCAAAACGCCAACTGGGGTTCCACCACTACTGGTAGGAGTTTGTACAGTCGCATCTGGATCATCTAAATTTCCACTACCATTAGTAGCGCCCCAGGTAACAACTCCCCCTCGACTTGCTGTTTCAGCCATAAAATATGCAACTGAATCACCACCGCGAGGACTAATTCTTGTAGGTTTTAAAGCCATTGGAAAATTCTCCTATTTAATTATTATCGCTTGAACCTTCTGATTGCCCAAAAGCGCTTGCAAAATAAGAAGTCAAACCTTCACGAGCCTTTGTTGTTCCATCGTCAACATCTGCTTCCGCTGAACCAACATCTTCTGAGGTTTCTACTTCTACTTCTACATTTTCTAGCACTTCACTAACTTCGGCTTCAGAAGCTTCTACTTCTTCTGTTTCTACTGAATCAACATTAGCTTCTTCTGTTTTAGCCTTTGTGGCATAAACTTGAGAAATCTCTTCAAATTGTTCATCAGTTAAGTTTATAAACTTAGAAACCGCACTCTCTGCTTCTTCTTTGCTAACTCCAGCTTCAACAAGAACAGAAACCCTATCAGAATAAACTTTAGCAGCTTTGATTTCTTCAATAGCTTTTTCAAGTTCTTCTTTGGATTCTGCAACTTCTTTGAAGCTTTTGTCTAAAGTCTCAAACGAAGCCTTACTTTCATCAAGCTCTGTAGCCACTACTTCTTTATCTTTAGCGGTCGCTTCAAGCTGTTTAGTAAGTTCTTCAATTTCGCTTTTCAATTGTTCTACATTTGCATTAGCAAGCTTATCTTCTAAAGACTTTACTAGATCTGTCAAATCTGCAGTAGCCTTTTGTGCTTTAGCTAATTCATCTTTATAGAATTCATTAGTTTCAGACATTGTTATCTCCTTTGAATCATTTAAATTCGAAGTGGACACAAAATGAATATTTTCATTAAATGTCTCACTTACATTATTTACACCATTTTCAAAAATAAACCTACTTTTATGTTTTGCATCAGAAAAACTAAAATCTGGCTTATCGTCGGTAAAGATTACACTTTCGGGATTGGCTGGCTTATCAACATATCCCTTACCAGAGAAAATCATGTCCCTAATATACCTGCCAACCTTATACCCATTAAACTCTCCCTTACCACCATACGCCCTTAAATGCTTGGTTAAAAAGGCAGTAGACTCATTTCTTTCTACGGTATAATTGTCACCATCAGCATCTATTACCGCATAATCAAAATTAGGGAATAGACACTCCATAGATACGTATTTTGTGCCAGCTTCTATCTCAGCAATAAGGTTTGTTGCCCTATCAGTAAGATCTTGATCCTTATACCTTTTATAAATAACAGCACCATTACAAATATGAATGATCTCTGGTAAATCTTCTAATTTGACTGAATCGTCAATTGATTCTCCGTCAGAATCTATAACCCACGTATTAGTAATATGACCAACTATTTGGTGATGATCATGATCAATATTGGTGGGTTGATTGACAGGAGTATGTCTAGCCTTAAATGCCTCTGTTACTCCAAATACATCGTCGTTCTTATTCCAGTTTGAAGTAACCAAAACAGACTTGGTTGGATAGAGTATTTCTAGATTAAGATTAGCATAAGAACTATTTAGTTTGTCCATTAATTTGTTCTCGATATTCTCTTGAGTGTCTTTATCGACAGATACGGGAGAACAACAAGCTATAGAAGCAGTATCTTGAATTACAGTAGATAGTCCATCTAAAGCTTCAGCTTTATATATTT
>Ga0115002_10002322_pt1 | contig 24956 bp, 24 predicted proteins | sample ArcticOcean_MG_C_8_FD_89576 | JGI IMG/M metagenome (GOLD analysis project Ga0115002, IMG submission 89576) | Marine microbial communities from western Arctic Ocean - ArcticOcean_MG_CB11_86 | ecosystem: Environmental > Aquatic > Marine > Oceanic | place: Arctic Ocean: Canada Basin | collected... | reverse complement strand
GATGCGTCAGAGAATACCTTGTGTGTAAGTGGTAACCGTATACCACGGTAATCCGACGGACATTACGAGCCTACTGTCTCCGTTTTTCCGCGTCACAGGGTCTTTTTTCGTCCTTATGGAAAATGTTCAGAAAAAGGTGAGTCAGTGGTGATGTAAGTTTACGATGTATCGGGAAATCAGAGTGAAATCTCAGGATTTTCACAGGGAATCTCATCCAGACTCCCCATTTCCTCCATTTCCTGTCAGACTTTTCCTATGAGAAACCTGACCGCATTTCTGTGTCTCACTTTTGCTGTGCTGTTGTTCAGTGCGGGAGAGGGTTTTGCTCTGCCTGAGTGTCCGGGCACTTACGACAAGACCACTTGGACGAACTGTGTTGGGACCCTGTATTATTCCAATGGCGAAAAATATGTCGGTGAATGGAGAAATGACCTAAGGCACGGACACTTCAGCACCTTGCGAACGAGAACGACGTACTTTTTAAGGGATGACGCCGACAGACCTCTCTCGGTGACGAGATGGTCGATGAACTGGTCCACCACGTTGTAGTCGATTTTGCGAACCGACATGGAACCCATATAAGGAAGTACGTCTGCAATCAGTTTCCGTCGATCTTCATCTCTCTGACCTTCACCCAGACTGTCGCGACGGATTTCCCGATTTTGTGTGTCTTTGAATTTCTCTGCGTAAGTCTCGAAGGACAGATCCATCGCAGCACGCAGGGTCCGTTTTTCTACGATACGATCTTCATACCAATCTGATGCAAACACCCGCGCATCTGCCAGTTTTTCGCACTTGGTGGACTGTCTTACGAAACCTCGACCGCTGAGATACATCCCGACATACCAGTATCGAGACGCATTCATGCGAAACAGTTTGAGGGTATCTGGATAACCCCGACCCAGTGTGGTTACGTCTTTTCGATTATGTCGGGATTCTGCAACTTTCATCGCAACCATATTGTTGCACAGTTAGTATGTTAAAATATTTCCAATATTATCAATGTGTTATGGATTTTCGTTTGGTTTTCGAGACCGCCCCATTCGACCACTCTGGCACCCCTCCGTGGCTGTCCAGCGAGACGAGGGATTACATAAACCACCGGCTGCGCGGCAGCAAGCCTGGTGATGGTTCTGGCGCGGAAGAGACGGCGGCGCAAAGCGGCAAAACAGGCGGAAAATGGCCGGATAATCGCCCTATAATCGCGGCACCGTATATTGACAGTACAGCCTGCCGCGCTATAGTGCCGCGCCGAGGCTGTCAGAGCCTCCACACACATGAATTCCGGAATTAGAAAGCCATGTTCGCTGTTATAAAAACCGGCGGGAAGCAGTACCGCGTTTCGCCGCGCGATGTCATAAAGGTCGAGCGGCTTTCATCGCCAGCCGGCGAGGTTGTTGAACTAACCGATGTACTGGCCATGAGCCGGGACGACGGCTTGAAGTTGGGCCAGCCGTTGGTCGAGGGCGCGCGCGTCGCGGCCACCGTGCTTGAGCATAACCGCGCCGACAAGATCCTGGTTTTCCGTAAGCAACGGCGTAAGAATTTCCGCCGCACCAAGGGCCATCGGCAGAATCAAACGGTGCTGCGCATCGAAGAAATCCTTGCCCAGGGCGAATCCTTCACGCCGCCTAAGCCGGCGCCGGAAAAGAAGCCCGCCAAAAAGAAGGCAGCGGCGAAAAAGTCAACCAAAACCAAGCCGGCAGGCGCAGCTACGGCCAAGAGCGCCGCCAAGCCGAAATCCAAGGCTGCGGCGGCGAAAAAGCCGGCAGCCAAGAAAAAACCGGCTGAGAAAAGCGCTGCCGACAAATCTACAGGAAAATCTCAAGACGAGGAGACGTCGTAATGGCACATAAGAAGGCAGGTGGCTCCTCACGCAACGGCCGCGATACCGCCGGCCGGCGCCTCGGTATCAAGAAATCCGGCGGCCAAGCCGTCATTGCCGGAAATATCATCGCCCGCCAGCGCGGGACGAAGTGGCATCCCGGCGAGAATGTCGGCATGGGGCGCGACCACACCCTGTACTCCCTCATTGAGGGACGGGTGAAGTTCGCCAATAAATCCGGCGGAAAATCCGTGATCAATGTGGAGCCGGCAAGCTAACTCCGGATTTCCGGCGCACGGCTACTGAGGGAGCGGCGCGCCGCTCCCTTTTGTTTTTTGTGATCTGGGCAAGTTGCCGGTAGAGACATCACATGCGCTTTTTAGACCAGGCCAAGATATATGTTGCGAGCGGCGCCGGCGGCAACGGCTGCGTCGCCTTTCGGCGCGAGCGCAACATACCGCTCGGCGGGCCTGACGGCGGCAATGGCGGGCGCGGCGGCTCGGTGGTGGTGCTCGGCGTGACCGACCTCAACACCCTGATCGATTTCCGCTACAAACAGCATTTCCGGGCGGCGCGCGGCCGCCATGGTGAGGGCTCTCAGCGCACCGGCGCCAACGGTCCCGATCTGATCATCAAGGTGCCGCTCGGCACGCAGCTCTTCGAAGAAGACCGCGAGACGCTGATCGCCGACATCACCCGGCCCGGCCAGCGCATCGTGCTCGCCGAGGGCGGTGGCGGCGGCTACGGCAACACCCACTATAAATCCTCGACCAACCGTGCACCGCAGCGCGCCGATTCTGGTCAGGATAAGCAGGAGCGCTGGGCATGGCTGCGCCTGAAGCTGCTCGCCGATGCCGGCATCATCGGCTTGCCCAATGCCGGTAAATCGACCTTCCTCGCCGCCGTCAGCCAGGCCCGGCCGAAGATCGCCGATTACCCTTTCACCACCCTCAAACCGCAGCTCGGCGTGGTGGTGGTTGACAGTCATGATTATGTCCTGGCAGATATTCCCGGGCTGATTGAGGGCGCGCATGAAGGCTCGGGCCTGGGCGACAGGTTTCTTGGCCATATTGAGCGCTGCGCTGTGCTGTTGCATCTCGTCGATGGTACCGAACCAGACCCGGGCGCGGCGTACCGCACCGTCCGCAGCGAACTGTCCGCCTACGGTGAAGGATTATCCGAGAAGCCGGAAATCGTTTGCCTCAACAAATGTGACGCCTTGGACGCCAAGCGGCGCGACCGCCGGCTGAAATCCTTGGTGGCGGCAGTGGGAGGCCCCGTGACCGCCCTTTCCGGCGCCTCGGGCGAAGGCGTGGAAGAGGCGCTACGCGGCTTGTGGCGCGCGGTCGAAGAGAAAAAGCGCGCAGCCAAAGAAGCCGCAGAAGCTGCCGCCGCCGCCGCCGATGGCGCGGAACCAAAAAAGCGGGTTTACGATCCGCTGGCCGGCTACTCATGACGCCTGTCCTGACGCCCGTCCTGACCCCCGGCCTGGAACAGGCACGCCGCCTGGTAATCAAGATGGGCTCTGCCCTGTTGGTTGACGAAACGGCAGGTGCCATTCAACACGCCCGCCTGGCCGGGCTCGCCGAGGATGTCGTCCAACTGCGCAGCGCCGGCGTCGAGGTGATGATCGTCACTTCAGGCGCCATCGCCGTCGGGCGGCGGCATCTCGGTTTTCCTGCAGGGCCGCTCAAGCTCGAAGAGAAGCAGGCGGCGGCAGCGTGCGGCCAGGTCCGCCTCGCCCACGCCTATCAGGAGGCCCTCGCCGCGCACCAGGTGACGGCGGCGCAAATCCTGCTGACCATCGACGATACCGAAGAGCGCCGCCGCTATCTCAATGCGCGCAACACCATCAACACATTGTTGACTGCCAGCGCAGTGCCGATCATCAATGAAAACGACACCGTGGCGACCGCGGAGATTCGTTTCGGCGACAATGACCGCCTGGCGGCGCGGGTGGCCGCCATGATGAGCGCCGATACCCTGCTGCTGCTGTCCACCATCGATGGCATGTACAGCGCCGATCCGTCGCGCGATAGCGCGGCCGAATGGATTCCCCGCGTCGATGCCATCACGCCGGAGATCGAGGCGGCGGCGGGCGCCGCCGGTTCGGCCGATGCGTCCGGTGGCATGTTGACCAAGCTCGCGGCGGCGCGCATCGCGATGGCCGCCGGTTGCCACATGGTCATTGCGCGCGGCGATATCGACCGCCCGGTTGCTGCGCTCAAAGCTGGCGCGCGCTGCACCTGGTTCGTCTCCAAGGCGACGCCGCGCGCGGCACGCAAGCAATGGATCGCCGCCAGCCTGCAGCCGCGCGGCACACTCACCATCGATGCCGGCGCGGAAGCGGCGCTGGCGGCTGGGCGCAGCCTATTGCCGGCCGGCGTCGGCGCGGTCGAGGGCGATTTCGAGCGCGGCGAAGCGGTCACCGTCAAAGGCACCGCCGGCAGCCTGGTAGGGCGCGGTTTAAGCGCCTATTCGGCAGCTGATGCCCGCCGCATCATAGGCCATAAAACGGGTGAAATAGAACGCATACTCGGATACCGTGGCCGTGATGCCATCATCCACCGGGACGATCTGGTGCTGGAAGAAAGCGCGTAATATGAGCGCCGAAAATTGATAGAATCGAACGCCTTGGAAGCGCAGATGGCAGCGCTCGGCGCCAATGCCCGCTCTGCCTCGCGTGTGCTCGCGGTCACCCCCACGGCGGTCAAGCGCGCCGCCATCGAAGCGGCGGCGGATGCCCTGGCTGTGGGACGTGACGACATACTCCAAGCCAACGCAGATGATATGACCCGCGCGCGGGCCGCCAAATTGAACGACGCCATGCTCGACCGCTTGGCCCTCGATGGCGCGCGTGTCGATGCCATGGTCACCGGCATGCGCGAGGTCGCGGCGCTCGATGATCCGGTGGGCCGGGCATTGGGTGACTGGTCGCGACCGAACGGTTTGCGCATCGAGCGCGTCTCGGTGCCGATTGGCGTGATCGCCATTATTTACGAATCGCGGCCCAATGTGACCGCCGATGCCGGCGCGCTATGCCTGATGTCCGGCAACGCCGCCATCCTGCGCGCAGGCTCGGAGAGTTTTTTAAGCTCGAATGCCATCGCGGCTTGCCTGCGGCGCGGCCTGAGCACCGCCGGCCTGCCGGAAGATTGCGTTCAACTGGTGCCGACCAAGGACCGCGCTGCGGTCGGCATCCTGTTGACGATGGATGAGGATGTCGACATCATCGTGCCGCGCGGCGGGCGCTCGCTGATTGAGCGCGTCAAGGAAGAGAGCCGCATCCCAGTGCTGGCCCATCTCGATGGCATTTGCCATGTTTATGTCCATGCGTCGGCGGATGCGGACAAGGCGCGCGACGTGACATTCAACGCCAAAATGCGCCGCACCGGCATCTGCGGCGCTGCCGAGACCCTGCTGATCGACCGTGCTGCGCTGGCCATGCTACCGGCGATACTGGCGCCGCTCCATGCAGCCGGCTGCGAGGTGCGTGGCGATGCGGAGGTATGCGCCATCGATCCCGCCGCCAGTGCCGCCAGCGCGGTGGATTGGGATACCGAGTATCTCGATGCCATCATTTCCGTCGCCGTGGTCGCGTCGTTGGAAGACGCCATCCGCCACGTCAATCTGCATGGCTCGCACCATACCGACGCCATCATCAGCGAAGATCAAGCCTCTGCCGCGCGCTTCCTGGAAGAAGTCGATAGCGCCATCGTGCTGCACAACGCTTCAACCCAGTTCGCCGATGGCGGCGAGTTCGGCATGGGCGCGGAAATCGGCATATCCAACGGCAAGCTGCATGCCCGCGGACCGGTCGGTGTCGAACAGTTGACGACCTATAAATACAAAGTCCATGGCGCCGGCCAGGTGCGCCCCTGATTCCGCTGAAACCACTAAAGCGCCCGGCATCGCGTGCCCACCCGGTGCCGGTGATGATGGTCGCGCCTGCCGGCGGTCTGCGCGTCGGGTTGTTCGGCGGCTCGTTCAATCCGGCACATGAAGGCCACCTTCATGTCAGCCTCGAGGCTATCAAGCGGCTCGGTCTGGATGAACTCTGGTGGCTGGTGTCGCTGCAGAACCCGCTTAAATCGAAGCGCGGCATGGCGCCGTTCGAACAGCGTTTGGCCGCAGCGCGGCGCCTCGCGCGCCATCCGGCGATTCGGGTGAGCGATTGCGAACAGCGTTGGCAGAGCCAGTACACCGCCGACACCATCAAGCGTCTCCGCCGCTGCCATCCGCGCCATCGCTTTGTCTGGGTCATGGGCGCCGATAATCTGGTCGATTTCGAGCGCTGGCGCCGCTGGCAGGACATCTTCCAAGCCCTTCCCATTGCGATATTCGATCGCCGGACCTATGTTCAATTGGCTTCCGCGAGTAAGCCGCTCAGGCGTTTTGGCCGTCATCGGTTGCCGGAGCGGGCGGCGCGCTTGCTTGCAGTACAGCAGCCGCCAGTTTGGACATATTTTCATGGCCGGCTGCACGCAGCATCGGCAAGCGCTATTCGCACCAGCGCGGCTGGCCTTGGTAACGAAAGAGGAGACGGTCGATAACAAAGCCGAAAAAGAAGTCCGTTTCGACGGATAGCGTCGCCGCTGAGAACATGCGCCGCGCCGTCATCAAGGAACTCGAAGACGTTAAGGCCGAAGAAATTGTAACCATCGGTTTGAACGGAAAATCCGAAATTGCTGATTATATGATCGTCGCGACCGGCCGCTCGCAACGCCAGGTCGGTGCCGCTGCTGAACGCGTGCGCAAGGCGGCCAAGGCATTGTCTGGCAGAGCGGTCGCCGTCGAGGGCGTGCCGGCTTGCGATTGGGTGCTGATCGATACCGGCGATGTGATCGTACATATCTTCCGGCCCGAAGTGCGCGAATTCTATAATCTCGAGAAAATGTGGCTGGCGGATCTGCCGCTCGACCCGGCAGACGACGTCTCGGAGGGCGCGCTATAGCGCCATTCGCCACAGGCGGTCTAACACCGCTCGCCATGTGCGAATAGCCGTACTTGCCATCGGCCGGGCGCGTGAAGATCCGACAACCCACATATTCGATGATTATATGGCGCGCCTGCCGTGGCCACATGAGCTGAGGGAATTACAGGAAAACCGCCCCCTCAAGGCAGAAAAACGCAAACAGCGTGAGGCCGATCTGTTGCTCGGCGCGATTCCCGGGGGCGCAGTGGCGGTCGCCCTCGACGGCGCCGGAAAGGCGTTGTCGAGCGAGGAGTTTGCGCGTCGCATTGGCGCCTGGCGGGACGACGGCGTGCCTTGTCTGGCGTTTCTCATCGGCGGCGCCGACGGCCACGGCGCAGCAGTGCTGAAGCGCGCTGATCTCGCGCTCTCCTTCGGCCCCATGGTGTGGCCGCATCTGCTGGTGCGCGCGATGTTGGCCGAGCAGTTGTGGCGCGCCGCCAGCATCTTGAGCGGTCATCCCTATCATCGTGCTTGACCATTCTATCATCGGGCTTAACCATTCTATCATCGGACTTGACCATTCTATCATCGGACTTGAAATGGCCCGCCCGGCATAGGAAATAGAGACGCATGGCGAGTGACGCGAAGAGGCATGGAGATGAGTAGGGTTCCCCGCCCCTCGGTGTTGTGCGTGCTCGATGGTTGGGGCGAGGCGCCCGCCAGCGCCGACAACGCCATCACTACGGCGCGCACCCCTGTGTGGGATGCCTTGTTGGCAAAATATCCGCATGGCTTGCTGCAATGTTCAGGTCTTGATGTCGGTCTGCCGCTTGGGCAAATGGGGAACTCCGAAGTCGGGCACATGAATTTGGGCGCCGGGCGCGCCGTATTACAGGATTTACCGCGCGTCGATGCGGCCCTGGCCGATGGCTCGTTGGCCAACTTGCCGGCGCTAACCGATTTCATCGAAAATCTTCGCCGCAGTGGCGGGCGCTGCCATCTGATGGGCCTGTTGTCGCCGGGCGGCGTGCATGCGCATCAGGATCATATTGGCGCCCTGGTCAACATTCTCGACAGCGCCGGCGTGCCGGTGACCCTGCACGCCTTTCTCGACGGGCGCGATACGCCGCCGACCTCAGCCGCTGAGTACATTCGCCAATTCGAAGTGGGCGTCGCGGCGGCGCGGCATTTCTCCATCGGCACCGTGTGCGGACGCTACTGGGCGATGGATCGCGATCAACGCTGGGAGCGCGTCGCGCGCGCTCATCTCGCGATATCCGACGCGGTGGGAACCATGGCGCCGAATGCCGAGGCGGCAGTCGCGGCCGCCTATGCCGCCGACGAGAGCGACGAATTCATCGCGCCGGCAGTGATCGCCGCCTACCCCGGCATGGCCGACGGCGATGCCTTGCTGATGGCCAATTTTCGTGCCGACCGGGCGCGCCAATTGCTGGGCGCATTCCTCGACCCGGCTTTCGATGGCTTCGCCCGGCCGCGCAGGGTCAACTTCGTCGCGGCACTCGGGCTGGTCGAATATTCGCGTGACTTGAATGAATTCATGGCCTGCCTGTTTCCCCGAGGCGCGCTCAAAAATGTGTTGGGAGAGGTGGTTTCCGCCGCCGGGCGGACGCAATTGCGCCTCGCCGAGACGGAGAAATACGCCCATGTCACGTTTTTTCTGAACGGCGGCGAAGAGCGTGTGTTTGCCGGCGAAGAGCGCATATTGGTGCCCTCGCCGAAAGTTGCGACCTATGATTTGCAGCCGGAGATGTCGGCGCGCGAAGTCACCGACCGCTTGGTCGAGGCCATACTCAGTGAACGCTTCGATTTGATCGTGGTGAATTACGCCAACACCGACATGGTCGGCCATACCGGGATCGTGCCGGCTGCAGTCAAAGCGGTCGAAACGGTGGATGGCTGCCTTGGCCGAATGACGGCGGCGCTGGCGCAAGTGGGCGGCGCGGCGCTGATTACCGCTGATCACGGCAACGCCGAACGCATGCTGAATTCGGCCGGCGATGACGCCCACACGGCGCACACTTCCAACCGCGTGCCGGCCATATTGATCGCCGAAGCGGCAATTGGCGCGGAGTTGCGCGACGGGCTGCTGGCGGATGTGGCGCCCACGCTGCTCGATATGATGGCGCTCGACATTCCACCGCAAATGACCGGACGCCCGCTTCTCGATGCGCATGGCGGGCGCGAGCGCCGTGCAGCGCCGGCTTAGGCTTCCCTGGCCGGTGCGCCGCAGCTGCCGTATTCTGTCTCTCTCGGCGGCGTTTGCGCTGTCTTTTGCCGTGCCGGGCTTGGCCGAGGATTCGGTCACCCCAGACTTGGCCACCCCAGACTTGGCCACCCAGAATATCGAAGTAACCGGTCAGGCGTTGAGCCAGACGGAAGACGCATTGGTTGCCGGCCGGCGCGCCAAAGCCGAACTCGATGCACAGGTCTCCGAGATCAAACTGGAAGTTCTCCGCGTGCGGCGCGAGCTGGTCGATGCCGCCGCCACAGCGCAGGATTTGGAGGCCCATATCAGCGCCCTCGAAAACAATTTGAGCGCGCTTGAAATTGAGCGCGGCGAAAAACAATTGGCGCTCGCGCGGCGCCGGGATGAATTAACCAGGACCCTCGGCGCCCTGCAGCGCATCGGTCGCACGCCGCCCGACCTGCTGATTTTCATGCCGGCTTCAATTCAGGAAATTTCCCACGCCCGATTGTTGCTCGGCGCCGTGGCTGGCCAACTCGATGCCCGCGCGGATCTGCTTGGCGATGAGCTGCGGGGGTTGAGCCGTATCGGTGATGAAATATCCGCGCAACGCGGTTTGATCGACACCGAGGCCGAGCGCCTGGAAGCCCAACGCTCGCATCTCGGCGTCCTATTGGCGCGCAAAACCCAGATCTACAACCGGACGGAGGCACAGCAGATAGAGGCCGAAGCAACGCTGGCCCGTCTTGCGGCCGAGGCGAGCACATTGCAAGAATTGCTGGATCGGCTGGTGAATGAAGACGCGCGCCGCCGGAATCTCGAGCAGCAACTCGCACGGCAACTCGAACAACCCGCTCCAGCCGAGCCGAATCCGGCCGGGCTGGTGGAAAGCGCGCCCGGCGACCGCCCGTCGGCGGAGACCGCGCCACCCTCTGACGGCGCGGCCGAGGGTGCGTCGGGCCTGGTAGTTTCGCTTGACGCGGCGCGACCGGCGGATGGTGAAAATATCCAAGGTGGCGGTCAGGCTGAGCAAATTGTCGCGCTGGTGCCGGTGCGCCCCCCGGCCAGCGAGGCGCGCGGTGCATTTTCGATGCCGGCGCGCGGACAATTGGTCAGCCGGTTTAACGAAACCACGACCCCTGGCCTCACGACCAAGGGAATTATCATCGAAACTCGGGCGAGCGCCCAGATCGTTGCACCCTATGACGGCCGGGTCGCTTTCGCTGGGCGTTTCCGTGAGTATGGCCTACTCTTGATCATAGACCATGGCGAGGGATATCATACGCTGCTCGCCGGCATGGGACGGATAGAAGTGTTGTTGGATCAGCGTGTGTTGGCGGGCGAGCCGGTTGGGGTGATGGAGTCTATTGCCGAAGCGAAGCCGCGTCTCTATGTGGAATTCCGCAGCGACGGTCACCCGATTAACCCGCTGCCTTGGCTGGCGGCAGAAACTATCAAAGTAAGTGGTTGATATGCGTATTAGATTCTTGGCTAGCATGGCTGGCTTGGCACTGTTTATTCTGCCGCTCACGGTGCAAGCGGCGAGTGATGACACATACCGGCAATTGAACCTGTTCGGCGATGTGTTCGAACGGGTGCGCGCTGATTATGTTGAAGAGGTCAGCGACAGCGAGCTGATTGAAGCGGCGATAAACGGCATGTTGAGCTCGCTTGATCCCCATTCACGCTATCTGAACGCCAAAAGTTTCGAGGATATGCAGACCCAGACACGCGGCGAGTTCGGCGGTCTCGGCATCGAAGTGACGATGGATGAAAACGGCTTCGTCAAAGTCATCACGCCGATCGACGATACCCCGGCGCAGCGTGCCGGTTTGGAATCGGGCGATTTTGTCACCCATCTAGACGGCGAATCGATCCTCGGGCTGAACCTGGGCGAAGCGGTCGAGAAGATGCGCGGGCCAATCGATTCGGGCATCGTATTGACCATTCAGCGGCCCGGCGCCGAGGCGCCCTTCGATGTTGAAATCATCCGCGCCGTTATCACCATCCGCTCAGTCCGCACCCGCATGGAGGACGATGATGTCGCCTATGTGCGCATTTCCTCATTCTCCGAAAAGACCACGCGGGATTTGGAGCGCGAGATCGACAAAATGCGCACTGAATATGCCGAGACGCTGAAGGGCCTGGTGCTTGATCTGCGCAACAATCCTGGCGGTCTCTTAGACCAGGCTGTCTCGGTCTCCGATTCGTTTTTGGTCCAGGGTGAGATCGTATCGACGCGCGGTCGCCGGCCAGATTCAATCCAACGCTTCAATGCCAAATCCGGCGATCTGATCGATGGCATGCCGATGATCGTATTGATCAATGGCGGCTCCGCTTCGGCCTCCGAAATCGTCGCCGGTGCGCTTCAGGATCACCGCCGCGCCATCGTTTTAGGCACCCGTTCGTTCGGCAAGGCATCGGTCCAGACGGTTATCCCACTTGGCGGGCACGGCGCCATGCGCTTGACCACGGCGCGCTATTACACGCCGTCCGGTACCTCCATTCAGGCGCGCGGCATTCACCCTGATATTCTCGTCGAGCAGGCCAAGGTCGAACAGCTTACCCGCGCGCCGCGGCGCAGTGAGGCCGATCTGCGCGGTAGCTTGAGCAACGAGCAGGGTAATGACGCGGACGATGCGTCCGGCGCGCCTGAGGGCGTCGAGGGTCACGAGAACGATACAGAAAATAGCGCCGACGCTGAGTCCGGAGCGCCCAGTGATTACCAACTGGCCCGGGCGCTAGATCTATTGCGCGGCCTGCAACTTTTGTCGAACACGATGGTCAATTGATCGTGTAACCGGCCGAGGAGGGTGGTCTCGCCGCTTTGAGCGATCCGTCTGAACAGCCTCCCGAGGCGCGCGGAGAAGACCGCCCGACATCCGCGCGCCCGAAAAAGCCATCTGTGAGCCCGCCGGCATTCGCGGCGGTGTTGCTAGTCTTGGTTGTTGGCGGCGTGTTGGCTTGGCTGGCTTTGAGCGCGGACAAATCCTCCGAGCCCCCCGGCGGCGATGTGAACGCAACAATGACCGTTGACCTCGAAGGCGAAAAACCTGAAGTGGCGGCCGCGCCGCCATCTGAACCCGACGTGCCCGATGTGCCGAAAGACAGCGGGGAGACAGGAGCGACAGCAGACGAAGAGACAAAATCTGCCGCCGTGCGGGAGTCGGCCATCGATGACAGCGCGACAGAAACGGCAGCTTCGGAAGATGCCGCCGGCGACAGGCCGGTGCGCGACGGGGCGCCTTCGGTCGATGTCGCCATCGCCACGCCGCCTAAGTCCGTCCAACAGACCATCGCACTGGCACTGCCGGATCCCGCACTGCTCCAGGAAACCAGTCGAGGCGCCCTCCCCATTATCGGGCCCGATGGGCGCGAGCCGTGGCGCGTCTATGGCCGCCCTGTTGGGCCGGCCAGCGGCTTGCCGCGCATGGCTATCGTTGTTTCCGGCCTCGGGCTTTCCGCCGAAGCCACTCAGCGCGCCATCCGTTTGCCGAAAGAGGTGACGCTGTCCTTCACCCCTTATGGTGCCGATTTAGAAGCCGACGTGGCGGCCGCACGCGAGGCCGGCCATGAGGTGCTGCTGGATTTGCCGATGGAACCGATCTCCTATCCCGCCGATGATCCGGGTCCGCACACGCTCCTCACCTCGCTCAATCCGAGTGATAATATCGCCCGCCTCGATTGGCTGCTCGGCCGTTTCAAAGGCTATGTCGGTGTGATCAACCATATGGGCTCGCGCTTTACCGCGTCGCCCGATCCGCTCCGCCCGATCCTGCGCGCTCTCAAAGAGCGTGGGCTGATGTTTGTCGACAGCCGCTCGACCAGCAAGAGCATTGTCGGCGGCCTGGCCGGGCAAATGCAGTTGCCGCGTGCCTTCAACGACCGCTTCCTTGATCACGAACCGACGCGCGGCGCGATCGATCAGTCATTTGCCGCGGCCGAGGGCGATGCGCGCGCGCGGGGCGTCGCCCTGGTTGTAGCGCGCCCGTTCCCGGTCACTCTTGAGCGCATGGCGGCGTGGCTGCCGATGCTCGAAGCGCACGGCATTGAAATTGTGCCCGTAACCGCGCTCGCCGACAAACAGGCAAATAGATGAACGACGCATCACGCGTTCCGCAGGCCAACTCCCTTCCCGAAGCAGCATCGGGCGCAGCATTAGAGTATCGACCGGCGGTCGGTATTATTTTGCTCAATTCAGTTCAGCTTGTCTGGGTGGGGCGGCGCTTTGGCACCACCGCGGAGGCTTGGCAGATGCCGCAAGGTGGCATCGACGCCGGCGAGACGGCAGAAGCTGCGGCGTTACGCGAACTGACGGAAGAAACCGGCGTCACCCCCGATCTCGTCGAAATAATTGCCGTCTCACGCGGCTGGCACCAGTACGACGTGCCACCGGAGATGAAAAAATTAGCTTGGGGCGGCCGATACAAGGGACAGCGCCAAATATGGTATGTCATGCGCTTTCATGGCCATGACAGCGATATCAATATCGCCACGGCGGAGCCGGAATTTTCAGAATGGCGCTGGTCTTCGGCGGCGGACCTGACGCGCCATATCGTCGACTTCAAGCGCCCGCTCTACACCGCTCTGACCGAAGAATTTTCAGCTTTTCTTTAGTGCGGTGCCGGAATGCCGAAACTCAGTGAGACTTGCCGAGGTTCACAGAGACTTAGTGAACCGGCGCTTCCGGATCCGGCGCTGCGGCGGCCGCAGCCGCCGCGTCTTCGGCCTTCAGATCGAGGTTCCATTCGGCCTGTTTGGTGCTTGAGATCAACAGGTCCAACAGCGAATAGAGCAGTTTGCGCTCCAGGCTGAGATTGATCGCGCGGCCGTCTTTGGTTTGCAGTGTGAGCTGGGTGCCATTCTTTTCCGGCCCGGCGCGCACGCCGACCAGGAGCGCCGCGCCCTCGCCGAGCGGGCGCTTGGCCTCGCCATCTTCATAATTCTTGGAATAGTCCGCGGCCCGGCGCGCCTCCTGGCGTTGGAAGGATTTGACCGCCGCGCGGGTTTCCGGCGCCGACTGCGCCTTGATGTCGGGCAGGCTTTCCACCGATTTCGTCAACAGCTTCCACAGCAGCTTCACATAGCGCCGGGTCAGCCACAGGCGATATTCGGTTTTCCCCGTGGTGTTGATGCGCAGCAACAGGCGGTCTTCCTCGGGCAAAAAACCGAGATTTATTTGATGTAACTTGTCCTGTTCGGGCTTGGCGCCGGCGCCGGCCGGAGGCTTTGGCCGATCATCCATTAGGCGTAACCTGCCGCGCGTTGCAGATGTCTGGTATAAAGCCTGAAGGCGATCCAAATCACGCGGGTGATGCATTTGCCGAGAACGCCCTGCGGCTTAATGCCGGCTGATTTCAGCGTCATGCCGACGCCGAGCCGAACATGATCGAAGCGATAGAGCGGCAGCGTGCGCGACATACAGGCGATATTCGCCTGTTTGCGGACATAGGGCTCGGTGGCGCCCGATCCGCAATAATAGGCGTAGCTTAACTCATCGTCGCCGGTTTCGAAAAAGCGCCCCAGCACGATCCTGAAGCGCGTCCAGCGGCTGAGGCTTTCGATCTTCTGAAAATGCTTGGCGTAGCGGTAGAACAGCTTGAAATGGCGGAATTCGTCGGCCGCGATGTTGCGGCAGATTTCGCGCAGCACCGGCTCGTCAATCGAATCGCGGAGCGCGCTGTAATAGGATGAAGTGCCGACCTCGACGGCGCAGCGCGCCACCATTTCGCCGCACCGCGAACCACGGATGGATTGTTCAGCGCTGACGTCTATCGGATGGCCTTTGGAGAAGCGCGCAAACGCGTCGTCGAAATCAAAATTCGGATCGGCGAGCTCGGCATACCGGCGCAACGCGTGGCCGTGCTGGACTTCTTCCTTCGACCAGTTTATCGCGTCTTCACAGATCTTCGGCTCGTCGCCAAAAATGGCGCACAGATATTCGCCATAAGCGCCGCTATGGTGCTCGACCATGCACGCCGCCTTCACCAGCTTGAGGAGTTCAGGATCGAGCTTACCGGGCTCGAAACTGTCCCAAGGAATATCGTCGAGTGTCCAATGTCCCATAACTGCCTACCCTTGACCGTATTCCGGCTGAGGTCATTTTCTAGAATTATAAGCAGGTCAGCGAACCGGGCAAGCCTGCTGTGCGCCTCACAGATTCCCCCGCGGAGCGTCCTACTCAGTGTTTATGATGTTCAGGAACAGGCGGCGAGGAGGGCTTGCGCCACTTCAAGCGATTTTTCGCATTTTTCGCGCTCTGCATCTGAGGCCGCGTCGTTCAGGTCGCGCTCGGCTGTATCCAGCCGCTGCCGCGCCGCACTTTCGTCGATGTCGTCGAGATTGACCGATTCTGTCGATAGAATCGTGCAGCGCTCCGGCGTCACCTCAGCGAAGCCGCCGCCGACGAAAAAGCGTTCCTTCGGCTTGTCGTTCTCAAAGATTTCGATAATTCCCGGCCGCACCGTTGACAACAACAGGGCATGACCCGGCAAGACACCGAAATCGCCTTCCGCACCCGGCACGACGACAAACTCGATATCGTCGGAATAAATCAGTTTTTCCGGCGCAACGAGCTCGAACTGAAAGGTATCTGCCACAATATTCGCCTATCTCTTAAGCCGCTTCGGCGGCCATCTGTTTGGCTTTGTCGACGGCTTCCTCGATCGCACCCACCATGTAAAAGGCGGCTTCCGGCAGATCGTCATATTCGCCGGCGCAGATCGCCTTGAAGCTCGAGATGGTGTCCTTGAGGTCGACCAACTTGCCCGGCGCACCGGTAAACACTTCGGCGACGAAGAAGGGCTGCGACAGGAAGCGCTGAATTTTGCGCGCCCGGGCGACGGTGAGCTTGTCTTCTTCCGATAGCTCGTCCATGCCGAGAATGGCGATGATGTCCTGCAGCGATTTATAAGTTTGCAGTACCCGCTGCACCTCACGCGCAACAGCGTAATGCTCTTCGCCGATGATGCGCGGATCGAGCATGCGCGAAGTCGAATCGAGGGGATCGACCGCCGGGTAAATGCCGAGCTCGGCGATCTGGCGCGACAGCACGGTGGTGGCGTCGAGATGCGCGAACGACGTCGCTGGTGCCGGATCGGTAAGATCGTCGGCCGGAACGTAAATCGCTTGCACCGAGGTGATCGAGCCCTTCTGGGTGGTGGTGATGCGCTCCTGCAGATTGCCCATCTCAGTAGCCAGGGTCGGCTGATAGCCCACCGCCGACGGCATGCGGCCCAACAGAGCGGACACTTCCGAGCCCGCCTGAGTGAAGCGGAAGATGTTGTCGATAAACAAGAGCACGTCCTGGCCTTCTTCATCGCGGAAATATTCCGCCTGAGCGAGGCCCGTGAGACCAACCCGCGCACGTGCGCCGGGCGGCTCGTTCATCTGGCCGTAGACCAGCGCCACTTTCGAGTTCGCGCCTTCCAGATCGATAATGCCGGATTCGATCATCTCGTGATAGAGATCGTTGCCTTCGCGGGTGCGTTCGCCGACGCCGGCAAACACTGAATATCCGCCATGCGCCTTAGCGATATTGTTGATCAATTCCATGATGATCACGGTCTTGCCAACACCGGCGCCGCCGAACAGGCCGATCTTTCCGCCCTTGGCATAAGGCGCCAGCAAATCGACGACCTTGATGCCGGTCTCGAGAATTTCCGCTTCCGTCGACTGATCGACGAAATCCGGGGCCGGGGCATGGATCGGCATGGTCTTGGTCGTGGTCACCGGCCCGCGCTCATCGATCGGCTCGCCGATCACATTGATGATGCGGCCGAGCATTTCCTGCCCGACCGGCACCATGATGCCGGCGCCCGTGTCGCTCACGCCCTGGCCGCGCACCAAGCCTTCAGTGGTGTCCATGGCGATGCAGCGTACGGTGCTTTCACCGAGATGCTGCGCCACTTCGAGCACCAGCCGGTTGCCGTGATTGTCGGTCTCCAACGCATTTAAAATCGCCGGCAAGTCGCCGTCGAAATGAACATCGACGACCGCACCCATAATCTGGGAAATGGTGCCGTTTGTGTCTGTAGTGGCCATGGCCTGGCTCCCGTCGCGCTTGAATTCAGTTATCGTGTTGCGATTTATTTTATCTGCCGTCTACCCACTAGGTGGCCTCGGCGCCGGAGATGATTTCAATCAATTCTCCGGTGATCTTGGCTTGGCGGGTGCGGTTGTAGTTAAGGGTCAGCTTGTCGATCATCTCGCCGGCGTTGCGCGTGGCGCTGTCCATCGCCGTCATGCGCGCGCCCTGTTCGCTTGCGGCGTTTTCCAACAGCGAGCGGAACACTTGAATCGATAAATTATACGGCAGCAATTGCTCCAGAATTTCGGCCTCTTCGGGCTCGAATTCGTAAATCGCGCCGCCCCGGTCGATCTGCTCCTCGGCGTCATCGCCTTCCGCCCCATGCGCCGAATCGGCGAACGGAATAATCTGCTGGAAGGTGACGATCTGGGTCATCACCGATTTAAAATGATTGTAGACGATGGTGCAGACATCGAATTCGCCGGCTTCGAACATGGACGTGATTTTTTGCCCGATCACGTCGGCTTCATCGTAGCCCGGGCCGCGTTTCGACGTTTCCTCGGCGCTGCCGATGATCAGCGAACCGAATTCGCGCTGCAATTGCTCGCGCCCCTTGCGCCCAACGCAGTATATTTTAACCGTCTTGCCGTCGTTGCGCAGTTCCATGATCCGGAGACGCACGGCGCGGGTAATCGTGGAATTGAAGCCGCCGCACAGACCGCGGTTCGATGACGCGACGATAATCAAATGGGTGTTGTCGGCGCCACCGCCGCGCAGCATCGCCGGCGCGTCGTCGCGCTCGCGCATGATTTCGGCCAGGCTACCGACCATGCGCTCCATGCGTTCGGCATAAGGCCGCGCCGCTTCGGCGGCCTCCTGCGCACGGCGCAGCTTGCTTGCTGCGACCATCTTCATAGCCGAGGTGATCTTTTGGGTCTGCGTCACGCTGTCGATGCGGGTGCGCAGGTCCTTGAGAGTGGCCATCTCGCGTTATGCTCCGTCTTACCTGCCGAGCTCAGGCGAATTTCTTAGTGAAATCGTCGAGCATTCCGGCGAGCTTCTTTTCAGTGTCTTCGCTCATCTCGCCTGTGCTGCGGATGGCGTTGAGAATATCGCTGCCACCAGCGCGGATCTCACTGAGAAATTCCTGCTCGAAACGGCCGATCTGCTCGACCTCAACGCCATCGAGATAGCCGCGCACGCCGGCAAAAATGACCACCACCTGCTCCTCGATCGCCAGCGGCGAATATTGGCCCTGCTTGAGCAGTTCGGTGAGCCGCGCGCCGCGCGCCAGCAGGCGCTGGGTGGAGGCATCCAAATCCGAGCCGAACTGCGCGAACGCCGCCATTTCGCGGTACTGCGCAAGCTCCAGCTTAATGCGTCCGGCAACCTGCTTCATCGCCTTGATCTGCGCCGCCGAGCCCACCCGGCTGACCGAGAGACCGACGTTAATGGCCGGGCGGATGCCCTGATAAAACAGCGTGGTCTCCAAGAAAATCTGACCATCGGTAATCGAGATCACATTGGTCGGAATATAGGCCGACACGTCACCGGCCTGGGTTTCGATCACCGGTAGCGCCGTCAGCGACCCGCCGCCATGATCGGCGTTCATTTTGGCCGCGCGCTCCAACAGGCGGGAGTGGAGATAAAACACGTCGCCCGGATAAGCCTCGCGGCCCGGCGGGCGGCGGAGGAGGAGCGACATCTGGCGATAGGCCACGGCCTGCTTCGAGAGATCGTCATAGATGATCACCGCATGCATGCCGTTGTCGCGGAAATACTCACCCATGGTGCAGCCCGAATAGGGTGCGAGAAACTGCAACGGCGCCGCTTCAGAGGCGGTGGCGGAGACGATGATGGTGTATTCCAGGGCGCCGTTTTCTTCCAGCGTCTTCATCACCTGGGCCACGGTCGAGCGTTTCTGCCCGATCGCCACATAGATGCAATAGAGCTTTTTGCTTTCGTCGCCGCTGGCGTTCACGCCCTTTTGATTGATGATGGTATCGATCGCCACGGCGGTCTTGCCGGTCTGACGGTCGCCAATGATCAGTTCGCGTTGGCCACGTCCGACGGGCACCAGCGCGTCGAGCGCCTTGAGGCCGGTCTGCACCGGCTCGTGCACGGATTGGCGCGGGATGATGCCGGGCGCTTTAACTTCGATGCGCTTCATCTCGGCGGATTCGATCGGGCCTTTGCCGTCGATCGGATTGCCGAGCGGGTCCACGACGCGGCCCAACAGGCCCTTGCCGACCGGGACTTCAACGATGGCGCCGGTGCGCTTGACCGTATCGCCTTCCTTGATCGCCCGGTCTTCGCCAAAAATCACGACGCCGACATTGTCGGTCTCGAGATTGAGCGCCATGCCGCGGATATTGCCGGGAAATTCGACCATCTCGCCGGCCTGGACGTTATCGAGGCCATATACGCGGGCGACACCGTCCCCCACGGAGAGCACTTGTCCGACCTCGGCGACATCCGCCTCGGTGCCAAAATTGGCGATTTGCTCTTTGAGGATTGCCGATACTTCAGCGGCGCCGATGTCCATTCTCAAATCCCTTTCATGGCGAGCTCAAGATTTTCGAGCTTCGTCCGTAGTGAATTGTCGATCATGCGCGAGCCGACCTTGACGATCAGTCCGCCAATCAAACTCGGGTCGACCGTGGTTTCCAAAGTGACGTCGCGGCCGACAATTTCCTTAAGCGCCTCTTTTACGACGCTCAAATGTACGGGTTTTAGTTCGCTGGCCGAGGTAACTTCCGCGGATACTTCGCCGCGATGTTCGGCCACCAGCGTCTGGAACGCGGCAATCGTGCCCTTTAAGGCAAATAGCCTGCGGTTCTTGGCCATCAGGACGACTAAATTTCCGATGAAACTCGACATGCCGGCGCGTGAGACAATGGCTGCCATGGCGGCGCCCTGTTCGCTGCGCGAGACAATTGGGCTGCTCACGAGACGCGCCAGATCGGCGCTGTCATCCATTAGGCCGCTCAAATCATTAAGCTCTCCGGCCAGTTGATCGAGCTGATCCTGCTCCAGCGCAAGATCAAAAAACGCCGTCGCATAACGCTTGGCGAGATCGCTCTGACCTGTGGATTGGGCTGCCACCGAACTTCATCCCCTCAACTCTGCCGCCGCGGCTTAATCAGCGGTTTTTGATATTTTTTTAGCTGAATTTCTAAGCTGAATTGGCCGTAAATTAGCTCTTCCGAGCAGTCACCCCGCCCGAAAAGCAGGCGATAAGTAACATACTGTATATGGTCACGCAACTGACTCCGGAAAGCGATATTAATATAATTAATTCAATATCTTAGTTCTATAAAAAGCTGTACGGATCGACGTCCACCCGCAGCGTCACGCGGGAAGGCGCGTCGAGGGTGGCGAGCCAATGGCGCAGCCATGGTTGCGGCAACACCGCGCGCGCGCATTTGATCAACAGGCGATAGCGATAGCGTCCGCGCAACAGCGTCATGGCGGCCGGCGCCGGTCCCAGGACCTCGATCCCGCCATCCGCCGGCAAAGCGCCGCGGGCGATACGGGCAAGAGCGCGCGCAGTCGCGGCGACGCTCGCTTCGTTTCGTCCCGACAATATGATCGCGGCGAGCCGTCCGGCCGGTGGCTGGCCATGCTGTTCGCGCGCCTCCGCTTCGCGCGCCAGGAAGGCTTCGCGCCCGCCGGTCGCCAGCGCCGCCATGACCGGGTGTTCCGGCATATAGGTTTGCAGCAGCACCCGCCCCGGATGGCGCGCGCGCCCGGCCCGCCCGGCGACCTGATGCAGCAATTGATAGGTGCGTTCGGCGGCGCGCAAATCGCCGCCGGCAAGGCCGAGATCGGCATCGATCACGCCGACCAACGTGAGCAGCGGAAAATGATGGCCCTTGGCGATGATCTGGGTGCCGATCAAAAGGTCGATTTCGCGCTTCTCGATGCGGGCGATAAAATCCGCCGCCTCGCCCGGCCCGGCGATGGTGTCGCTGGTGACGATTTCGCTCCGCACCTCGGGGAACAGCGCCACCGCTTCTTCGGCGACCCGTTCCACGCCCGGCCCGCAGGCCGCCATGCGCCCCTCGGTCTCGCATTCCGGACACGCTTCGGGTTGGCGCCGGCGATAGCCGCAATGATGGCAATTGAGGGTGTCGGAAAAGCGATGGGCGACCAGCCAGGCGCTGCAATTGGGGCATTCAAGCCGATGGCCGCAGGCGCGGCACAGCGTCAACGGCGCATAGCCGCGCCGGTTTAGGAACAATACCGCTTGTTGCCCGGCGGCAAAGCTCTCCGCCATCGCTTCGCGCAGTGGCGGCGAAATCCAAGCGCCGCGGGGCGGCGGCGTGGCGCGCATGTCGACGGTTTCAATGTGCGGCAGTTGGGCGCCGCCATGGCGGTCCGGCAGGATAAGGCTTTGATAGCGCCCGCTGAGCACATTGCCGAGCGTCTCGAGCGACGGCGTGGCCGAACTGAGCACCAAAGGGCAGGCCGCCAGACGGGCGCGCATCACCGCCATATCGCGAGCATGGTAGATCACACCGTCTTCTTGTTTGAAGGCGCTGTCATGCTCCTCGTCCACCACCATCAGGCCAAGTTCGGCGAACGGTAGCCACAGCGCCGAGCGCGCGCCGACGACGACACGTACGGTGCCTGCCGCCACGGCGCGCCACGTTTCGCGGCGCGCGCGCTGGCCGAGTTCCGAATGCCACACCGCCGGCGCAGTGCCGAAGCGCGCGCGGAAGCGTTCCAGCCATTGCGTGCCGAGGGAGATCTCCGGCAGCATCACCAGCGCCTGGCGCTCCGCTTCCAACACCGCCGCCACAGCCTCGAAATAAACCTCCGTCTTGCCCGATCCGGTCACCCCGTCTAGCAGGGTGACGCTGAATTCGCTCTCGCGGACGCGCGCCACAAGGCTATCCGCTGCCACCCGCTGATCCGCCGATAACGTGGCGCGGGGCAGGCGCCAATCCGGCCGTTCAGGCGCTTGCCAGGCAGGTAGCGACACTTGCCTAAGGGCGCCGCTGTCGGCGAGCCCACGCACCACGCCGGCGCTGACGGCGGCTTCGCGCGCCACCTCCATGGCACCGCGCGGCATACCGTCGGCCAGCAGGTCCAACACGCGTTTCCGGGCCGGCGTCAGGCGCTCGGGAAAATCCTCGCCGGCGAGATAGGCGAGGCGCATCTTGGCCGGCTCCAGCGCCGCCGGCACGCTCATCGCCATACGCAACACCGCGCCGCGTTTCGCCAAGGTGTATTCCGCCACCCAATCGACCAGCTTACGCACGCTTTCGGGCAGCGCCGGCACCGGCAGAACGGCACTGATATACTTGAGGCGGTCGCGCGTTAGGCCGGCGTCGTCATCCACCTCGACGGTTCGCCAAACCACGCCGGTAACCTCGCGGCTGCCGAGCGGCACACGCACAAACGCGCCCACGGGCGCGCTTTCGCCAGCGGGGACCAGATAGTCATAGGCGGTATCGAGCCCGAGCGGCAGCAGCACGACGATACGGGTCGCATCGTCGCCGGTTTCGGGCGGGGTTAAAGTGGCATCGCTCTCAGCCATCCGATAAAATGTGCCAACGACTCGCCGCCGCCTCAAGCCGGGCGTTTTCAGCGTCCTGCGCTGGGGCTCACTCGGTTGCGGGAATTGGGCGCGGGGAGAGCATTCAACAAAGGATGGCAGGGCATGAAATTCTTCGTCGATACGGCGGAAATCGCAGAGATCGAGGATTTGGCGGCCACCGGGCTGCTCGACGGCGTGACCACCAATCCATCGCTGATCCATAAATCGGGCGGCGATTTTATCGAGACGGTCACCCGCATTTGTCAGATCGTCGATGGCCCGGTTAGTGCCGAAGTGACCGCGACAGAGGCCGACTCGATGGTTGAGGAGGGCAAGCGCCTCGCCGGAATCGCGCCCAATATCGCCGTCAAGGTGCCGCTCACCTGGGATGGCCTCAAAGCCTGCCGCACGCTCAGCCAGGGGGGCACGATGGTCAATGTGACGCTCTGCTTCTCAGCCGCTCAAGCGTTGCTGGCGGCAAAAGCCGGCGCGACCTTCATCTCGCCCTTTGTCGGGCGGCTCGACGATATAGGTCAGGACGGCATGGTGCTGATCGAGGAGATCGTCACCATCTACAACAATTATCCCACGACCCTGCACACTGAAGTGCTGGTCGCCTCGATTCGCGATCCCATCCATTTGATCGAGGCGGCAAAGATCGGCGCCGATGTCGCCACTGTGCCGCCCGGCGTGCTGCGCAAACTGGTGCAGCATCCGCTGACCGACAAGGGTCTGGCCGCTTTCCTCGCCGATTGGGAAAAGACCGGACAGTCGATTCTCACATAGTTCCTGAGAGGAGTGCCGCCATCGCCGCCGAGGCTCCAGACCTGTCGACGCCGGGTACCGAGATCGGTGGCGTAACCTTTGTCGCCGATGCTGCGGTGATCGATGCGGTGGAATCATGGCGCCGCTGGCTAGCCGATGAGCGGCGCTCATCAATCCATACAGTAAGCGCCTATATGCGCGATCTCTCAGCGTTTTTCGCATTTCTCATGGTGCATTTGGGCGGCCCAGTCAGTTTCGCCGGGCTGGAGGGTCTGCGCGCCGCCGATTTCCGCAGCTATCTCGCACGCCGCGCTGCCGAGAACCGCGCCAAGACCTCGACTGCCCGCGCTGTTTCCGTTTTGCGCGGCTTTTTTCGCCATCTCGAGCGCGAGCAATTGGCCTTCAACGGCGCCGTGGCCTCGCTCAGGAGCCCGCGTCTGCCGCATGCCGTGCCGCGCCCGTTAACCACCGGCCAGGCCGGCGCGGTTGTGGCGGCGGCGGCGGGCGGCGCGGCCAGCGCCAATACGCAGCCCTGGATCGCCAAGCGCGACGCGGCGGTGCTGCTGCTGCTCTATGGCTGCGGCTTGCGAATTGGCGAGGCGCTTGGCCTCAACGGCCGCGATGCCACCGGCGCCGATGTGCTGCTGGTGCGCGGCAAAGGTGGCAAGGAGCGCGGCGTGCCGGTGCTGTCCGTGGTCAACCAGGCAATCGCCGATTACCGCGCCGCCTGTCCGCTTACGCTCGAAGCCGGCGGCCCGCTCTTTTTGGGTGCGCGCGGCGGGCGCTTGGGCGCGCGCGTCATCCAGTCTGGCATGGCACGCCTGCGCGGCGCGCTCGGCCTACCGCCGAGCGCCACGCCGCATGCGCTGCGCCACAGTTTCGCCACCCATCTTTTGTCCGATGGCGGCGATCTCCGAAGCATCCAGGAACTGCTCGGTCACGCCAGCCTCACCACCACCCAACGCTACACCGAAGTCGACGAAGCGAGCCTAATGGCCGCCTACAACGCAGCGCATCCCAGAGCTCGCCATTAGATCAAGCCCCTCATCCCCGGGGGGATGAGGGGTTGGGGAGCAGGGGCAAACCAAGCGCGCAAGCGCTCTTACTCTGTGATGGCCCGCGCGATTTGAGAGCGCGCCGCGCGGTCATTGACGTCGAAATGGGCTTCCTTAACGGCTTCGATTAAGCTCTCTTGAGCGTGCCGGGCGGGACCAGGCCCACAATTGAGCTGCCCAGTGCGAATGCGCCTGCCACGCGAAATGATGTGACCGCTGCCATGCCATTTCGGTTAGGTGAAAGCACCCGCTAAAATTCAGCCGCGTCACATTCGAGAATTAACAGAGCAGGGGAGGAAAATAAATTGAGCGATAAAAAGAAAATACTTTCGATTGCGTTCTCATCGGAGCCGGCGTCCGGATTGATCCGGAGGAATTTTTACTGTTTGAAAAGCTGATCAATGTTGTCCATCAGCACGCGCCGAATGCGAAGATCTGCTTTAACACGGGCCCAACCGACTTGGCCGAAGCGGTGCAACGGTGGGTCTGAGCACAACATCGATGAGCGACCAGACCGATTTCAGTTCATGGCTGTTCACGCCGGGTTTGCGTCAAACGTGTATCGCGCGTTCGGCGACGTCCAGCGCGGCTTCCTTGACGGCTTCGCTGAGTGTCG
>Ga0115002_10002319_pt1 | contig 24964 bp, 14 predicted proteins | sample ArcticOcean_MG_C_8_FD_89576 | JGI IMG/M metagenome (GOLD analysis project Ga0115002, IMG submission 89576) | Marine microbial communities from western Arctic Ocean - ArcticOcean_MG_CB11_86 | ecosystem: Environmental > Aquatic > Marine > Oceanic | place: Arctic Ocean: Canada Basin | collected... | reverse complement strand
GTCGTCGTCGCCGGAGTCAGCGGCAGCGGCAAAAGCAGCCTCGTCCTCGAAACTCTCTACCCCACCCTCTGCCAAGCTCTCGATCAATCGCCCAATCCAGAACTCACAGACCCCGACTGCCTGGTCGCCGTCTCGGGACACCAAGACATCGAGCAGGTGCTGCTCGTCGATGCATCACCACCAGGTCGCTCGGCCCGCTCGATCCCCGCCACCATGCTCAAGGCCTTCGACGACATCCGCCGACTGTTCGCCGCCACCGCCCTGGCCAGGCAACGTGGCTACTCGGCCCGGCAATTCAGCTTCAATGCCGCCGGTGGCGGACGATGTGAGATGTGTGGCGGGAGTGGAGAGATTGAGGTCGACATGCAGTTCCTGGCCGATATCCGGACCACCTGTCCCGAATGTCGAGGCCGACGATTTGGGCGAGACGTACTCGAAGTGACTCATCGAGGCCGCTCGATCGCCGACGTGCTGGACATGACCGTCGAAGAAGCATTTGCCTACTTCCGCGGCGAATCCTCCATCAGACGACGACTGCAACCCCTGCGAGACGTCGGACTCGATTACCTCCCGCTCGGTCAACCCACCACCACGCTCTCGGGAGGCGAGTCGCAACGACTGAAACTGGCCTCGTTCCTCTCGACACGATCCAACCGCAAGACACTCTTCCTGCTCGATGAACCGACCACCGGACTGCATCCCTCCGACGTCGAACAACTGCTCGATTGCCTCGAATCACTGCTCGCTGTGGGACATTCCGTCCTCGTCGTCGAACACCATCTCGGACTGATCGCTCGATCCGATCACGTCATCGAACTGGGACCCGGTGGGGGGCCCGATGGAGGCCGACTGGTGGCGGTCGGATCGCCCGCCGAGATTGCCGCGAATCCCGATTCGCTGACGGGTAGACATCTTGCGTGCTACAATCATCGCCCCCGCCGTCGAGGGGAGACGGTTGACGATCGATCGAAGGAGTGACGATGCCCACCGACTCGCCCTTTGTCCACCTGCACTGCCACTCGCACTACAGCCTGCTCGACGGCGCCAACCGCATCCCGCAACTGATCGCCAAGGTCAAGGGCGATGGGATGAATGCCCTGGCCCTGACCGACCACGGCAACCTCTACGGGGCACTCCAGTTCTACAACGAGTGCCGCAAGCAGGACATCAACCCCGTGCTCGGCTACGAAGCCTACGTCGCACCCGGACACCGCTCCGATCGGACACCCTCCAAGAACAAGAATACCTCCTACCACCTCACACTGCTCGCCCGGAATCGCACCGGATTCCAAAACCTGATGACACTCGCCTCCAAGGCCTACCTCGAAGGCTTCTACTACAAGCCTCGGATCGACAAGGAAATCCTCGAAGCACACAGCGAAGGACTGATCTGCCTCTCGGGTTGCGCCTCCAGCCAACTCTCGCACCACATCCTCGCCGGACAACACGACGAAGCCGCAGCACTCGTCGACTGGTACCAACAGGTCTTCGGCGAACACCTCTACCTGGAAATCCAGAACGCCGGCCTGAGAATTCAGGAGGAGTGCCTCGTCGGGACCGTCGACATCTCACGCCGGGCCGGCATCCCACTGGTCGCCACCAACGACTCGCACTACCTCGATCGCGACGACTCCGAAGCCCATGACGTCCTGCTGTGCGTCAACACGCGGACCGTCGTTACCGACGAACGACGGATGAAGATGGAAGGGAACGAGTTCTTCGTCAAGTCGGCTGCGGAAATGTACGACACGTTCCCCGATCACCACGATGCCGTCTCGCTGACTCAGCAAATCGCAGACGGAGTCGACATCGATCTCGACTTCACCACCCGACACTTCCCGGTCTTCGAACCTCCCGCCGGAAAGACCGATACCGTCTACCTGAGGGAACTGTGCGAGGATCGACTCAAGTGGCGCTACGGGGATCACGTGACCAGCGAAGTCACCGATCGACTCGACGTCGAACTGCAAGTCATCGAACAGATGGGGTACTCGAGCTACTTCCTGATCGTGTGGGACTTTGTTCGGTTCGCAATGGAAGAAGGCATCCCCTGCCAGGCACGTGGGTCGGCCTGCGGAGCACTCGTCGCCTACCTGCTCGGATTCAGTAACGTCTGCCCGCTGAAGTACGACCTGCTGTTCGAACGGTTCCTCGATCCCAGCCGAAACGAACCACCCGACATCGACATCGACTTCTGCCGACATGGCCGACAACGAGTCATCGACTACACGAAAGAAAAGTACGGCGAAGACAACGTTGCACAGATCGGGACCTTCGGGACACTCAAGGCCAAGGCCGCCATCCGCGACGTCGGACGAGCCCTCGATGTGCCACTCTCGAGGGTCGATGAAATCGCCAAGATGATCCCCGACACGCTCGGGATCACCATCGAAGACGCACTGAGCGAGAGCCCGGATCTGAACGAACAATACACCAACGACAGCCAGATCCAACGACTGCTCAACATCGCCATGCGACTCGAAGGACTCGCGCGAAGCGCAGGCACGCACGCCGCCGGAGTCGTCATCGGTAAGGAATCTCTCGAAAAATACGTCCCGCTGCAGAGAATATCGGGCAGGGACGACGTGATCACGCAGTGGCGAGACAAGGACGTCGAGCAGGCAGGACTGCTGAAAATGGACTTCCTCGGACTCCGTAACCTCACCATCCTCGACATGGCCGTCAAGAACGTCAAATCGTCACATGGCATCGAAATCAACCCGATCGAACTGCCGCTAGACGATGCCCGGACCTTCGCGTTGCTGCAACGAGGCGAAACCAAGGGTGTCTTTCAGCTCGAAAGCGCCGGGATGCGCGACCTGCTGATCAAGATGAAACCCGACAACTTCAACGACATCATCGCTACCAGCGCACTCTATCGACCCGGTCCGCTCGAAGGCGGCATGGTCATGACCTATGTCGATGTCAAGAACGGGCGCATACCTGTGCCGAAAGTGCACCCGATCGTCGACAAACTGCTCGCCGAAACCTACGGAGTCATGGTCTATCAGGAACAGGTCTCCAGAATCCTCAACCAGGTCGGTGGCATCGAACTCTCCAGCGCCTTCCGCTGCATCAAAGCGATCAGCAAAAAACAACTCGAAGTCATCGAACGCTTCCGCGAAGACTTCATCGCCGGAGCCGGCAGCCGTGATATGCCTGAGGCTCAAGCAGTCGATCTCTTCAACATGATCGAAAAATTTGCCGGTTATGGGTTCAACAAATCTCACTCGACCGCCTACGGGGCCGTTACCTACCAGACCGCCTACCTCAAGGCGCACTACCCCCTCGAATTCATGGCCGCACTGCTCTCGTGCGAAATGGAAGACACCGACCGGATTAGCGAACACGTCGACGACTGCCAACGCATGAACCTCGAAATCTTCCCACCCTCGGTCAACCACTCGCACGTCGAATTCCATGTCGAAAACAACGGGCTGAGATTCGGGCTGGCCGCGATCAAGGGAATCGGCAACTCGGCCGTCACGGCTGTCGTCGAGGCACAAAAGGCCGGAGGCGAATTTCGCGATATCTATGACCTCACCGAACGAGTCAATCCCAAGGCACTCACCAAGGGTGTCCTCGAAATCCTCGTCAAAAGCGGGGCACTCGATGAACTCGGACCGCACCGGAATCAACACATGGGAGTCGTCGAACGAGCCGTTCAGGCGGCCGTGGCACGGCATCGAGACCAGGTCCGAGGACAGAAGAACCTGTTTGGAGACTCCGGTGGCAGCAACGAACCGGAACTCATCGGACTACCCGATGCACCCGAATGGCCACAAAGCGTCCAACTCGCCATGGAAAAAGATGTCCTGGGCTTCTACCTCTCTTCTCACCCACTCGCCGAATTCAGCTCCGTCATCTCCCGACACGCTACTCACGATGTGCTCACTACCGCCGGACTCGACGAAGGTACCGAAGTGCTGCTCGGAGGCATGATCACCACGATCAAAACTTCACAGACTCGAAAACCCAGCCGAAACGGAAACAGCCGATTCGCCAACTTCAACTTCGAAGACCTCAAAGGAAATATTCGCTGCATCATCTGGCCCGAGGATTACAGTCGGTTCAGTGAGAAGATGGTGCCCGAGGAATGCCTGTTCCTGCAGGGTAAAGTCGATCGACGAGGACGCGAAACCTCGATCGTCGTCCACAACGTGATGACACAGGACGAGGCCGAACGAGAATTCACGCGGCAACTGGCGATCAAGTTTCGCCGTGGAGTGCACTCGAAAGCCGATATACGCCGCACCCGAGAAATACTCGGACGACACCCCGGTCGCGTTGAAGTCGTGGTGATTGTCGAGTCGACTCGCGAGGATGACGTGTCGACACCGGTCCGCTATATCATGTCCACGCCCAACGACCTCCGAGTCTCCTGCTCCCAACAACTGCAAAATGAACTCAGTGGCGTTCTCGGTGAAACCGACTTCGAATTCCACTCGGGTAATCGACGACCCAGTGGCAATGGCCACGCCTGAAAGGCAGACTCACTCGTGACCGATTCCCCGTCCCGCTGGCAACAGATTGCCGAACAGGTCCTCAGTGGGCAACAACTCACCCGCGACGAAGGACTCGATGTCCTCGACGCCGACCCTGCAGAACTGCTCGACCTGATGGCCGCCGCCTTCCGCGTCCGACGCGAACACTTCGGTATCGATGTCCAACTCTACTACCTCGAAAACGCCAAGAGTGGACTCTGCCCGGAAGACTGCAGCTACTGCTCGCAATCCGCCGTCGCCGATACTCCCATCGATCGCTATCGACTGAAAAGCCCCGAACAACTCGTCGCCGGAGCACGACAGGCCGCCAAGAACCAGGCACGCACCTACTGCATCGTCGCCAGCGGTCGAGCACCCAGTGATGCCGAAGTCGATCAGGTTGCACAGGCCGTCCGGGACATCAAACAAGACACCGGACTGCATATCTGCTGCTGCCTCGGTTTGCTCGATTCCGATCAGGCCCAAAGACTCAAACAGGCCGGAGTCGACCGCATCAATCACAATCTCAATACCAGCCGAGGATTCTACGACGAAATCTGCTCGACTCACTCCTACCAGGAACGAATCGATACGCTCAAGGCCTGCCGAGAACAGGGCCTGGAACTCTGCTGCGGATTGATCGTCGGCATGGGAGAAACTCACGACGACGTGGTCGACGTCTGCCACGAACTCCAGGAACTCGGTGTCGAATCCATCCCCGTCAACTTCCTTAACCCGATCGACGGCACACCACTGGAAAATACCCGAGTCCTCGACCCCGTCTACTGCCTCAAAGTCCTCGCACTCTTCCGGTTCGCTCACCCGAAAACCGAAATCCGCATCGCCGGAGGACGTGAAGTCAACCTGCGGAGCCTGCAGCCGTTAGGACTCTATGCCGCCAACTCGCTGTTCGTCAGCGACTACCTCACCACGCCAGGACAAGACCCCAGCGAAGATCACAGCATGATCCAAGACCTCGGCTTCCATGTGGTCCAACAGGCAACCACACCAGCATCAACCTGACCCCACCGCCCGCTAGTACCCCTGGGCCCGGCAATAGCGGCGAGCCTGCTGAGCGAGGTCGACAAGAGGTTTTCGGGCAAGACCACCGAGTGGTCCGCGGAGATCGGCTCGGCGATGAGGCTGATGCACCGAACGGATCACCTGCACCAACTCCGGATCACTCATCAATACCAACTGACCCGTCGACAACCCTGCCACCTCCGCCTTGGGCCAAATTGTTCCCGTCACCACGTACGATTCAAACTGCGGACGCGGTCCACCTCGCCCGATATTCTGCAGAGTCGACTCGGTCATCTTCAGGCCTCCGTCCTTGACGGCCTCGATCGGATCCGAATTCCCTCGGAACACGACCACGGTTGATAAACGCCGGAATCCTAGACAACCTCTCCGGCTATTCGGATACTTCGACCCGTCAACCATCAATCCTCCATCGAATTCCTGATTTCTCTCAAGTCCCGGTCGCCTCGGTCGCCTCGGTCGCCTCCAGCACGCTGGCCGCCGCCGCCATTCCACTGGCCAGGCAATCGGGCAACCCGACACCACGCAAGAAACTGCCCGCCAATGCCAAACCCGGGATCTCGCTGACACGACGCTCGATTTCCTCCACTCGATCCAAATGACCCAGTGTGTACTGAGGCATCATCCGCCGGTAACGGACCACCTCAACGAAGTCCGGAATACCACCAACACCCAACAACGACTTCAACTCTTCCGCCACCAGATCGGACAACTCGTCGTCACCCAGTTCCACCAACTCCGGTTGCAACACGCCGCCAACAAACGTCCGCAACAACACTCGCCCGTCCGGAGCACGATCGGGAAACTTGCGGCTGGCAAACGAGACCGCCAACACGCGACGTGACTCGACTCGAGGCACCACCAGACCATAAGCGTCCAGAGGATGATCAATCGCCTCGAGCCGATGGCCCGTGCAGACGACCACACTCGAAGCCGTCTCGATCCGACCAAGACACTCCGACAGGTTTGAAGACAGGGCGACACACAGTCGAGATGCCACCGGTGCCGGGACTGCCAGGATCAACGCGTCGGCCCGAATCGACTCGCCACCAACCAATCCAACAACAAACTCACCGACCGGCGACGTCCGCTCGATCGACTGCACAACGGTGTTCAACCGGATGCGACATGCCGACTCCAAACGTCGCTCGGCCGCAGCAACCAACTGACCAAGACCGCCTCGCAATGACGCGAACAACCCGTATCGAGCCCCACCAGTCGACTCGTGACCAACAGATGCACTCGCACGTAAACCCCTCCACAGGCTCCCAAACTCACGCTCCATCTCAACAAATCGAGGCAATGTCGCCGCAAGACTCAATCGCTCCAGATCACCCGTGTAAATCCCGCCCACCAACGGCTGCACCAACCGATCCAATGCCTCATGACCCAAACGACGACGCACAAATGACGCTACACTCTCGTCTTCTGCCCCTGCCCTCGCCCGGCTCCGCACCAGTGGCTCCATCGCCATCCTCAACTTGCCCGGCCAACTGAAGATCGAGGAACCGAGCACCGCGCCGATCCTCGGAGTCCCCAGCAACCCGAAACCCTTGGGCACCCTCACCGGCCGGCCGTTTCGCAATACCAGCGATCCTCCAAACTCAGGATCCGTCCGGATGATCTCACCCTCAAGACCCAGCATCCGACACAACTGCACGGCAGCCGGCTTGTCCGTGATGAACATGTCCGGTCCACGCTCCACCAGATAGCCGCCCTGGCGAACCGTCTCGATCGCACCACCCAACCGGCCCGAAGACTCGAGCAATTCCAACTCGATCCGACGGCCCGCTTGCGACGCTCCTCCAGCCGCGGCCTGGAGCGACAACGCCGCCGACAACCCGCTCACTCCGCCACCAATCACCAGGCAACGCAAACCACCCAACGAAGTCTCCTGACCACTCACTCCGAATCCCCCACACCGCCAACGCCACTGCGGCCATCAGCTCCCATCTCGTGGACCATCTCGACCAACGCCTTGACCTTCTCAGGGTCCATCGTCGGCAACAGGCCGTGTCCGAGATTGAAGATGTGTCCGGGTCGTCCGGCGGCCGCATCGAGCACGTCGCGAGTCCGTTCACGCAAGACGTCCAAATTCGAATACAGACTGACCGGATCCAGATTGCCCTGCACCGCCACGTCGTGGCCGACCAGGTCCCAGCCCTCGGCCAGGCCAATCCGCCAGTCCAAACCCTGCACCTGGCCACCCGCCTCACGCTGCATGGGGTACAACTGGGGGTTCCCGGTCAGGAAATGACACACCGGCAACCCGTCAGGAAGACTCTCGATCAACCGCTTCGAATGAGGCAGGACATACCGACGATAGTCCGCCGGTGACAAACACCCGGCCCAGCTGTCGAAAATCTGCACCACCTGGCATCCGGCTTCGGCCTGAGCCGTCAGGTACCTGGACAGGGTCCGCACGAGTCGGTCCATCAAGGCCTGCCACGCTCCCGGATCGTCGTACATGATTCGCTTCGTGTGCTCGTAGTTCCGAGATCCTCCACCCTCGATCGCATAACTCGCCAAAGTGAACGGCGCCCCGGAAAACCCGATCAGCGGACAGTCACCCGGCAAGTCCGCTCGCACCCGACGCACCGTCTCGAAGACAAACTCCATCTCGCTCATGTCCTCAAGCTCAATCAACCGATCCACCTCGCCCGGAGTCCTCAGAGGATTGTCGATCCGAGGCCCTTCGCCCGAGTGGTACTCGAGCTGTAATCCCATTGGGCGGAGGATCGGCAACAGGTCGGCGAACAGGATCGCTGCGTCGACACCCAAAGCCGCCTGAGCACTCAGAGTCACCTCGGCGGCGAGATCCGGGCGAGTGCACAATTCGAGAAAGGTGACACGGCTGCGAACCGCCATGTACTCGGGCAAATAACGCCCCGCCTGACGCATCAGCCAGATCGGCGTCGTGTCGACCGGCTCGCGGCGAACAGCCTTCATGAAGCGGGATGCATCGAGTGTTGCGGTCATCGAGGAGTCCTGAAGAGCGGGGCTGATCGGTCGAAAACTCGGACGCCCGGAGACCCGATTCTAGCACGCCGATTGACCGTGTGCGGCCCTCACAACAAGTCGCACGACCGATCTTGACCCCCCGCCCCCCACGCTCGTACCATCCCCGGCCACGGTTCCGCCGTGCACGGGGGGAATCCGATGACTGCTCGCAACATCCTAGGACTGATCCTGTTCACCGCGCTCGCGTTGCGCGTGGTCGTAGCCGTCGGACTCACCCATCGACTCGAACAAAACGGACAAGATTTCCTGATCGCTGGCGACGCTCAAGGGTACTGGGAACTCGGACAACACATCGCCGCCGGCGAACCGTACGCCATCCTCGGACAATCCGACGACCCACTCGCCAAAGCCTCGATTCCACGACAGGTCACCCGCATGCCCGGGTTCCCCGCACTGCTGGGACTCGTGATCCGATGCGGCGGAGACAGCCTGCTGGTCACTCGACTCGTGCTCGCCCTCATCAGCACCCTCGCCTGCTATCTCGTCTACCAACTCGGACTCCGCATCCACGGACAACACGTCGGACTCGCCGCCGCCATGGCCTGCGCCGTCTCGCCCACTCTCGTCGGATTCAGCGTGCTCGTCCTCAGCGAAACACTCTTCGCCGTCCTGCTACTCGCCTGCCTGATCGGAACCGCAGCACTCTGGCCACTCAATCCCAATCCCAATCCGCCCGCCCTCCCCGCCAACCGCCCCGCTCGGTTGGCCGTCGCCGGATGGACCGGACTGGCCGCCTGCGCGGCAGTCTATGTCCGACCCGGCTGGCTGGCCGCCGTGCCGATCTTGGGACTGCTCGGAATCCTGATGTCCCGGTCGCGGCGACAGGCCACGATCGAAGCCGCCGTCGTCATGCTCGTCGTCGGACTCGGACTGCTGCCCTGGGCCTGGCGGAACCTGAAACAGACCTCCCACCCCGTGCTCACCACGCTCTGGGTCGGACCCAGCCTCTACGACGGGCTCCGGGAAGGAGCCACCGGCGAAAGTGACATGCAGTTCATCATTGACGATGGACTGTTCGCCGATCCGCAACAAACCGAATACGACATCGATCGCCACTATCGCACGGCCGCATGGGACTTCGTCCGCCAACACCCACTGGCCACGCTCAAGTTGGCACTGATCAAGTGCTGGAGATACCTCAAGCCCTGGCCCAGTGCCCGACAGTTCCAGCAACCTTGGCAACTGGCTGTCGTCGCCGTGCCCACACTGCTGCTGTACCTGATGGCACTCCGGGGAGCCTGGACATATCGACACGAACCCTGGACCTGGGTGCTACTCGCCTTCCCACTGCTCTACTTCGCCGCACTGCACACCGTCTTCGTCGGATCGCTTCGCTACCGCGTCCCCACCGAATTCTCACTCTGGATCCTCGCCGCCGCCGGCTACCGACGCAGGAGCACGTCGTGAGTCGCTCTGGAAGTGAATGGACCAGAACATTCTGGGGACTGCTCGGACTGGTCACCATCACCAGCACCGCTCTGGCCATATGGGTCCACCACGTCTGGTCCCACAGCGATCAGGTGCTGGCCACCGCCGTCCGAGCACACCTCGATCGGATCGCACCCGATGTCGACGTCCAGTTCAGCTCGTGCCGCTTCGACCTGCTGAGACGCGTTCGAATCGATGACATCGAACTGGCAACTCGAGATGGACGCAAGTTGGCCTCGATCCCCTCCATCACCGTCGCCATCGATCGCGATGCACTCGCTCAACGACAACAACTCGTCATCCAACACATCACCCTCCATCAACCTCAACTGAACCTCGTCCGAAATGACTCCGGACAATGGAACTGGCAAAACCTCATCACTCACACCGGCCAACCAATCCAACTGCCCGAATGGACCGTGCAGGATGCCCGCATCGATATCCAACTCGACGGACAACCCACACAGGCCCGGACCCTCCAACACCTCGACCTCCAACTCGTACCCGGCGGAAACGATCGCTATGTGATCGACGCCCAATCGCAAGTGCTCACGCAACACCCCGCCAGATCCACCGCGAAACTCGAACTCAATGGACACTGGCAACTCACCAAGCCAGCCGATCAGGCCGATCAGGCCGATCAGGCCGACCAAACCGCTCATGGCCTCTCGCTCGATGGAACACTCAACGAGTTCACCATCGACAAGTCACTCGTCGAACTCGTTGCCGAATTGGCCGGGTCGAAACTCCCCAGCAGCCTGCCGGACGGTCTCCCCGACCTCGCGGAACTGGCCTCGGAGTTGGGCCAGGCAGACCTCGCCTTTCGTGTGACCCGCTGGGATCCCAAGGCCGATTGGGACTACCGGTTGCTGCTGACACTCAAACAGGGACAGCTGACACTGCCGCTTCCCACCGGACCAGACCGGACACTCAGCAGAATCCAGGGACAGGTCTACCTCGACCCGCGACAACTCCAAATCAAAAACCTCCGTGGCCACGAAGCCGGTACCAGCGTGATCGTCAACGGCCTGGTCGCACGGAACAACACGACGCAAGACAGTCGACTCGATGTCGCCCTCAAAGACGTGCCCCTCGACCAACGACTCCGCAAACAACTGCCCGCCGCTTGGCAAACCCTGCTGGATGTCTATGCCCCATCCGGAACAGTCGACATCACCACCTCCCTGGAACTCTCACCAACCGGCTCCTGGACACCCATGAACTCGGTGCTCATCGCCAACAGCTGTAAAATGAAACACGCCCGATTCCCCTATCCACTCGAACAACTCACCGGCACCCTCTCGCAACAGGCTGCGACCCGCGATTGGACAGTCCAGATCGATGCGATCGCAGCCGGTCGACCGGTCCAGTTTCGGGGCCAGATTCAGAACGCCGGACCCGAAGCCGCCTCGCAACTCGACATCTCCGTCGACAGGTTGCCGATTGATGACCAACTGCGGCAAGCGGTGTCCCCCGCAGCACGACGGTCACTCGAAGCCCTGGCATTGCGGGGAGCCGTCGATGTCCGAGCCCGGATCGTCCGACCGCCAGGACCCAACCGGAAACCGACCACAACACTCAACGGACGACTCGTCCAGGCCAGCGTTCGCTTCGACAAGTTTCCCTGGCCCATCAATGAGATCTCCGGCGACTTTCAGGCGACGATCCAGCCCAACCAATACGACTGGACATTCGGAAAACTCAACGGACACCACCGACATGCCAGCGTTAACGGGTCAGCCCACTTCGATGGCCAACCCGGTCAACCCCGCCACTTCGCACTCGATCTCGATGTCCAACACGTCAACCTTGATGACCAACTGCGAAACGCCTGCTCGAAAGAACTCGCAGACCTGTGGGATCGCATCCATCCCTCAGGATCCCTCGATGGACGAATCGAGTTTCGGCGAGAGAACACCGAACCGGTCCAGATCACCATCCCACACTTCACCATCGATCGCGGGATCCTGCAACTGACCGCGTTCCCCTACAAGCTCACTAACGTCCACGCCTCGGGACACTATGGACTCACCGACGACAACCACCGGCGACTCACTCTCAACTCGCTCGCCGCTCAACACGGTGAGACCCGAATCACCACCGGCGGAATCCTCGAAATCGACAACCGCAAGGACTGGATGATCCGGCTCGAATCGCTCGCCTGCAACAAACTCGTCGCAAACAACGACCTGCTGCAAGCCCTGCCACCCAGGCTCAGACAAACACTCATCGGACTCAACCCACAAGGCCCCTTCCACGTCGGTGGACTGATCGAACTGCGTGGAGCCGGAGAACCCGGGTTTCCGATCACCGCCGCCTGGAACCTCGAAACCCGACTCCCCGGTAATCAACTCTCGGCCGGAGTCCAACTCGAACACGTCGCAGGACGGATCACCAGTCGAGGAAAATGGTACGGGCAACATGCCGAAATGACCGGAAACTTCGCACTCGACTCGGCCACACTCTGGGGATATCGATTCCAAGACATCCGCGGACCGTTTCACTACCGCAACCACGACCTCGTCATCGGATCCAGCCAAGCCTTCGCACCAAAACGGACTCGCCGCGATAACCTCAACATCCCGCTCCAGGAACGAGTCACCGCCCGAGCCGTCGATGGACTGTTCACCCTCGATGCACAGGCACGCATCGATGAACTCTCACACTACCACGTCAAAATGAACATGTCCGAAGGCAAACTCGAACAGTTCGCCAAACTCTACCTCAAAGACCCACAAAAATTGAAAGGCCTCATGAGAGGCTGGGTGGATCTCAGAGGTCGAGGCAACTCGCCGGCGGATGTCGTGGGACGAGGACAACTTCAGGTAAGCCCCGCTGAACTCTATCAACTGCCCATCATCGTGCAGCTCTTCGATGTCCTCAGCCTCGGACCACAACAACCAACCGCATTCCGCTACGCGCAATGCGACTTCCAGGTCGCACGATCCCGAATCCAGTTCAATAGCATCGACCTCGTCGGCAACTCGCTCCAACTGCGAGGACGCGGTGAAGCCACCTTCGCAGGAAAGGTCGGACTCGACTTCTACTCGATGTTGCCCAAATCCCGAATCAACATCCCATTCCTCCAACCACTCATCACACCACTCACCACAGGTTGGGTCGCCGTCCGAGTCGATGGCAAGACAAATAACCCAAGAGCTCGGATTCGACCCGCACCAGTGCTCGATGACGCACTCCGAGGCTTCCTCGGCGCACTGGAAAACCCCGCACGACGACGACAACTCCCACCACTCAACCCACCGTTCGGACAACAACGAACATCACTCATCCCAAATCCCACAACAACCCGACTCGATCGCAATCCCAAACGCTGATCCAGCCACTCACGCAGACTCCGCTCGACAACACTCGCCCACACGCGCATAAAAAAGGGCCCTCGATTCGCATTCGAGCGACTTGTTCGGGTCGACAAAACCTGTCGCGTCGGAGAACTCTGAAAGACAGCTATTGGGTCAGGCTGACTTCAGGGAACCGGCTCTGTCGCAATTCCAAACTCGTCGTTGTTGCTCGTTGCTCGTCGAGGGCCCTGGCTGGGCTCACTAAAACCGTTCACAACTCGTGAACATGACGAGATAGTGTCGCAAGTCCCATACCAACTTTGACATCCACGGAAACCATCAATCGACTTCTACTGACAACCAACTCACAACCACATTAACCACAATGGTTTACGACTTACTTGTAGTCCGTAAGTTCTTCACACAACAAGTCAACACAAGTCGGACTACACTCCAATTCGGCGCCGCTTCTTGAGATTTCGGCGCCGATACGACAGAATTGTCGATATCGGCGCTCGGTGTTGTGGGGTTGGAGGGAGCGGAATTGCTACTGAGATGGCTGCAATCTCGACAGGTCCTGGGCACGATCGGGATGCTGGCGCTGCTTTATGGAATCGTCGTATTGGCCGATGTGGCTACAAGCCCCGATATCCGCATCCGCTGCCTGCTGTTCGACTCCGAACTCCCGTCAGGGCTCCCCGAGGATGCTCGGGGGGTGATCATGCGGCGAGTGGACCTTGGCGACGACGCGGTGCCGGCCAATTGCGTCGTTCCGTCCGACGGCGACGTGTTGACCCGGGTGGCCGGACGTCGAGTCCTGTCGTTTTTTGACTTCTCTCGCAACGTCGCGGGTCTCCGCTGGTCGCAACTCAAGACGAATGGACAGTTGGCCGAAGGTGCCAGGCTGTCGGATCACATGGCGACGTTACCGGGCCTGGTCCAGGACGCTTCGCGCCAGCGATGGGTGCTTCTCGAGTTTTACTCGCAAACTTCCGGCAGCGAGTCATCGAACGGCCAACCGGACGAAGCAGTATCGTGGGAGCGTCGCAAAACGTTCGTGCGTGTGCAGGACATTCCCACCGCCGAGATCGTCTTGAGCCTCGTCTGGTTCCTTTTGCAACTGGCGGTCTTTGCAGTCGGGGCCCTGGCCGTCTGGCGTCGTCCGGATGACGGACTGGCCGTACTGTTCTTCGCCATGTGTGTTGTCACGGTGGTTGCCTTCGTCGGTGGTTTTCACTGGTGGCTGGTGGTGGGCAGTCCCTGGTTGACCGCGCCGTTTGTCGCCTCTGCCGTGCTGCTGCCGGTTATTTCGCTTCATTTCTTTCTCGCGTACCCTCGTCCGAGTTTTCTGCTGTCGAGTCATCGGAACGGAACACTCTGGACCGGATACACGATTTCTGCAGTGGCCGGCCTGTCGATGCTGGTGGTCTTGGAGATGGCCCGTTGGTCGAGTCGGACGGGAGTGGACGATCGAGCAAAACTGGAGTCGATGACGGCGTGGCTGGGCGTGATGCGAGTGCTGATCGACCTGTTCCTGGCCTTTGCTGGCTTCTGTTTCGTGGCGTTGCTGGTGGCGTTGTTCCACAATCGCCGCACCACACGGCATCCAATCGAAAAGAACCAACTCGACTGGCTGTTCTGGGCGGGTCTGCTGGCTGGTGTCCCGGTCTGTTACACGCTGAGATTGGCTCTGTCGTCCGACAACGACCATCGAGTCGAATTCGCCCTCGGCTGGTCCACTCGACTCTCGATGTTCCTAGCCAGCCTGGCCTTTCTGTGTGCCTACGCCGTTGGGATCATCCGATACAAGTTGATGCTGATCGACGAGTTGGTTAGCCGGGGGGTGATGTACTACTTGGCCCGAGTCATCCTGGCCGTGGGGTTTGGGGTCTCGGTCTCGACCGTCCTCCTGATCCTCGAACGACTGGCTCACCCCCAGGCCGCTCCACCCGGTGCCCAACGCGTCCTGGCACTGGGCACGATCCTGGTGGTGATCGCCCTGATCCTGCAGTGGCTTCGCGGCCGGATCCAACAGGCCATCGACCGGAAGTTCTTTCGCGAGAAGTACCGGTTGCACACGGCCATGGAGCGAATCAACCAGGCTGTGGTCCGAGTCGGAGACCCTCAGTCGCTGGCCGACCGGATGCTCGGCTCGTGCCACGATGTGTTCCAGGTCCGTTCGGCCGCCATCTACCTGCTCGACACCCCCCCCAACAGCTTTCGCCTCGCAGCCGTTCGCGGCACTCCCGAACAAGAACTGCCGCTGGAAGTCACTCTCCAGGACGTCTCACTCGAACAACTCCACACCCACAGCCACATCCTCGGACCACGCCAGGGCGGATCCCCCGGAGAATCCGGAGTGGCCTGGCCTCTGATGCAAGACCTTTCGGCCGAACTCCTCTACGGTCTCGAACTCGATGGACACATCGGTGTTCTGGTCGCCCTGGGCAGCAAACCCGACGAAACCACCTACTCGGCCGAAGATCTCACGTTCCTCGGAGCTTTGGGCCAAATCACCACCGTCGCCCTGCACAGCGCTCGAGTCCACCGCGACGTCACACGGCTCAACGATGAACTCCGTGACAAGGTCGAAACAATCGGCGAACAGGAACGCCGCATCGCCGTCATGCAGGCTCGACTCGCCGAATCCGACCTGCCCTCTACTCAGAACTCCAGCATCGGCACCTCCCGAAACCCAAGACAGACCACCGCAGCCGGCTCGGAACAGTCCTTTCACCGTGAACCCATCATCGGTAGCTCCCCAGCTCTGGCACGGGTTCTGCAAACCGTTCGCAAGGTCGCCGGCAGCGAAGCCAGCGTACTGCTGCAAGGACCCAGCGGCACCGGCAAGGAACTTCTGGCTCAGGCCCTACACGACAACAGCCCAAGACGAGACGGGCCACTTGTCCGAGTCCACTCGGCAGCGCTGAGCCCCAGCCTGCTCGAAAGTGAACTCTTTGGACACGTCAAGGGAGCCTTCACCGGTGCCCACCGCGATCGGATCGGACGATTCGAAATGGCCAACTCAGGCACACTCTTCCTCGACGAAATCGGAGACATCTCGCTCGAAACTCAAGTCAAATTGCTCAGAGTCCTGCAAACACGAGCGTTCGAACCAGTGGGAGGCACTCGGACGGTCGATGTCGACGTTCGGCTGATTACCGCCACCCACCAGGATCTCAAAGCACTCATCAAGACAGGCCAGTTCCGCGAAGATCTCTACTATCGCCTCAATGTCATCTGTATCGAACTCCCCGGCCTCGTACAACGCCGAGAAGATATCGTCGAATTGGCCGTCCACTTCCTGAAACGCAGCACCAGCCGACTCGGAAAACCCTTCCGCGACATCGACGAATCGGCCGTCGCCGCACTATTGAACTACGACTGGCCTGGCAATGTTCGTGAATTGGAAAATGCGATCGAACGAGCCGTGGTGCTTTCGGAAAACGACACCATCCAACTGACAGACTTCCCCGAAGAAGTCCAATCGGCAGCCCATCGGCCCGCGGTCACACCATCCGCCATCCCTGCACCCGACAACCCCATAACACGCTCGACCGATGCCGGGAACGAACGAGACCGGTTGATCCGGGCGCTCGAGGAATCCGGAGGCAACAAGGCTCGAGCCGCACGCTCGCTGGGGATCCCTCGCAGCACCTTCTTCAGTCAACTCAAGAAACACCAACTCGACTGAAAACGACACCCGCCGCAACGCGGCAGTCAGAACTTCGGGCCGCCGCCGCTGGGTGTCCCCTGCCGAATCGTCGCAGATCCCCCGGTCCTCGTGTTCGACCCGCCGCCCGGCACGATCCCGCTGGCCAATTGCTGACGACGACTGGCGTAGCGGATGATGAACGATGGCCAGGTCGTGTTCTTGCGTGGACCGATTCCCTCCCGTGTCAACGGCCGGAAGGTCTGGGGCCCGTCGAACACCTTGCCGTCACCCGGCCACTTCAACGACTCCTCGGACACCCATTGCGTGAAACCCAGCCACTGACGGTCCGGTGCCACAACACCCAGCAGATTGCTGCGTTCCGGTGCGAAGCCCCAGAAACTGTGAGGAAATGGGCCGGTGTGAACCGCCGTCAACAGAAACGCCATCGTCACATAACCGGCCAGCAAACCGCCGCCCCAACGACCCAGCTCATAAACCAGCCGGTCCGACGTGATGAACCGCGGAGCAATCCGGTCCGTCGCCAGACGCAGCACGGTCACCGAACCGGCGAACAGGCCCAACAAGGCAAAGATGTCGCAATGACTACGCCACCACACACTGCTGCCGGTGCCCTCGAGCATTCCGGCAACCGGTTCAAAGAAATTCATCGCCGCCAGGCCACTGATCACCACGATCAGACTCGTCAGCGCAGCACCCCATATCCCCTCGCTCGCCACACTCCAGGTGACCAACCCAAGAACAATCAGCAGGATGATGTCAATTCCGCCCATCGCCGCCTTGCCTCTGCCTGCCCGCAATCAGGATCCCCCGCTGCGGCCACGGCTGACTCACTTGACTACCCTCAACAGTTCGTCGACCGATGTGACTCCGCGAACCACCAGCCGCAAACCCTCTTCCTTCATGTACAACATCCCGTTCTTGCGGGCTTCGGCTCGGATCGCTGTCATTGCCGACTGGTCGCGGATCATCTCACGCATCCGCTCGTTGATCGGCAGCAACTCGAAAACTCCGATTCGACCCCGGTACCCCAGACCCCCGCACGCCGCACACTCGGTCTCGGGTTCCTTCGGAGGCCGGTAAAACTTGCTGATCCGCTCGGCCGGCAAATTCGCCTTCTTCAAAAACTCGGGCTTGGGCTTGTACGCTTCCTTGCACTTGGAACACAGACGGCGGACAAGTCGCTGAGCCAGGATCCCCGACAGTGAACTCGCCAGCATGAACGGTTCGACCTCGAGATCAATGATCCGATACAACGCCGTGATCGTGTCGTTGGCATGCACGGACGAAAACACCATGTGACCGGTGTTCGCCGCCTGGCAGGCAATGTTGGCCGTCTCGGCGTCCCGGATCTCACCAATCATCACCACGTCCGGATCCTGACGCAGCACGCTGCGCAGACTGGTGGCAAAGGTATTCCCCGCCCGAGCATTGATCTCGATCTGGTTCACGTTGTCCATGCGGTACTCGACCGGATCCTCGATCGTGATCACATTGCGCTGCAACGTGTCAATCTCGTTGATCGCCGCATACAGCGTCGTCGACTTGCCCGCTCCGGTCGGACCGCAGACCAAAAGCAACCCGTGAGGCTGATGGATCACCGTGTCAAGACCATCAGTCAGTTGTTTGCGGAGTCCGAGATCGTCGAGAGTGCTGACCGAGTTGGCCTGGTCGAGAATTCTCAGGCTCAACTTCTCACCGTGGTTCGTCCCCTGGGTGGCAACACGGAAGTCGATTCGGCGTTCCTCGGTCAACGCCTGAAAACTGCCGTCCAACGAACGACGCTTCTCGGTGATGTCCATCGCACCGAGTACCTTGCAGACGTTGACCACGGCACTGCCCACCGTGATGTCGAAGGGCTCCATGCTGTAAAGTATCCCGTCGATCCGCATCCGTACGGAAATTTCGCTGCTCTTGGGTTCGAGATGAATGTCGGTCGCACGCCGGACGATGGCGTCGTAGACCAACTCCTTGGTCGCCGTGTAGCCTCGTGAATTCTCAACATGACGACTCCGACCGTCGTCGCCTCCACGACCGTCCGACTTGCCCAGGAACTCGATGTCAGGACCCGTCACCACGTCCGCCGTACGGCCTCCGCCAACTCGGAAACCCAACCGCCTGAGAATCCGGCGGAAATGCGTCGGGGTCATCACCTTCGCCGAATCCGGGACCTTCGCGTTACGCTCGATGATGTACAGCCACAACGGAACCGAATACGCCAACACCAAGACCGGATATCCCAATAACTTCGGTATGCATAGTGCCGAAATGAACCCGACCCAGCCGAAGGGAATCACCACCGAGGTCCAGAACTCGTTGCGGACCTGAAGCGCCTCGCTGTCGTCGTCGACCCAGTAACATGTCCACGTCCACAGAAAGAACAAACCCAACAGCGGCACGTACAGGAAAACGTTGAAGTAGTTGCCGCCCGGCTGACGGATTGCTGAACGAGGATGAGGCAGATGGTTACCGCGAGTGAACACCGACGGGAAGTCCGGCAGACTGCGGCCAGCCTGAGGAGCCGATACTGCCACGGCCTGGGCCTCGTCGGTCGCCGACGAACCGGCCTCTGAGCCGTCCGCCCCTGAGGGGGCCTGGGCCACGACGGTCGTCGCCAAGAGGAAGGTCCAGGCCAACGCCGCCAGTCCCAACGCCCGCACGACTCGTGGACCACTCACGCCTTTCACGAATCCATCCCTTAACATCTCGCCATCAATCAATACTGCTTGGTACAGATTTGCTACAGGATCGCTGACGACTTCACGTCGATGCCCTTGAGCATCATCTTCAGTTCCTCGACCGCACCAGACACCTCGAACGCCGTCGCCCGGCTGATGAACTCGTCCTCGATAAACGTAAACAGGCTGTCGTTGAACATCTGCATCCCGTCCTCCTTCCCAATCCGCATCGCGTCGACCAGCTTGCTGTCCTCCTCCTCGAGAATCAACTTGCGGACCGTCGGAGTGAATTTCATGATCTCGACGATCGGCACTCGCTTCGGATCCTCACGAACGGTTGGGACCAGTTTCTGAGCGACAATCCCTCGCATGTTGAAGGCCATGCTGCTGCGAAGCGCCCGGTGCATGTCCTGAGGAAACAGGTCCAGGATCCGGCCGATGCAACTCGGAGCCGTCGATGCGTGGATCGTACCAAAGACCAGGTGACCGGTCTCGGCCGCATGCATCGCCGTCTCGAATGTCTCGGCATCACGCATTTCACCCACCAGTATCACGTCGGGATCCTGCCGCACGGCATGCTTCAATGCGACCTCGAAATCCTTGACGTCCAAACCCACCTCACGCTGGTTGATCAGGCACTTGTCCGGCGTATAAACAAACTCGATCGGATCCTCGATCGTCAACACATGCTTGCGGTAATTCGCGTTGATCCAGTTCAGCATCGATGCAATCGTCGTGCTCTTGCCACTGCCGGTCACTCCGGCCAAGAGGATCATCCCCTGGTGGAACTTGCACATCTCCTCCATCGAATCGGGCAGGTACAAACCCTCGAAATTCGGGATCCAGCGTTCCACCTTCCGAGCCACCATGCCCCAATGACCCAACTGGATGAACAGGTTCACCCGAAACCGCCACGTCTCGTTCTCGTACTCGACAACATGAGCAAAGTCAGTGCCGCCGTTTTCGTCGAAGACCTTGCGGCTGCGAGTGTCCATCATCGGACCGAACAGCTGCTTCATCTTCTCCGCGTCGATCACGTCCATCTGCAGCTCGCGAAGCGAGCCCTTGACCCGCAGGATCGGAGGCTTGCCAACCTGCAGGTGCAGGTCCGAACCCTCGTGCTTGATCAACTGCCGGAAGATCTTGTCGACCTCCAACTCCGCACCCTCCGCACCCTCGGCTTCCGACTTCGCCGGAATATCCAGTTCGCTCGTCATCTGCCCTCCTGCTCCCTCTCTATAGCAATCGAAAACCCCTGAATCGGATCCCGACGCCTCAGGCTGCCATTCCGTCAGTTCTCACCACCACTCCCCGCTCGGCAAGAAACCGCTTCGTCTCGGCAATCGTGTAGGTTCCATAATGAAAAATACTCGCCGCCAACGCCGCACTGGCGCCACCCCGTGTGACCACCTCACACAAATGCTCCGGGGCACCGGCACCACCACTGGCGACCACCGGAATACTGACCGCCTCGGACACCGCACGAGTCATCGGGATATCATACCCGTTCTGAGTGCCGTCGGCATCCATCGATGTCAGCACAATTTCACCCGCACCAAGACGCTCGGCCTCACAAGCCCACTCGACCGCTTCCAGCCCCGTTGGCACACGGCCACCGTTGACATGGACCTCCCAGAACTCCTCGCCCTCGCGGTCCACCCGCTTCGGGTCAATGTTGACCACGATGCACTGACTGCCAAATCGCAACGCCGCCTCGCGGACCAGATTGGGATCGCTGACTGCCGAAGAATTGATCGATACCTTGTCACAACCTGCCTCCAGCAGATTGCGGATGTCCTCCAACGTGCGAATCCCGCCGCCGACAGTCAGAGGCATGAAAACCACCTCGCTCGTCCGACGCACCACGTCCAACATGATGTCGCGACCCTCGTGCGACGCCGTGATGTCCAAAAATACCAACTCGTCCGCACCAGCAACCTCGTAGCCCTCGGCAATGTCCACCGGGTCACCCGCGTCTCGCAAATTCACGAAGTTCACACCCTTGACCACTCGGCCACCATGAACGTCCAGACACGGAATGATTCGCTTGGCCAACATCGTCGCTCCTTCACTCCCCCTCGACAACAACTCAACAACACCCCCAATCTATGCCTCGCCCTGTGCATCGTCAATGTGCCACAATGCCACGCCCACAATGCCCGACTCAACGGACCTGACACCAAGGACCTGACACCAAGGACCGGACACCAAGGACCGGACACCACCATGATCCCCGCCACCCAATTCGATGAGCTCCCGCTCCGAGTCGGACTCGGACAGTTTCAGACTCCCACCCCCTCACTGCTGGCCTACATCAAGCAGTGCGGAGTCGACGACGTCCAGATGAACACCGCTCGACTGCCCGGCGACAACCGCTGGGAATACGAAGACCTGGCCCACCTCCGCGAACAGGTCAACCACGCCGGACTCAGACTCATGTCACTCGAAAACGTCCCGGTGACGTTCTACGACAAGATCATGCTCGGACAACCCGGCCGCGAATCTCAACTCGACCACATGGTCGCGACCGTCACAAACATCGGCCGAGCTGGCATCCCCATCCTCGGATACCACTTCATGCCAACCGGAGTCTGGCGCACCAGCCAGACTCAGCCGGTTCGCGGAGGCGCCCTGGCCACGAGGTACCAGCACCAGTTGGCTGTCGACTCGGACGACAACCGCTACCAGCACAAGAACTGGCCGACTCGCGCCGATCGTGACTACAGCCCGGATGAGATGTGGGAGAACTACTGCTGGTACATGGAACGCATGCTGCCGGCGTGCGAGGCGGCCGGAGTCCGCATGGCACTGCACCCCGACGACCCGCCCGTCGATACGGCACTCGGTCGAGTCCCCCGCCTGTTTCACGGGTTCGAAGGATTCCGACGGGCCATGGACACGTTCGATTCCCCCATGCACGGACTCAACTTCTGCCACGGATGCTGGTCGGAAATGAAGGCCGGACAGGGCGTGCTGGATGCGATCCGACACTTCGGTGGCCAGAACCGCATCCTGTATGTCCACTTCCGAGACGTCCAGGGAGGCCTCGATGACTTCACCGAGTGCTTCCTCGGCGACGGGAACTGCGACCCCCTCGAAACCGTCCGCACGCTCCGAGACGTCGGCTTTCGCGGATTCCTGATCCCCGACCACGTGCCGCAAATGGAAGGCGATCAAGGCTGGAACGAACGAGGACGAGCCTGGACCGCCGGCTACATCAAGGGTCTGATCGACGCCACCGGGGACTGGCTCGCCTCATGATTCGCCGCAGGCGTATCATGAGGGTGCCTGTCCCTTTGACAGCCCGATACCGCTAAACCAACTCGTGCAACGGGCCCAGGTTCTGGTTCAACAGCTTGATCGGCAAATTGGCGTCATCGCGGATGAAACCCTTCGGATCGATCCCCATGTTGTGGTAGATCGTCGACAGGATCTCCTGATACTTCACCGGTCGCTGGTCCGGATGCCCGGCGTCCTTGGTCGTCGAACCGATCACCTGCCCGGTTCGCATGCCGCCACCGGCCATCACTGCACAACTGGCCGGAGGCCAGTGGTCGCGGCCCGAGTTCTTATTGATCTTCGGAGTCCGACCAAACTCGCTGCAAACCAGCACCGTCACGTCCTTGTCCATGCCTCGCTCGTGAAGATCGGTTACCAGGGCACTCAGCACCTGGTCTACCAAAGGCAGTCGTTCCTTCATCTGCCCGAAGTTGTTGCTGTGGTAGTCCCAACGCCCAAAGCCCAATGTCACGCAGCGGACTCCCGCTTCGATCAACCGGCGGCAAATCAACACCTGCTCGTTCCAGACCGGAGGCCCGTCGTTGACGTTCTTCGACGACCCCTTCCCGTATCGCTCGCGAATCTTCGGGTCTTCCTTGGAAACGTCCAGGGCATCGAGCAACTTGCTCGAGGTGAGTACGTCGAAGGCCTGCTCGTAGATCGCGTCGGAACCCTTCAACACGGCGTTGTCGCTGGACCGGCGGAACCCGTCGAACGCCGACAACAGCTTCTTGCGGTTGTTGAGTTGATCGAGCGTGATGCCCTTGAGCGTCATGGCCTTGATGTCTTCGCCGTCAGGCTTGACCGGAGCGTAACCGCGGCCCAGCTTGCCCGGAAACCCGACATCGGACCACGGCTTGTGACCGCAAGTCTTGGTCAATCCCATGAACGCCGGAATAGCCGGTTCGCGACTGCCCAACTCCCGGGCCAAGAACGAACCGACCGACGGCTGCTGCAACCGAGCCTGGTCGGCACGACGCAGACCGCTCCAGCACTGAGTCGCTGCATGAGAACCGTCCGAATCGGCGATCGAACGGATGATGGCAAACTTGTCGGCCATCTTCGCCATCCGTGGAGCCAACTCGCAGATCTCGATACCCGGGACATTCGTCTCGATCGGATTGAACTCGCCACGAACCTCCTTCGGAGCGTTCGGCTTCAAATCGACAAAGTCCTGGTGCGACACGCCGCCAGCCAGGAAAATCATGATCACAGCCTTGTTCTTCGTGTCGCCCTGAGCTCCACCGGTGGCCTGGGCCTGAGCCCGCATTAGCTCGGCCATCGACAGGCCGCCCAGACCCAATCCGCCAATCTGAAGAAACGATCGCCGCGACACACCGTCGCAATAACGTGGGCCGCGTCCACCTTGAATCGAGAGCATCCCGGTCGCCTCCGAACACGAACTGAAGTCTGATCACATCACGAACCGCACAGTAAACCAATTATACCGCGAAACCATAACCTATCAACAGATATCGATCCGTCCGCCCCCCCGGCCACACCTAAACCGGCGAATCCACCCACCCATTCTTCAACGCCAACGCGTACAACACGACCAACGGCGAAATCAAGGCCAGCAGAATCCCGCAAATCCACAGAAACACCGTCGTCGGCCGCGACGGCAGGATCCGAGAATCCACACCCCGGTGTCGAAGCCAAATCGTCCCCAACGCCAACGCCGGGTACAAGACCACCGAAACCAAGCTGGCGATCATCAGCATCAACGGCGGATTGGTGAACAACGAATACATCAACGTTCCCGTACCCAGCGAAACGCACAACAGCACGCGAATCGATTTCTGCCTGGCCGGATAGTCGGCCGGATCGATCAGCCGCATCACGCACAACGCGTCGGTCAGCAGCCTCGCTCCACCTGCCGCTCCGGCCAACACGGTCGAAAACAGCACGAAGAAGGCTCCGACTATGAAACCCGTCGCCGCCCAACTGGCCAGGGCCCCGTCGGTGAACTGGTGGATCACCGACGTGTACATCTCCTGCAACGTCGACAAAGTCTGCTTGGCATCCGGATCGACCTGCTTCTGGTTCAGGATTGCCGCTCCG
>Ga0115002_10002318_pt1 | contig 24965 bp, 13 predicted proteins | sample ArcticOcean_MG_C_8_FD_89576 | JGI IMG/M metagenome (GOLD analysis project Ga0115002, IMG submission 89576) | Marine microbial communities from western Arctic Ocean - ArcticOcean_MG_CB11_86 | ecosystem: Environmental > Aquatic > Marine > Oceanic | place: Arctic Ocean: Canada Basin | collected... | reverse complement strand
GAATTTCATCCTTGTGTTGATCAAATAGATTTGCGATTCGAGGATCAAAATGGCTACCGGATCCCCCGCGGATCCTCTCCACGGCTTCATCGACAGTCATCGCTCCCCTGTAGGAGCGATCACTCGTCATCGCATCGAAGGCATCGACGACAGCGATGATCCTGGCCATCAGGGGAATCTGTTCCCCTGAGAGACCATCTGGATATCCGCTGCCATCCCATTTTTCATGGTGATGGAGAACACCCGCCAAGCTGGCCTGAAGGAATGGAATCGGCGCGATGATGTTCGCCGATATTCCCGGGTGTTTCTTGATGAGATCGTATTCTTCGTCGGTCAGTGGCCCATTCTTGTTGAGCACATCTTCGTGAACGCCGATCTTTCCAATGTCGTGTAGCAGCGCAGCATGAGAGAGCGATCTCACCTGGCCACGATCGAGACCTGCGATCTCGCCCAGTTTGACCGCCATGTCTCTGACCCTGGCGGAATGACCATTGAGGTATCGATCCTTGCTCTCCAGGGCTACCAGCAGAGCTTCAACCGTCTGTCTCATACCCTTGACCTCGTGGATGCCGAAAGCCCTGGTCTTGGCTCTTTCCATCGAAGCGAGGAAATCATCGACGTCATACGGCTTCGGTATGAAATCGGTGGCGCCCTTCTTGATCAGATCCACCGCATTACCCACCGTGCCGTCGCCGGTGGTGACCACGATGCTCAGATCTGGATCGATTTCGAGGGCTTGCACCACCAGTTCGTCACCGCGCATCCGGGGCATGTCCAGATCGGTCACCAGGATGTCCCAGTGATCATCTCCGATCTGCTCCAATGCGACTTCACCGTCCTCGACAGTGGTCGGAGATGGCCATCCTTCGGCATTCAAGATCGCGCAGATCAATTCCCGCGCTCCAGGATCATCATCTGCCACCAAAATTTTCAGATCCATCAAACTCATCTGAGAGTCCCCTGCTCGTTTGACACCCCATCGCTCTGGAGAGAGCCCTCGAAATCCCACCGCTCCATCAGGTTTTCGTGCATTCGATCGATCTGTTCCTGCAACCAGTGCGCTGAAACGGACTCGGCCATGCTTCCCAGCAGTGCAGTTTCCGACCGTGCGGCCTCTCTCGAGCAGAACGACTGAACCACTTCCAACAGTTCCGGTACATTTCCATTCCAGGGTCGAACCAGTAATTCTCCCAATTTGCTGCGGGTGAACTCCATCCACCTCGACTCAAAATCTTCGGGGCGTGCAGATGTCCAGATCTGGTATCGAGCGATGGCACTGATGTCTTCAGGTCTCTCCCCCAGTGCCGGGATCGAGAACGAGCCCCTGAATTCAAGTTGGGAAAGGGGGCTGGTGGAGGTCCACAGTTTCAATCCATCATCGTCGGTCACATCCACTCCGAGAATGATCCTGGGGATCTCACTCGAAGCGGACTGGATCAATTCCTTCAACTGCTGCGCCACTAGTGGATCGATTTGTTGCGCAGAGTGGATGTAGACCGTTCCCATCTGGACCAGGGCAGGAATCTGATCCTCGGTCGGATACAGGTCCTGGATCTCGAAGTCTTGGCCCGATACAAACAGCAATCGAGCGGCAGGGATGCCCCCGGCTGCGTGGATTTTTCGGGCAGCGAGCCGCTTCCCAACGCCGGTCGGTCCGGTGATGAGCAGTGGCCCTTTTTCCGAGCTCATCTCGATCACGAAGGAACGAAGGTCATGGATGACCTCGCTGTTCCCCACGATTGGATCAAAGCGATCTGTCGCAAACATGGCACTCTCCCAACCGCACCTCGCAAGGTGTGGAATTCCCAATTTCGGCCAGAGGCCGCCAATACTGGAGAGGTCTAACCCTCCGAAGAGGGTGGAAAAGGTCGTTGTCTCCGAAGACTATCCTGCGATCGCAGAATTCGTCAAACGGGAGCAGATGTGAGTGGGGTCAGGATGGCCTCAAACCGCTATCACTGCGGCGAGGAAGTGCTTTCGTCGACATCCACGGCGATTTCACGGTTCGTCTTTCCACGATCCCGGAATAGATTCCTCGAAGCAGAAGATCCTGCCGAAGAGGTCGCCGAAGTCCCGCGCTGCTGGGCGGGAATCTTCTCATCGACCCAACGGTTGGCCTCTTCCATCTTGACGACGACGCGGCAGGAGACACCCTCCTCCTCCATCGTCACGCCATAAAGGCGCTCCGCCTCGGTCATGGTGATGCGGCTGTGAGTGATGATCAGGAATTGCGAGGTCTTGGCGAACTCCTGCAATACCCGAACAAAGCGGCGGGTGTTCTGCTCATCGAGAGGGGCATCGACTTCGTCCAGGATACAGAACGGACTGGGACGAGCTTTGAATAGTGCAAAGATCACCGAGATGGCAGCCAGCGCTCTTTCGCCTCCGGACAGCAGTTCGAGGCTGGAGATTCTCTTTCCTGGTGGACGAGCTTTCACCTTGATTCCCGCCACCAGCGGATCTTCGCCCTCCTCCAGTTCGAGGTCGGCAACACCCCCGCCGAACATCAGACTGAAGATCTCCTTGAAGTTCTTTCGCACCTCCTCGAAGGACTCGAGGAAGCGGGTCCGGCACTGATCATCGAGAGCTTCCATCGCCTCCCGGATCAGGTCCCTGGAGCGGCTCAGATCTGCCATTTCCTCGGCGATCGCGGAATGCCTGGTTTCTTCCGTCTCCAGTTCCTCCACCGCTTGCAGATTCACATTCGAATTGCGCCGCATCCTGGCCTGGATCTCCTGGTGCTCCGGTCTCAGTACATCCGTGAGGGCCATCCCTTCGGGGATCCCCTCCAGCAGAGTGTTTCGCCACTCCAAGATGGGAGCCTCCTCGAGGGACATCTCCAGATCCTCACTCACCCGCTTGCGAATCCCTTCGATGCGAACCTGGCATTCGTTGGCAGAGAGCAGGTCATCCTCTCGCCCCTTCTGAATCTGATCCCCATGGGATCGACACTCCCGTTGCCTCTTCTCCGCAGCGGAACGCTCCAGCCGGCACGATTCGAGCCGCCGATCCTGTTCGTCACGACTCGAGGCGATCTTCTCCAACTCCCCACGATAGGAGACCTCTTCCTCGGCGAGGATCACGATCTTCTCGAGGATTTCCTCACAACTCTGACTTTCCTGGATGAGCTGCTGGGCAATGTTCTGGCGCTGCTGGATCCGTTGATCGACTTCCTCCGCCAGACGTCGTTGCTCTCTCCAGTCGGAAGCGATCCGCTCCTGTGTTCTGGTGGCGACCAGGCGGATGCGCTGCAAATCCTCGTCCAGATCCCCCAGCCGCGCATCGAGAGGTGCAATCCGCTGCTCATGCTCCTCAAGGAACTTCTCGATCACCGCGCGTTCCTCACCGACCTTCTTCAGGTTGATCCTTGCGCTATCTCTCAGAGAAGTGATTTCGACATGATGACCTCGGGCCTGTTCCATGTCCGTTTCGAGGGTCTCGATTCTCTCCTTGAACCTTCGCAAGGATTCTCGAGTCTTTTCCTTTTCTCTGCGGGAGTGATCCGCCTCGATGTGCGCGCGGCCAGCTTCCTGCTCGAGCCTCTGAATTTCTCCACGTCTTGCGGAGATCGATTCTTCCAGGGCGCTTTCCTGCTCTGACATCATCGTTAGACGAGATCGGATCTCGTCCATCGATTGCTTCAGGTTTGTCATCTCCACTCTTCGCGAAACCAGTCCCACCTTGCTGGTAGCCGGTATCCGCACCGCACCCCAGGGCTCGATGACGGTGCCAGCCGTGGTCACCACGCAATACCCCGGATTCATTCGGTGATAAGAGATGGCCTCCTCGAGATCGGAAGCGACCAGTACTTGACCTAGCAAAGCGTCGACGACCGGTCGACAGATCGCCTCGCACTGAACTCGATTCGAAAGCGTCTCCAACCCAATCGGAGCTGCCGGTTTGGGCTTCTGCCCCATGACCTCATCTTCCAGGGAAACGATCGATGCGGATTCCCCGTCGAGGATTTGCTCCAGCGCACGAATCCGATTCTCGAGCGGAGTGCGTCCTTGCAGCACCACCGTCTCCAGAACCCGTCCCAGCACCGCGTCGACCATCCGGGCGGTATCGGGATCCGCTTCGATGAGGCGAGCCAACAGTCCTCGAATGTCCCCCGCTGCGGGCTCGCTCGAGTTGATCAACCGCTGGGTGCCCTTGCCGAGTCCATCGAGACTCTCCTCCAGTTCGACGAGAAAGCGCAGTCGACCCTCACTACTCTCGTTATCCGATCTCAATGCTGCCAGATGCCCTCTCGCCTGGTCGAGCACAGCAATCCTCTGATCGACCTCTTCGCCGAGTAATTCCGCAGAGGAGATGCTGTCTCGCTCCAGTTCGATCGCCTCGAGGATCTGGCCATCGTGGCGGTGCAAGATCTCTTCCAGTTCCAGCTGCTGGGCCCTGAACTCCTGCCCCTCAACGATACGGCGATCTCGGATGGAATCCTGCCCCCGCAAGTCTCCGGTCAGTGCCGCGACGGTGTTTCGGAGACGGGTCTCCTCAAAGACCAGCTCAAGATCACGGTCCTTCTGATTGCGGATACCCTCGTCGAGCAGATCTCTATCGGAGAGGAGCGAGCGATGCGCTTTATCCTGGATCTCAAGATCTGAACGGTACTCTCGCAACTCCGAAATTGTCACCTTGAGCCGGGTGCGAACTTCCTTACGCCTCACCTGATACTGTTGTTCCACCTGGATCAGATGTTGTTGCTGACGATTTCGCTCCTCGTTGCGTTCGCTCGAGTGACGAGCCTGCTCTTCAAACTGGATTCGACGAGCGTCGATACCCTCGAGAGCGACTCTTCTTTCCGTTTCTTGCTGCCTCGTGTTCTCGAGCTCTCGATGAACATCCTCGAGCCGGGTCCTGACTTCATCTAATTCCGATTCCAGAGAGGCCGACAGATCGGAGAGCATCTCGCGCAGGGTGTTTCTCCACTGCAACCGAAATGTCACCCGCTCTCTCTCCTGGCGTAGAGCATCCACCTCTTCAGAAGAGAGCACGGAACTGATCATCTGGAAACGATCGCGGTCCTCGATGAATCGACGAGCTTTCCCCGCCTGCGTCTTCAGTGATCGAATCCTGCGCTCGATCTCGGCCAACTGGTCATTGACCCTGATCAGTTCCCGTTCACCTCGAGCGAGACGGTTTTCAGCCTCAGAGCGTTTCTTCCTGAAACTGGAGATTCCCGCCGCTTCCTCGAAGATCCGGCGCCGTTCCTGGGCATTTGAATTGAGAAAGGTATCGACCTTGCCCTGGCCCAGTACCGAGTACCCATCGGCTCCGATGCCGGTATCTGCGAAGATTGCCAGCACATCCTTGAGGCGACAGCGCTTTCGATTGACCTGGTACTCACTGGTTCCATCTCTGAGAAGGATCCTGCCGATCTCCACTTCTGCGGTATCGACAGGGAGCAGACCATCCTCATTGTCGAACAGTAGCCGCACCTCAGCTCGTGGAAGTGCAGGCCTGGACCTTGTCCCCTTGAAGATCACATCCAGCATCTCGGTGCCGCGGAGCCCCTTGGCAGATCTCTCTCCCAGAACCCAGCGGAATGCGTCCACGACATTGGACTTGCCACACCCGTTGGGCCCAACGATGGCACTGGTTCCTCGATCGAAATCGAACTCGATCGGGTCTGCGAAGGACTTGAATCCGAATAGAAATATTCTCTTGAGGTGCAAGGTTACCTTTCGATCCACAAACCCTAGGGGCGATCGCTGGTGGACGCCAGCAGTCTTGGTGAGATCGCCGCAGCTCGAAGTAACTCTTCAAGGCGCTCCCAGCCCCCGCCTCGGCGCCGTGAAATCTTCAGGATCAGTTTTTTAGCATCCCGACGTGCCTTCTCCGTCTCACAGGATTCAATACCGATCACCGGAATCCTCAAGGGATCGGTGGAATTCCTCCTCAGAACCTCGATGGCCCGATGAGGATTTGAATTCTCGCTGGCGATCCACAACGGTAAGGATGATTTCTCGGCGTGGAGCCAGTCCTTACCCCAGGGGATCTCGACCATCGACCGGACCAGGTGGTCGAACGCCTGCGTCCGCTGCAAGATGGCTGTCAATCCGAGCGGATCGGAGTGCAAACGCCCGCCCAGCAGCGCCAGCTGCGTGGACTCCTGCCAGTGAATCCCCGGTGGATTCTGGCTCCTGAGCCCGCGGGAGAGCAATATTCTGGACGCCGTGGGGATCGGTAGTGGCACCTGAATCCTCAATCGTCCCGCCGTGACTGGAGTCTCCTCACACACCCTCAGGATGAATCCCTGGTGCCTCTCCTGCTGATCGGGGTCGACGAACAGTTGCCCCTCGAGGGTCGCGGGTTGTCCCGGGACTTCCCACACCACTTCGGGGGCCCGAGGCAGCATCTGGAGGACTCCCTCGATACGTGCCTGGAGCAGATCCCAGCGCCTGCAAGCTTCTTGAAATGGCAACTCGGAGATGTCGTCGAGGGCACCGGTCACGACCAATCTGCCCGCCACCCAGGGAAGTTCCGTGGCGACACGATTTCCGATGTGACGCAAAGCAGCTTCTCGCCCCGACAGACTTTCCACGGTGATCCGTCGCTCGAGAATTCGAAACGGTGAAGATGGAATCAGACCATCTCGAACTGGCCAGTGAGGAGTCAGAAATGAACTTGCAACTGCCGTCTCGAAGATCTGAGGATCTCCAAGTTGAGCGATGCGATCGGACATCCACACGAGGCTCTCGTGATCGACATCGTTGATCTCCGGCCAGCAGATCAAATCATCGATGGCCGCGGCGATCTGTCTTTCCCCTCGACCACTGGCGACGCAATGAAGAGTGTCGAGGAGTTGATGGCTGTTCCAGGCCACGGTCTCGCTACCGAGTGCCTTCTTCACATCGGCGACCAGCAACTTCTCGATGGCGGGATCGGGATTGCTCCGGCAAACGGTTCGGAGAATTGTCCGAATTCTCAGATCCAGCGGTAGGTCTCCACGGCGAGGTTCAGAGGACATCTTCGGTCTCTCGATTCTCGGTCTCTCGATTCTCGGTCTCTCGATTCTCGGTCTCACGCTTTTCCAGTCCTCGATTCTCCATCAACGAGGTCAACTCTTGCAAGAACTGCGACACGTCGGCGAATTCCTGATAGACCGAAGCAAAGCGCACATATGCGACAGGATCGAGTTCTCTCAGTTGCTCGCTGACCGCCTCGCCGATGAATACCGAGGGCACCTCACGATCAAATCTCTCGCGAATCTGCTTCTCCACCTCATCGACGACACTTTCCATCTGCTCCATCGAGATGGGACGCTTCTGACACGCGGTGATCAATCCATCGAGCACCTTGGTTCGGCTAAATTCCTGGCGGATCTGGTTCTTTTTCACCACCAGCCGAGTGACCTCTTCCATCCGCTCATAGGTGGTGAGACGTCGCTGACAACCGTTACATTCACGGCGTCTACGAACCGCTCTCCCCTCGGAAATGGTCCGAGAATCCACGACCTTATCGTCATCAACTGAGCAGTATGGACATTTCACCGGAGTGAGCTCCTCCCGCCGACACGGCGTATATTGAATTGGCCCTGGAAGTGTAAGCAGGTTCTGTTGCCGATATCTCGTCCCAGTGAGCCTCGCCGCCGATCAGAATCCCCAAGACCGACAACGCCCTCATGATATCCGACTCCGGGGGGACTCTCTACGCTGGGCGAAAGGTAAGAAATAGTCCGTTCGGCAGATCCGAGTCACTTTCCTAGACAAAAGCGTGAAAATATCAGGTCCAGTACATCTTCGGGTGTCGATTCTCCTGTCACCTCCTCGAGGTGTCGGAGAGCATCTTTCAGATCCTCGACCAGCAATTCAGGACCCGCATCCGCCTCGACGATGGCGGTCGATAGTCGATCTCTGCAGGTCGATACCAGGTGCCACTGGCGTGCATTGAATCGCATCGCACCGCTTCGTTGCTGTCCCGCTGAGCGGGCGCTCCAGGCCAAAAGATGCTGACGTAATGCATCGATCCCCTCCCCGCTTTCCGAACTGACCCTGGAGGCTTCTGGCAGAAACTGCGCATCGACAAAACGTTCCCGATCACACTGGGTCAAGACTGGCCACACCCTGCAACGCCACTCCTCAGGCAAACTCTCCCGTTCCTGCTCGATCTCGGCAGCATCTCGCGAGCCATCGATCACCCACACGATCGGATCGTCCGCATCGATCACATCCCTGGCTCGCTCCAGCGCGCGACTCTCGACCTCCCCCTGCGCCTCCCGATCCCCGGGCAAATCGAGGATCTCTACTTCTCGCCCAGACTCCGCCAGGAGCCCACGGACCGCATCTGTGGTGGTCCCAGCAGCAGCATCGACGATGGCCAGTGCTTCTCCGGTGAGGGCATTGAGCAATGAAGATTTCCCCGCATTGGGTCGACCCCACAACAAGATCCGCGGAATCGCTCCAGCGACCGCCCCCGATGACCTCGTTCCCAGCATCTGATCAAGATCCGCCAGGATCGGTTGGAGCAGCACCCGGGCCTGTTCAGATCCCGGAGATTCCACCTCTTGCTCGGAAAAATCGAGCCCCGCCTCCAGCATCGCCAGGACTTCGAGGAGTTCTGCCGCGGAAGACCCGATCTGACGGGCCATCTCCCCTTCGAGAACCCTTCGCACCGCAGCCACTGCTGTGCGGTCTTCCGCCTCGATCAATGCCGCCACCGATTCAGCACGACTCAGATCGATACGGCCATTGAGAAATGCGCGTCGCGTGAACTCTCCGGGAGTCGCTGGGCGTGCGCCCACTTGCTCGAGTCGCGCCAGAATTCCATCGAGGATCGCCGGTGTTCCCGGCAGTGCCACCTCGACACCTTCGTTTCCTGTCCATGAAGAACCACGTTTCCACACCACGGCTACTGCGGGAGTCGGAGGAGCATCCGCATCCCAGGTCAGATTCACCCGTCGGGGGACCCTCGGCAGCAGGCCTTCGGCTCGCCGAGGTGAAGATTCGACCACCAGTTCGAGGAATCTAGCGGTAGCTGCGGTGCCATCGAGTCGAAGCAGCACCAACGGCGCCGGTGGAGGAGGGCTGGAGAGGGCGAAGATCACTTCTTCCACGGCACACCTCTCAGCGATGGCTCACCTTGCCCTTGCCCTTGCCGGAACGACCAGGACCTTTGGAGCCCTGACTTCCCGAACCGGGCCCCGCCGGGCCACGCATCGGATCCGTGGAGCCAGTGGTTGCCGATTCCCCACCCGAGGTACCGGTCACCGGGAGGATCCCGGCGGCACGCAATTCGCGCCGAATCATCTTCTGCTCGAAGATTCCGATCAACGCAGAAGTGATGAAGTACACCATCAATCCTGCGGCGAAGGAATAGAAGATGAATCCGAAGGCGACCATCATGAACGACATCATCTTCTGTTGGGCCTGCGCCTGAGGGTCTTCGGATTGCGGCATCATCTTCTGATTCACGAGGGTGACGATCACGTATAGAATTGGAAGGAGATTGAAGTAGTTGCCGAGGAACGGCAATGAGAACGGCATCATCGCCAGCATGTCCGGTCGAGTCAGATCGTCGATCCAGAGAAAACTGGCCTGCCTCAATTCGATGGCGATGGTGAAGGTGTTGATCAATGCCAACCAGATCGGTAACTGGAGGAAGATGAAGAGGCAGCCGCCGAACATCGCTGCAGGGTTCACCCCTTCACTCTTGAACAGTTCCTGAATCTTACGTTGTTGTTTGGGAGCATCGTTCTTGTAGCGCTCCTTGATCTCTTCCATCTGTGGCTTCAGCCGAGCCATTCCCTGCTGCTGAATCTGCATCTGGCGCTGATTCTTCTTGTTGACCGGATGCAGGACCCCCCGGATACAGAAGGTGAGCAGGACAATCGACAGACCCCACGACCCGACCAGGCCATCAAAGGTTCTGAGCAACCACAGGAATGGGCTGACCAGCCAGCCAAAGAAACCGTAGTCGATCAATTTCATGGCGCTCCAGGAACTATGCTGATCCAGAACGACAGGGGATTTTGGTCCGAGAAACACGGCATACTCGTGGAGGGTCGCCGACTCGATCTTGCGTCGATATCCGATTTGCAACGGCCACCCCTGCAATGGGCGCCCATCGATGCCAACGCTGGCGAGGGCCTCGAACTCTGCTGTCCGTTCACCTGGACGAACTCCATATGCCAGCAGACCCAGTGCTGGACCAGGAGCATCCTGGGTCGCAGCCAAAGGTCTGATCACCTGAGCAAAGTAGTTACTCTCGAGCCCCACCCAGGCGATGCCATCTCTACGGATTTCTCCCGATTCGATCGCCTCCACCTCTTGATGATCGACCTCTCCGATCTGATTATCACGAGTGCGAGTCGCCGCCACCCACTGGTTCGGATAGGTCGCAGCCCGTCCAGAAACATCGTAGCGAATGCGCTTCGCCCCGAGCAATTCATAGCGAATATCGGTGGATGCGGGCCAGTCCCCCTCGAAGGTCACCGAGGTGAACAACTCGTATCCTTCTTTTGGCAGCGAATAGCTGCGTGTCACACTTCGTCCCGCCGAAAGACCGGTGCGAAAGGTCACAGAGTTGTCGGTCGATTCGACCACCTGCCAGATTTTTTCGGCCAGATCCACTCCCAACGAAGGGACCTGCAACTCCAGCGCGATTCCTGACATCAACGCTGGCGAGATCAAATGCAGCGGATCCTCGGACCCGACTTCCTCGCGATATTCGGGAAGGATCGCATGGGTCAGGGCCGCACCACGACTGCTGAGTTCCACAACCAGCACCTCGTTGGTCAGGGAGAAGAGTTTCTCCTCCAGCAACTCGGTCGGGTCATCGACTGCGATCGGGTCCGGTACTCGGGAGAGGCTACCATCGACGGCAGGGGTCCCGAGTGGCTCCGCAACAGGTTGCGGAGGATTGGAACCGACCTTCGCGGGATCCGGTGTCGTCGAGGAACTCGGTGGCTGGATCCAGTCCATGTAGATGAACGAGATGGCAAAGCAGATCAGCATCGTTTGGAGGAATCTCTTGTCCATCAGGGTCTTTCTCCTCAGCGCCCTTCGGTGAGACGCAGTGCTAGGTTTTCTGGCAAAGGTGTTCTCTTGAATCTTCTCATCGTCTCCTCGATCGGATAAGCGATTCTGCGAAACTCCACCTGGTCCTGCTCGACGATCACGTAACTGGCGCGAGGATCACCGTCACGGGGTTGTCCCACGGATCCCACGTTGATGATCGAATTTCCGCTCCCGAGTTGATATTTTCCGCCCACTTCTTTGGGTGTGATGAACCGAGGTCCCTCTGCGAATATTCCGGCGACATGGGTATGACCCACGAAGGCAGTGGAGGGGCCGAAACTCTGGAACAACTCATTCACCTTGGCTGGATCATCTTTGCAATCCTGAACGAACAGATACTCGCGAGTCGGTTCACGCGGTGTGCCATGAGCCAGAAAGATGTTTCCCTCTTCATGGGTCTGTTTCATCGAATCCAGATGCTTCCACAGCGCTGCGTTCTCTTCTCGAGGTCGATCGGAACTCATCAATTGCTGCTTGGTCCATTCGACCGCCGCCTTGGCCCGCGGATTGAACCCGATCGGATCGAACAGCACGGCTTCCTCGTGGTTCCCGAGCAGGTTGATCTCGAACTTCTGACTCATCTGGAGACACTCACGCGGTTCAGGACCGTAGCCAATCACATCGCCCAGGCAAAAGATTCGATCCACCCCGGCGCCCTCGATATCGGCGAGAACAGTCTCCAGAGCGGGCAGGTTGGCATGGATATCGCTGATGATGGCAGTGCGCATCGTCCCCCTGATTCCGACTGGTCGAGGCCGATCCTGTCGAAATCTGTCCGACAGTGGGCAACCAGGATATTAACCGCTCGATCCGCTGGATCCAGCGAAGCCAGTAGTTGAACCCCAGAGGAGAATCTCGCACTTCCGCTGCCCCCTGGTGAGTGGCAGCCAGGATTTTCTCGGCCCACAGCAGCGATTTCCCGGCTGTTCAGCGGCTCTGCCCCCCGGACCAGGGGCCACACCGCTGATTGCGCAACGATCGCCACTCTCCTCGACCCAGAATGATATGGTCGACCAGTTGGATTCCGAGCAACAACCCACATTGGTGCAGCCTACGGGTCACTGCCAGATCCTCGTCGCTAGGTCCGGGGTCTCCAGAGGGGTGGTTGTGCACCACCAATATGGAAGCGGCAGCGATCCGGATGGCACCTCGAAAGACCTCTCTCGGATGAACGATGCTGCTGGCGAGAGATCCGATGGAGATGATCTTTTCACCCAGCATCCGATTTCTCGAATCGAGCATGATCACCATGAAGAACTCTCTCTTTTCCCCCGAAAGGCGTCGAGAGCAGTGGTCGAAGACTTGCTGAGGATCGTGAAAGAAACTGCCGGTGCGCCACCGAGGAAGAGTCGCTCGTCGCCCCACCTCGACTGCGACCGCCAGTTGTGCCGCCCGTTGCCGCCCGACACCCTGCAACTCGAGAAAATCGATGGGGTCTGCGGCCCCCAGCCGATCGATGACGGCCGCCGCGGTCTCGAGGTCGTCATCGCTGGCCGCCGCGACAGAACTGCAGGCGACCGCAGGCACTGCCGGTCGTATTCCTAGCACCTGTAACAACCGTGTATCCGAAAGGGTACTCACCTCACCGCTGAAAATCTTCTCGGTGGTGAGCTCTTCAGTCGCGGGGCAGCGGTGGCGAACCGGGGAAGTGAGGTCGCCACAGCCACCTCTTCTGCTCGATCGCATCGTCTGGATCTCCACATCTTTGCTCTCACCATCTTCGCTTCCGACATCATTGCTTTGGGCATCCTTGCTTTCGAGATGAATGGAATCGACCCCCGTCGTCTTCCACTACGGGGAAGAACATCTGCGCGTATCCAATGCGCCAAACAACAATGCGCCAAAAAATGCGCCAAAAAATGCGCCAGCCCATCTGACTCCGGATGATGAAGGGCCCGGCAGCCCTCGATAGGGTTGCCGGGCCCTCCATGGACCGGATGTGGACTGCCCTCGGGATCAAAGACCGTCGGGAGTCGGATCGGTCCCTGCATCGGGGAAAGGAATCGCCGGTGGAGCACCGCCGGAGAAGAGGAAACTCGCCAGTAGCACCGCATCCCCGATGTGAACCACTCCGTTATCGTCGACGTCTGCCGAATCCAGAATCACCGGAGCCGATCCGGCGCCCGCGACGTAGCCGGCAATCGCAGCGACATCCGCGATGTTGACGGATCCATCACAGGTGGCATCTCCACGGAGGAAAATCCCATCATCGATGTAGCTGAATCCGCCAGGAAACGATTCGAGTACCGATCCAAAGTTATCGACAAAGATCAGGTCCACCACTTCCGGCAGATAGGAAGCAGGGATCACCACGGTCGCACTGGTGCCATCCGGGCTCACCACCACCGAAGTTGCGGCTTGATCACCGAAGAGGACTCCCAATCCTGTCGGAAGTCCGGCTCCGGTGACCGTCATCTCGCCCATGCCACAAAGTGGTGACTGGGCGGGATCGTAGCCATCGATACTGGTCAGGTAGTAACTGAATCCTGCGGGGAGGGTTGCCGATCCATACGGGGTGAAGATCGAAACATCGACACTCCCCGTCGCGCCAGAAGCGGCTGCAGGAGTGGTGGCGAGAATGGTTCCGGTATCGACCACGATCACCGACAAAGCGGGTTGGTCGCCGAAGAAAACGTCAGTATCCACGGTGAAGCCAGTTCCGTTGAAGAGCACATCGGTGCCGCCGGCGACCGGACCCGTGGTCGGATCGATCGACAACAGGGTCGGCGGCTGAGGATCGGAAAGCACCACAAACTCTGCTCCGATGGTGACCGGATCGATGGAGGTCGCCTGGTCATCGACGAAGATGTTGGTGATCGAGGAATTCGCCGTCAGGTGTTCGCCGAAGACGACCTCTGTCGATAGCCCCTGGGGAGCTCCCGGGGAGACCATGAAACGGAAGTAACCCAGTTCCGCTCCGAGCGACGAGGGGATGCTACTGAATGCAGAGATCACCGAGCCAAATGCGGTCCCCGCAGAGGCATCGATACCGGAGAAGAACGCGGCGAAGGGTCCACTCAGGTCTTCACCCACGGTACCGATATTGCTGACCTCGAGGCAAGTCAGGATCGCTGGATCCCACTGCAAGACCACACTGTAGCCGGTCAGATCTTGCTGCCAGGCGCCGCGGGCCCACACCACCACTTCCTCACCAGGATTGAGCACTGCAGGTTCGAGGAAGAGTGCATTACCCGAGACGCTGACTCCACCGTCGAGCACTGCCGGCTCGGTACTGGGGCCACCGGCTGCCGGTTGCAGGGTCGCCGACACGATGTGGCAGAGCGCCGATCCAAGGAGTGAGAAGTCTGCCGGGATGTTTCCAGAAAGGGTGGCCAAGATGGCGGAGTTGGAAGGGGCCGCAGATGCGCCCTCCACCTGAAGTGTCAGGCGGCGAAGTCCGGCGAAGGTTCCCAGAGGCTCATCGGTGGTCGAGATCCCCGTCGGAGATACTCCTGGCACGAAGACCGAGACATCTTGCAGTCGGGTCGAATCGTAATCGACCACTACGGACCAGCCAGAAGTCTGTTCCAGTAACTGACCCTGTAGGTCGATGCTGAAGGGGCGACCGACGACTACTGTTGCAGAATCATAGAAAACTCTCTCGGTGAGAGAGACGGCGCAAGCCGCTGAAGGCGCCGGGTGCTGGAGGCCCTGGTTGAAGTAATCCCCCACCACGGTGTAGGTCCACTCTCCGGCACCCGCAAGATCAGTAAAACTGGTCGAGGTGCCTTCGAGAAGGAAGTATTCGATGCTTCCGAGCGATCCCGTACGCTCCACGATGATCTCATCGTACTCGAAGGCAGTGGGCCCGTTCTGCCAGGTCAACTCGACGCTGGCACCGGAGCCAGAGCACTGAAGGTTGGTCGGAGGTGCCAGCGGAACACTGACTTCGGGAGCATGAATGACACTACTGGCTCCGCCGTCTCCGAACGCCTGCAGCGAGTAGACCACCAGACCTGGGAACTGATCGTTCGCCACAAATTCGGTCTCATCTCCGGCCAGACTGGTGACCAGAACTCCATCGGCCAGCAGTTGCAGCTGATCATAGGACTCACCATTGAACCAACTGATTCGTACATCGTCATCTCCGATCAGAGCAGCACTCACATCGGAGGGTGGAACCGTGGTTGCGCCGCCGGCATCCGTGACGCTGCACGGGGCACCCGCAGAACTCTGGGATCCCGACTGGATCGACCTCAACTGGTAATCATGAGCGTTCAGATCGGTATCATCGTTGTAGGAGAGCTGGGTGGAGCCGAGTTGAGCGATCAAGTTTCCATCTCGACTCAATTCCCAGCTGGTGGTTCCGCTGACAAAACCCCACGACAAGAACACCCGCTGGGGCAAGCTCACCAGCCTCTGGCATTGCAGGTCGGGTACCGGGATGACCGTCACCTGACACTGGACAGGCACCGATTCGATTCCCGACGACAACCCGATGAGGGTGTAATCGATGGTTCCATCGATGGTATTGCTATCGGTGAAACTGGTCGAGGTACCTGTAAGGGCTGCGAGGAGAATCCCATTCTTGTAGATCTCAAGACCGCCGAGGCTGTCGTAGGTGATCGGATTGGTCCACTCGAGGAACACTCCATCGACACCACCCACCGCCGAAGGTTGGCAGGTCAGTCCCTCAGGAGATGGTGTCGTCGATTCGATGGAGACGACCCCCTGTGCGGCAGAAATTTCGGCCCCGATGAGGGCTCCGTCCACCTCGAGGATGGCCTGGTTGGACCAGGGCACCCCATCGATCAGCAGCCCATCTGCGAGCTGGTATGCCGCCTCTCCGAGCAAACTCGGTTGGGGCTGGAACACGAAGCGGGCGATGGGCAACCCACTCCCCGCCGGGAGGTATCCATTGATGAGCAGTTCTGCCGCAGCCACTCCATTTTCTTGATCGATGTATTCGATCACCTCGACCGACCCGAAGGGGAAGGTCGCTGGATCGGCCTCGATCCTCGTCAGTTGTAGTAGTTCTTGATCGAACTCGATGGCGAGGTTGAAGCGGGAAACATCTTGTTCGAAATCCGCCGTGAGCGGGATCTCGATCTGGGATTCACCTGGACCCACGGTGACCTGAGAAGGCAGGCCGTAAGCCAGCAGCGATTCGTCGGCACTGACCACCGCTGACGATCTCCACAGGGCCATCGCCCCGGATCCAGCGGATTCTGACAGGTGCAGCAAGATATCCGTTCCGCGATCTCCATCGCTATCGACCAGCAGCAGAGATCCCTTCGCAGGATCGTCGGGATATTCCAGCGAAGTGATGCTGGAGTCTCCCAGGTCTGAAGAGAGGCGACGGATCAGGGTCAGCGGGTCAGTGGTACCCGATTGCAGCACCACGATATCGTCGATGTTGACCGGATCGCCATCGACTTCCCCGACCGCAAGGTCCTGAACCAGTCCTCCTGTGAGGAATGGGATCCCCTCCCAGGTACCCTCGGGAAGAGTGCCAGGATGAAGGTGTACCGAGAGACCGGTGGCAGCCACCGCCACAGCGTCCATCCAACCATCTCCATCGACATCGCCCAGGGCCACTTCACCCTGCGGTGCCGGGGAGAGCAGCGCGGCCTCCAGGAACGTTCCATTTCCTGCTCCTCGAAGCAGGTATCCATCTCCGGCAACCACCAGAGCATCGATCTTTCCATCCCGATCAAAATCGGCGATGGAGATCGACTGTACCGGGCCACCCAGCGGCATCAGGCCAGTGACCGTCAATTCTTCGGTGACTTCAAAGGTGGATGGATTGATGACGGTGATCAGACGCAGCACTCTCAATCCGTCCGCCGCTCCAACCAATAGATCAGGCAAGCCATCTCCATTGAGTTCGGTCCAGGCCAGAGCATCAGCGACAACGCCCTGAAGATCGACAGGATCTTGCTCTTCGATGAGGTCCTGCCCCTGCACTCCGACGATCCGGATGGTGCCATCGACACAGGAGATCAGCGCTTCGGTACGGGAATCTGCATCGATATCCACCAGCAGTCCAGCCACCGGCATGGAATCGAGTTGCATCTGCGAATGAACCGTCCACGTCGAGGCTTCGCCGCTACTTCCACTTCTCAGCAGACGGAGATCGCCGGAACTCCCCACCACCAGCATCTCGAGGCCACTGTAGGGAAGGAACTCCCCCAGTTCGGCCAGCAGCACCGGGTCGGTTCCGCCAGCGATCAGCGATTCCCGGGGACCCAGGCCGCCAGTGGCATGACCGAGCCGCGCCCTGAATCGAGCCACATATGGATTGAGGAATCGGGGTTCATCCTCCTCCGGTTGAATCTCCGAGAGGAGATCGTTGGAGAAGACCACTTGCAGCCATTCTCCCGGATGTAACTGGGGGGTATTCCCTGGAATCAACAGTTGAAGGGAATCGGCGACTCCCGAGTGTTGACCAGGATGGGCCAGCTGAATATCTCTCCAACCGGTTCTCGTGCCCTGCAGGGTGACCGACTGCGCAGCGCTGGAAGTCTGATAGGGAAGATCGAAATTGGCGGTCACCGAAGGACGAAGAGGAATCGACTGTGCTCCGGTCAACGGACTCAACTGGTACAGGCTGAATTCATCGTCGTCCGCTTCGAAATCTCCCGACGAAGCTCCTGCACCTTCAGTCGTGAACTGAATGGTGATCGCTTCGATGGGGATATTGACCGCAGTCTTGACCCCATCCGTGATGGTGACGGTGATCGTTTCTCCCTGATCAAAGGGCGCATCCGGGGTCAGGGTCAGAACTCTCTGGTCTGTATCCAGCGCCCCGATGGATGTGTGGGCTCCCGAGAGAGAACCCTGGATACTCCAATTGCTGGAGTCCGTGGTAGATCCTGGATCCATAGCAGTGGAAAAGGCCACCTCGACCGTCGAACTCACGGGAACATTGAATGCTCCATGGGCCGGAGTCGTGTACGGCACCGAGGGGGGATTGGTGCAACCGACCAGCGCCAGCAGTAAGCCAAGCACGGTCAACATCGATTGTGTTTTCAGGGCGATCTTCATCGATCGGCCTCCGTCGTCATTCTCGGAAATCAGCTTTCGCTGACTCCATTGGTTCTCCGGTTTCAACAGTGAAACCAGCTTCAGACGACCAGCTAAGCACGGCAATACAGACCGTCTCGACGGGTCGTCGACGATGGAGCTTCCGGAAGGATTTTCAGGCCAGACCCGGCGGTTGCGTGATCCCCGAGGCTAACTCCATCGTATCGGGAACTCCTCGGCAGTCAATCCCGTGCACTTCTCCCAACGGCCTCTTCCGGACATCCTTACCGCCCCTACACACAAAAAATGGTCCGATGCGGCGAACCGCATCGGACCTTCCCGTGTGTCCTGGAGCAATTTCGCTCTTAGGGGCAGTTTGAGGCGGATTCGCAGTCCGCTCCTTCTTCGGTACCGCACTCCGGGAATGGAGCGCTGGGTATCGGGCCGCTGAGCAGCCGGTAGCTGATCACAAAGATCGCATCCGCAGTGTCGACGAGGTCGTCGGAGTTGGCGTCACAAGCCTCAACACAAGTGCCGGCTGGTCCGCCCTGGAACATCTCGTTGAGGATCCAGATTCCGTCAGCAATATTCACGGACTGATCTCCGTTGCAGTTACCACGGACGAATGGCAGGTCAGGCGGAGCGTAGGAGGGGCTCAGAGTCACCGAACCGTCAGTCAAAGACGGATCGACACTTCCTCCACCCACGACCACAATGTTCACAACCGGGGGGGATCCAAGCGCATTGGACCAAGCCAATGCAGTTGTCGTGTCCGTATCGAGTCCTGCAAGTGCAGAAGCGACGGTGCTGTATTCGACGTTCAGAACAGGTGTAGCGGTCTCGAAGGTCAAAGTCTGTGCACCAACGAAACTGTAAACCACTCCAATGGTCCATCCGCCGTCATAGGCGTTCCCTTCCGCGAAGTCCGGATCGATTCCAGTATCAAGGTTCCAGGCGACCGAGTTGGCGGTCAACAAGGAGGAATCATGCGCCATTCCCATAGAGACTCCTTGGGTCTCGCTGGGGAAACCGGAGTTATCCGGATTCTCTTGAATGGTCGGAGTAATCGTGAAGGTAGCCTCTCCACTGAGTCCATCGTACGAGATGGCATGGTCGGCGACTGCGAAGTCGAAGGGAGGTGGTCCTGCAACCAGCTCGATGGTTCCGGAGCTGGTCGTGGGAAGAATTGATTGTCCACCAACCACCACGAGGATCTCAACTGCTGGGTTTCCGAGAGTGTTGCAGAAGTCAACGCTCGTGGAAGAACCGGCTGCGCCGAGTAACTCGTAGGAAGCGACATTCAACTCGTTACCTGTAGTACCTGTCGGCAATGTTGCACAACCGGTGAAACAGATCACGACTCCAACGGTGAAGCCCTGGTCAGCAACCACGTTGACCTGATTGAAGTCTGGATCATCTCCATTCTTCACGGTCGCAGTAGTGGCTCCGTCGATGACGGCAGTCAGGCTGAGTGCCAGACCGTCATGACAGACTCCGAAGGACCAACCCTGGATATCGTCTCCATTGTTGTCTAGCAAGACCTGCAGATCGGCGCTGGAGCCTGGTGCTCCTGCTGCGCTGCTCAGCGACAGATCGTATTGCGCGAATGCCGGGGCCCCGAGCAGGAGCGCTAAGGCAAGGGTGAAAGCGATTTTTGTAGTTTTCATTTTCATACTCACTTCCTGAAGGAAGTCCTTAATCTTTGGGTTCCTGATTCGGGATTAGTTACAAGAGGCCGGCAAAGCACAATCGAGGTCGTCCTCAGTGGGGTCGGCACCCGGCGTGTAAGCGCCTGGCGCTGGTGTCGGAGGCCCGAACTTGAACAAGAAATTGAGCAGGAAGACTGAGTCCGCAAGGTTAATCACGGAGTCGTCATTGGCGTCACAGGCGTCGAGGCATCCAACCGCGTAGCCCTGGAACTGACTGGCGATCACGGTGGCGGCATCCGCCAGGTCGACCTTGGTATCAGTGTTGCAGTCACCACGCTGGAAGGCGGGAACCGGAATGATCTCGTAGGTCGCACCGTAGCGCTCGAAGGACTGGACCGATTGGTACTCGATAACAACCAGGTTGTTGATCGGGACCATGCCGTTACCGTTGATTCCGTCGCAAAAATCGATGGAGAAGGAATCACCACAGGTGGCTCCAGCGTCAACTTCAGCCTGCACACATGCGATCATCAGCGGCTCATTCGTTGAAGGAAGCTGCTGGTTCTCGAAGGGTGGAAGAGCGTCCATCAGGATACCGGCGACCAACTCACGGCCATCGCCGTCATTGTCGTCATTGTCGATCTGGTAGTTGACGAATTCAGCACCCAGCTCGTCAGCGATGGAACCTTCGATGGTGAAAGTACCGTCGATCAGAAGAAGGTCGTCGTAGCAGACGGCCATCTGAATACCCTGAATGTTGTCGTTAGGGTCACTGTAGAAGAAGCAAAACTCGATCTCCTGACCGGGAAAGCCGAGGCCACCATTGGTGCCGGTCTCCGGGAAGTCACGCTGACCGATGTAGAACGCCGTATCGTTGACTGGAATGGTGATATCCAGCAACGTCACGGTTCCGTCCTCGAGAGCGGGACTGATCGACAGTCCTGCGACGACGATCACGTTATCGAGAGCAGGGCTGCCCAGCTGGCTATTGACCAGTTCGATGGCGGTCGTGATGGGCGGATCAGGGTTTTCGATGACCTGATTGGACGAGTAAGTGAAACTGGCGATGTGGTTGTCAGCACCGGTTGCGATGCTCTGACCCTCAAACGGGCTCTCGAAATCAAGCACCACTCCCAGAGTTCCTCCGTTGGAGTACAACTCCGGAACGACCAGTTCAGCACCTGCAGCGAGAGTCTCTGCACCCAGCGTGATCCCCTGAAGGGACACGACAGCCGAGTCATGAGCCACCGCCAGGACGTATCCCTGGACAGCTCCGCTGGAGTTTGAAAGAAGGACACGCGCAGCACCACTGGAATCGGAATCGAACTCAATCGACTCGAGACGCATGCTGTCGGGTGGAGGCGGAAGAAGCGTCATGGTGCCATTGTTGAGCCCGAGGCCATTGGCGGCACCAATGCTTTGCCCATTCTGCACCAGCAGGTTGGACAAGGGCGGGTTGTTCAGAACACCGTCAGAGAACTCAACGGCACTCTGGGTGTCCGTGGTCACGATGGTCTGAGGGGTCAGTGTGAATGCTGCAATCTCCTGGCCCAACCCGGCAGGAATTTCCTGGCCGTCGAAAGGCGCACTGGCATCCACAACAACACCGAGAGTGAATCCACCGGGAAGAGTTTCCGGCACGACTAACTCTGCAGAAGCTGCAGTCGTCGCAGATCCTGCAACGACATTGGTTACCGACAACAGTCCGTTGTCGAAGGTTATGGCAAGAACAAATCCCTCAACCGATGCATCAGCGTCCATCAGAACGCTTAATGTCTCGGATGCGAGTCCTGCCGATTGACCATCGGTGATGGTCAGTGAATTTTGAGCGAAGGTATGTGTGCCGATCGCGGCTAAAAGTACCGCGAGAAGTGCGCTGCGAAGGCGCATAAGACTCCGGTTCATCACTTTCTCTCCTCGTCTCCAGGGGACACTTCGGAAATTCCAATCGGTCAAGGGGGGGCCTTTCTACCCGGACCCTGACTTCTCGGAATGACTCCGATAAAATGGGGATTAACAAAAAATGTTAGTAAACAAATCAGGAAGACCCAGGATTCGGTCCAGGGGAGAACCGAATCCAGTATCTACCCGACAACAATTGCCGGTTATGTGGCGCAAGAAAGAGGAAGAGCATGCCGGGGGTGAGCCCGGGGGCTGATTGAGTCGTGTCAGGACTCCTGTCGTTGAGTCTCGAAATTAGCACTCATTGTCAATCCTGTCTATGTACAAAAGCATTAACAAGTAAGACTGCTGTTATTGGCCCCCACTAGTGACGTAGGCCCCTCACCAGGATCACTACGATTTCCGGCAACAAGTGCCGTATCCCGGCAAGCATTACTTCAAGCACCGCTGAACCACTCGGCAGGAGGTCCCCCATCGATCCGGCGAGGGCCCGATTGGAATTGCACCGATGACCAGGCAGGGGGTCAGGAGATGGGGAGGCAGAAGGAAGACGAGGGAAAAAAAGCGGGCCCGAAGCCAACTGGCTTCGGGCTCGCTTTACTGATTCAGAGGAGTCACCGATCCACAGGAAGGCAGGAAGCGAATCTTGCCACGATCGTTGGTGGATCTATGGACAGTAGTTGGTGGCATCACAATCAGAGCCCACCACTGCCCCGCAATCGGGGAATGGAGCGGTCGGAGCCGGGCCATCGAGCAAGCGGTAGTAAATCACGTAGATCGCATCCGCGGTATCGTAGGAATTGTCACCGTTGGCGTCACAAGCCTCGGCGCAGGTTCCGCTGGGACCTCCCAGATGGAGTTCCTGAAGCATCCAGATCCCGTCCGAAATGTCGACACCGCTATTCCCGTTACAGTTGCCTCGTAGGAACGGCTGGTCGAAAACCGGCTGGAAGGTGATGGATCCATCGACCATCTCGGGAGCCAGTGAAGCTCCATCGACCACCACAATATTGGCCACCGGAGGAGATCCAAGGTCTTCCGACCAGGTCAATGCGGTCTCGGTGGTGCCAGTCCCCGACAGGGCGCCAGCCACCGTCGAATAATCGGCCACTGCCACATCGAGGGGCTCTGTGAAGCCCAAGGTCGTTCCACCAGTGAAACTGAACACCACTCCCAGGGTCCAGCCTAATGGGAAAATCCCGCCCTCGGCAAAATCTGCATCAAAGGGAAGGACCACATCTACATTGGTGCATTCCATCACGGCCGAGTCATGGGCCATTCCCATCGAGAAGCCCTGAGTTTCATTGGGGAAATCTGCTCCGCTGGCACTGTTATCCGTTTCTGAAATCTGGACCGAGACGCTGAACGAGGCGGATCCCGAGTTCCCATCGTAATTGATGGTCTCCGTCGCGGCGCTAAAGATGAACTCTGGATCTGGAACCGGGGGAGTTGCGAGAATCTCGACCGAACCCGAGATTTGCTCCGGGGCCACTGACGCCCCGTTGACCACGATCACCGTTTCCACGGGAGGTGCACCCAGGGTGTCGCAGAAATCGGTGGCAGAGACGCCTTCCGCATCCGCGGTGTAGGTCGCGACATGGATCTCATATCCGGTCCCAGCCTCGAGCACTGCACACCCGACGAAACAGATCACGACTCCCACGGTGAAACCATCGACCAGCACATTGACCTGATTGAAATCGGGCGTATCCCCATTGTTGACGATCTCGGTGGCCGCACCATCCGCTACCGTGTCGAGAGTCATCAGGGTCGAGTCGTGGCAGGCTCCGAAGGACCAACCCTGGGCATCCTGATTGACATCGAGCATCGTGGATTGATCAAATGACTCTCCCAGGGTGGCAGTTGCCGGTCCGGAGACGTACAGGATAAAATCCTGTGCCCCCAGCGGACTGGTGGTCATCAGCAAGATCGTCGTGAACAGGCAGATCAACTTGTACATGGGCAGATTCCTTCTCTTCTAGTGTTGGTGGCCATGGACCCCTGGCCACTCTATTGAGACTCTATTCTCCATCCCGACGCCACTATAGTCGGCCGATAGGATGGTTCAGACAGCACCTCTGGTCTTGAATTCATACTCCGGGAATTCCAAGTTCATACCTTCAAGTGGAGCCAACAGCCGATTCAGCAACTCAAGACCCAGGAGTGGACCCTCCTGCAGGTCCAAGGCGTCATCGTAAGGGGCAATCGACCTCGGTGCAGCCACGAAATTGCACCTATCTTGGACCCTTTTTCTCATGACCAGTAGTTTGTAAAGAGCCGATCCCCTTCTCTCAAGCTGGATCGATCGCTCCCCGTTCCCTCGAATCACCGGATCGGCCCTGAAAAAAGCCAGTTCCTCGACACTCTCGAGGAACTGGCTTCGATTCTCACTGCTGACAGCGGGCGTTGAAGAGTCTCCACTCTTCTCAGTTAGCAGCCAGAAGCGGAGCAATCTTCAGGTGTTTGCCCATCGACCTGACCACAATCGGGGAAAGGAGCAGAGGGCATCGGGCCACTGATGAAGCGATACTGGACGATGTAGGTCGGGTCTGCGATGTCGTACTTGCTGTCTCCATTGGCATCGCGCGCAATCGCGCAGCTACTGGCGGGTCCAGAAAGGAACAACTCGCTGATGATCCAGATCGCATCGGCCACATTCAGCTGGGAGTCACTGTTGGCATCTCCCCTGAGCCAATCGATGGTCACCACCGGACTGAGGGCAATGCTTCCGTCGGTGCGAAGCGCATCGAGAGATCCACCACCGACCACCACCACATTTGCCACTGGTGGAGAACCGAGGCCGTCATCCCAGGTCAGTGAAGCGGTCGCGCCGTCTTCATTCCCCGCCATGCTGCCGCCAGTCTCGTAGTCCACAGTGACCACGGTGGTCACTGAAGGGAATGCCAGAACATTTCCGCCGGTGAAGCTGTACACCACTCCGATGGTCCACCCCTCGGGGTAGATATTGCTCTCGCCAAAGTCCGCTTCAAAGGGCAACGACAGGTTCACTGCAGTGGCCACCACCTCGGAGCTGTTGCCCAGCCCCATCGAGAAGCCCTGGGTATCGTTGGGGAAAGGTGCGCCCAATCCGCTGTTGTCCGTCTCGGCGAGGGTGATATCGACCGAAGCGGAGGCGTTACCATCCGCCGGGTTGTAGCCGGCAGAGGCGTTTCCAGCGGCGTAGGTGTACTCCGGATCGGGGACACCGATGCACTCGACATCACCAGAGTTCTGCCCCGGAACAACAGAGGCGCCATCGACCACCACTACCGTGTCTACCGGAGGAGAACCCAGGGTGTCGCAGAAGGAGACCGAAGTGTTACCCTCAGCGGTGCAACTATAAGTGGCTACATTCAACTCGTAACCGGCACCGATGGGCAGGGTTGCACAACCGGTGAAGCAGATCACCACACCCGCAGTGAAGCCTTCG